>Ga0065701_1008020_pt1 | contig 87459 bp, 61 predicted proteins | sample Biomet1_FD_59088 | JGI IMG/M metagenome (GOLD analysis project Ga0065701, IMG submission 59088) | Microbial communities from bioreactor (seeded with anoxic lake sediment) at LBNL, California, USA - Biofuel metagenome 1 version 3... | ecosystem: Engineered > Bioreactor > Anaerobic > Unclassified ...
TTCAAATCGTTGAAACTGAAAAGGCTATATAATGTATTGTATTTTAATAAGTTATAACAGCCTCGGAAAAGTTTAACGGGACACTAGTGAGTTTAACTCTAAAAATAAATACAGGTAATATTTAAAAGCTGTATAGCCTGTTCTTGCTTTATAGAACAGGAATACAGCAACATGTGAATTACTCCACTATTTCAAATTCTTTCTTTAACTTGATATCAACGGAAGAATTTCCAATCATGACTTCAAACTTGCCTGGTTCTACAACAAACTTCATGTTTTTGTCCAAAAGAGCTAAGTCATCAGGTTTCAGTATAAACTTTACCGTTTTCACCTCGGATGGATTAAGTGTTACCCGTTCAAATCCGCGCAGTTGAAAGCTATAATTAATAACACTGCTCACAAGATCCTTCAAATAAAGTTGCACCACTTCATCACCTTTTCTTTTACCAGTATTCGTAACATCAACCGACACCTGAATTTCTCCTTGATTGTTTTGTTTTTCAGGAGTTACTTTCAGATTTGAAAATGCAAATGTGGTATAACTTAAACCATATCCAAACGGATAAAGTGCTCCATTCACTTGTGAATCGCCATAGCCGTTCGCACCGCTCTTTGGCTGATCGGCTTGCGAAGCTGGTTTATAGGGGAAATTAAACTCGATCTGCCCCACCGTTTTGGGAAAAGTCATAGTCAGTTTACCTCCCGGGTTGTTGTCGCCAAACAATGTTTCTGCAACAGCCTGCCCAAACTTCGCATTGGAGAACCATGTTTCCAGAATACTATTTACATAGCGGTTGGCCCAATTGATCGTCAATGGATGTCCGTTTACCAAAACGACAATAACCGGTTTTCCGGTAGCCTGCAGAGCCTGTAATAATTTTTCCTGACGACTTGGTAAATCCAGACTGGTACGCGATTTCGTTTCGCCTACCATATTTTCATCCTCCCCCATTACGGCAACAATCACATCGGACTGATTGGCTTTTAGTACGGCCGAGTCCATCTGGGCTTTTTCCAAAGTGGTCAGTTCCGTTGGGAATATCTCGCTTTCCGGCCAGGTTGCATCAATGATGTTGCAACCTTTTGCATAACTTACATTAGCGGATGTGCCTACATAATTCTTTACACCTTCCAGTACCGAAATCGTGTTCTGGTGAGAAGGGCCGTAACGACTGACAAGGAAACTGGTGACGTTGGCCAAGGGACCTGTTACCAATATATTTTTGGTCTTTTTGAGATCCAGAGGCAAAGTATTATCGTTGTTTTTCAATAAAACAATGGATTGACGAGCCATATCCAATACAAAATCATTGGTATTCTTAGGATCAAGAATCTCGTTGGCTTTCTTAGGATCTTTTACATACGGAGCATCAAAAAGTCCCAGCTCAAACTTGACCCGTAACACATCGGCAACTCGTTCATCCAAAGTTTTCATCGACACCTTACCTTCAGAAATCAACTCACGAAGCGGAAGAATGTAGTTTTTAGGCTCCGAAAAATTGGTCCGAACATTCAACCCTGCTTCAAAGACTTGTCTTACAGCTTCTTTATAAGTGTCCGCAACCCGATGCTTGGTAAACAGAAATTCGACGGCTTCGCTGTCGGAAACCACATATCCGGTAAAGCCGAACTGGTGTCTGAGCAACTCTGTCAAAAAATAGTAGCTTCCGGTTATCGGCTCACCATCCCAATCGTTGTAACTGCTCATTATTCCCATCGGATGAGCTTCCTGAATAACCCGACGAAAAGGATACAAATGCATTTGCAACATTTCACGTGGTGCCACATGTGCATCAGTTCGTGTATTCCCATCGCGACCGCCTTTTGGCACACCATATACTGCATAGTGTTTAACCGTAGATGCAACACCTTGGCTTTGAACTCCTTTCACCATATTAATACCTAACTCTGCAATCAGAAACGGGTCTTCACCATAGGTCTCTACAACCCGCCCCCAACGTTGATCGCGCGAGACATCCAAAATAGGCGTGTATACATTCGTGTAACCAAGTGCTTTGGCTTCTCGTCCTACAACAGTCCCAGCCTTGTAAACAAGTGCTTTGTTCCAGGTGCAGCCAATGGCAATAGGAGACGGAAGTGGCGTTGCCCTGTCGTGGGTCAGTCCGTGAATACCTTCATTGCTGAAATCAACAGGAATTCCAAGCCTAGTTTCCTCCACAAACCATTTCTGAACGGTGTTGATAGCTTCGGCATGATTACTGTGCGGATAGGTATATTTATCGGAGATAAAAACCGTATGGCTTTTTACGCCATTCAGGTGTTCATCAATATTGGCGATACCGTCCTTCCATATCTGATTTTTCCACTCAGGAGTAGGAAGCTGATCTTTCAATACACGGCCATAGCCATATAAAGTTGCGGTCTGGCATGTTTTCTCATCTACTGTCATTTGAGAGAGTAAATCTGCAACTCGTTTCTCAACAGGCTGAGTCGGGTCTTCATAGACATCCATTTTGCCATTTTTATTGAAATCAATCCATTTATTGTGATAAATGGCACTTTTCTCGGCAGAAGCAGAGAGTGTGTTCAATAAAAACAGCCCCACTATGATTTTAACTATTATTTTCATCTTATATATATTGATTATTATTTCCCTCCGATTTTTAGTTGCCTGCACTACAAACAAATCCCTGTTTCGATGCGGAGTATCCACTTGATTAAAAAGAGGCTGGCCAGATCAGGCCAACCATCTTTACGGAAAGGGTGCCAGAGCAACCATGTCCGAAAACTGCCTTTGAAGTTTTTCACAATTTCATCGCAATCAATAAATCGTATCAACCAGAGCAGTTCGTTCCATGTTGATACAATATTAATTAAACCCATTGTATCCTACTCAAAAGTTAGTCAGCAATATTTTGTATAACAAAAAAAAGATAGGGGAATGGCCTTACATCCCCCTATCTTTAAAAACAGGTTTTAAGGAACTACGACTGTTTTGACAGTGGTGTAATTATATTTTTTATACGTATCACTGCAACAGATGCCCACTCTCACATAGTAGGTTGTATGAAGGTATTTTACGGCTCTTGATGTCTTAAAGCTAAGAGTCTGACCTTCCTGGCTATTGGTTACGGTCACCGTTCCTGAAATAAGTTGGCTGTCGTAATTATTATTGCCTACATATTGAGTTGTAGAAATGCAGAATCTTGCGTTATTCAAATTAGGAGCAGTTACCCCGGCAATCGTATTTCTCTTAAATTTAACGGAGGCTACGATGTAATTTGAATTATCCACCGTAGGTTCTGCAACCCATGAAACCTGAAGATAAGGAACGACAGTAAAGTTCTTGATAGTCGAGCCGTTTAGTTCAACCGTATCTCCTGCAGCGGCATAAGGATAGAATGCCCCTTCAACCGGTGTCATCTTATATTTTCCGCTAAAGAGTTTCTTGTTCACATAAGAACCATCCATTTTTACATTCAAATACTGCGGAGTCACAGAAGCGGTTGAACCGCTTTTCACCCACGTCAGCTCTTCCAGTTTGATTCGCATATTACTACTTCCAGGTTCCAATTGCAAAGGGACTCCATCCTGATCCAAAATTTCCCCCGACACAGCAACATCCGGTCCACTATAATTGTCCAATTCGCAGGAAGACAGACAAAATAGGAACGCTATAAAAGTGAGAAAATAATATATTCTATTCATTACTTAAGAGTATTTAATTAGTATTGATTATTCTGCTTTAACAATGGATTAGCACTTATCTGGGAAGTAGGAATCTGGCTATAATAATATTTTGTTGCAAAGGTCAAATTACCATCGGCTCTTTCACATACACGGGCATCGTAAATATATTTTCCCGAAGGATAACCATCGGCATCCAACGTTGTACCCTTGGCAAAAAGGAATGGGCAAAGCATTCTTCTCCTGTAGTTGTATATTTGTGTGTCAAATGTAAACCAGCGGCGCAAATCCCAATAAATCTTGTGTTCAAAAGCCAACTCTTTATACCGTTCAACACGAAGTATTTGTAATCCCCGGTTGGGAGCCTGAACAAACGAACCGGGAGCCGTTCCTTTTGCATAAGCAGGAGAAGTGGAAAGTTCCGATGCACTTGCCAACAAACTGGCACCTGCTCTTTCACGGATTTTGTTTATGCACACATATGCATCATTTTTCATATCGGTGCTACTGTATGTAGATACGCCGTTCTGCTCCAATTCTAGTGCTGCTTCTGCACGATTTAAAAGCACTTCTGCATAACGAATGTCAATCCACGACTGATACGATGCATGTAATTTGGTCAAAGATGGTGTCAGCGTCATATCCAACCATTTCCTGCCGTGAAAACCGGTGAGTGTACAGTTTGAACCTCCATTTGCCGGTCCGTCCAGTCCATTTATATTTATTTTTACTCCCGTCGAGGTCACCAAAGGTGTCTGTGTCGTTAAAGTTGAAGTCGTTGTCAGCACATTACTTTTAAACCATGGAACACTGGCGTATGCCGTTGTCGTATTTCCATCATCCGGAACAAATTTTGAAATGGGAGTTGACGGATCTACACTCTCTTTAATAACACCACTCCTCATATCCAGTTTAACGGTTTTATAGGTTTGCCCTGCAAGCATAATACTTCCNTTTAAACGAGGCTCNGCATTTGCAAAGAGAGCTGTCGGTCCATCGTATACAATGTAATGACCCTGATCATCCACCGTTTTAATATGACCTGTATTTTGATCAATGGGGAGTCCATCAAATAATTCTACCCAATCCAAAGTCACATTGTAACGGTCTCCATAAGTAGAAGTCATACGGGGAGGGCTGTATACGCAATCAAAGCTATGAACATAATTGGGGTAATTATACTGTCTGATAAATACAGACTCCGAACTATTGTCAGCCTTTGCGAAAACATTTGCAAAATTTGTTTCAAGATTGGAATCCCCCTTATAAAGGGCAAAGCCGCCATCTTCTACCGCTTTGGCTGCAGCCCAGGCTTGTTGAAAATAGTTATTAGCCTGATCAGCAGGAATACCACATAGCATCACATTGTCTACCGTGTAATTATAGAGTTGACCATATCTTGCTATTGAACCCGCAAAAAGAGCAACCCGTGATTTAAATGCAGCAGCAACATACTTATTAGCTCTTCCAGCATCGCTTTTCGCCGGCATATTAGCGATTGCATAAATCTAAATCACTTAACATAAAATCATAACAATCTTTCATACTACTACGCGGAACCTTTAGAGAATCAATATCTGAATCTATCGACTGCACATGATCAATAATAGGCACTCCGCCATANCGTTTAACTAAAGCAAAATAGGTGTATGCACGAATAAATCTCGCTTCGGCAATCCAGCTTGCCGCTCCATCCAACTTACCCACATAGGCAGGTAGGTTTTCAATCAGGCTGTTTGCATGACGAATAAGCTGATAACCTTCGGACCAATAACCTTGTGCAGGAATATAAAGTCCAGTATTGTTACGATTTACAGTTTCTCCTGTACTTAGCATTTCCCAATAAATAGAGCTCCAGTTAAAGAAACCGCCATGAGTAGCATCATCAGTGACGTTGAAGTCTTCCATTGGGAGTTGATTGTACATTCCCGCCATGTAAGCTTTCATTCCACCATCATTGTAAATATCTTCATCTGTCAAGATATTTGTCGGTGCAATGTCGAGATTCTGGCATGAGGCAAAAAAGCCCATGAAAATCAAAGCGAATATATAAAGTCTTTTATATATGCTTTTACACTTCTTATTATATATATTTTTAATCATTGTCTTTAAATTTAGGATTAGAATGTAAGGCTTGCACCAAAGTTGATGGTCTTATTCAAGGGGTAAATATATCCATAAGTATCACTTGGATGTTCAGGGTCCAGATCTCTAACCTTACTTAGAGTAAATAGGTTGTAACCGTTTACATAAACTCTCATGTCTTTCATGCCAACATGCTTGAGAATATTATTCGGTATAGAATACCCTAATTCAGCACTTTTCAAACGTACATACGCACCATTTTGTCTTGCAAAAGACGAATTTGAATCCGGAGTATTGCCACCATAAGCATAATAACCACTTACCCATACATTACTTGGATCATAAGGATCTTTTGTTGCATCAACAGGATGCCAGCGATTCAAGAACTGAGACAGTGCATTGCCATTCCAGGACAATGGAGTAGACAATTGTTCAGAGAAGGCTACATAAGTTCTACCAGCACCCTGAATTAATAAACTCAGGTCAAAACCTTTATAAGAGGCTGAAATGGTCGATCCGAAAGTCATAACCGGATTGGTCTTCGTACTGATGGGATGAGAGTCATTGCTATCAATTACGCCGTCACCATTCCAATCTTCGTATTTATAGTCACCGGGAAGAGTACTATTCGTGGTATAGACATCAGAGGTCGCAATTTGACTGTAAGAAGTGTATCGGCCATCTGAACCATATCCAAACCAAATGTCGCTATAGCGGTAAGAGGTGTTGTTTAACCAATTGGAATATGAATTCCCAGAAGAAGCTCTTTCCAGATATAAATTCATCTTTCGAGTCATTGCAACGTTTGCTGATATTGCATATTCAACCTCTCCTATCCTGTTATGATGCCGAAGTTCCAATTCGAAACCTTTTGTCCGGTCGCCATTCAGATTTTGCTGTGGCATTGTTGCACCAAAAGAGCCGGGCAAAGTAACAAGGCGGGTGGCCAACAATCCACTCCTGTCCCGATTGAAAAGATCCAATGTAAATCCAAATTTACTATTCCAGAAATCAGCATCCAGACCAATGTCTGCAGTATGGGAGGTGTACCAGGTTATATTGGGATTTGCAACTACACGAAATCCAAGTGCATTGGTATATGTTCCTCCAAATACGTAACCAGTTGGAAAATTATTAATACTAGCTCCACTTGTGTTGGGATAATCATAACCTGTTACGTATTGATAGGCAGCAGAACCATCATCACCTAATATACCGTATGAACCACGGATCTTCAGGTTATTAATAAATGGAAGATTGTCTTTTATAAACGATTCTTCCGACATTCTCCATCCAACAGATCCACTCGGGAAAAAGCCCCAACGGCTGCTTGCAGGAAATTTCGAGGAACCATCTTCCCTGAAACTAAATTTTGCCAGATATTTGCCCTCATAATCATAACTAAAGTCTCCGACAAAACCCGCATACGCATTTTCTGAAATGCCGCTTGCATCTGCAGTACCTACCTGATTTAGGGTGTTCCCAGCAAAAAGATAAGGAATAGCAATCGAAAGCTCACGGGATGCCTTAATATTGTCGGTGGTAGAATGCGAAGACTCTAAAAGCAACAATGCACTTACATTGTGTTTTTCTGCAAAAGTCCTTTTATAATTTAATGAAATGTTATACAAAAGATTTTCACCATTGGTATAGGTACGGCTTAAGGAAGAAGGAGACTGTTTTGAGACTCCAGTATAGACATCCGTTGCCGAATTATAGGTATACTCTTTGTATTCTTTATTGTAAGAGGTGTTGTCACTAATATTATTGTCAAAACTTAACAAGCCTTTTACGGTTAATCCATTGATATATGGGACATCGTAGGTAAAGTCCGCCGAGGATTCAAAAATCTTGTTTGTACTATGATAATAGCCACTGATATCGGAATTAGACATTGCAACAGGATTTAGCACATCGCCACCAGCAGACGTACTTGCCAGATAAGCCGAGTTATCGTTGGCATAAATCTTATCAGTAGGCACAGAACGCCACAACATTTTAAATACGGTCCAGGTATCTGTAATGGGACGAGTTGTAAAATCTTTAATCCCGTTCAACTTCAACGAGAATTTTAATCTCTTCGATATCCTGGCTTCTATGTTTGACCGCACATTCACACGGTTATAATCTAAGCTGTTGCTTTTCCAGAAGCCTTGTTGATCCATATAACCCAGATTGACAAAATAAGTAACGGCATCCGATCCTCCGCTAAGACTTACATTATGCTGTTGTTGCGGAGCAGAGTTTCTGATAACGGCACCATACCAATCTGTACTAGTAAGAGTGCCATCCTCGTATGCTTTAAACGCATCGCTGTCGTAGGTAAGCGTAGGATTTGTTGTACTACGCATGGATTTTTCGTTCATCAATGTCATACGGTCTACAGCTCCAACCGGCTTCAAAATATCAGCAGGTTTCTGTATTCCGTAGTAAACGGAATAGTTGATCTTTGGTGCTCCGTTTGTTCCTTTCTTGGTCGTTACCAATAAAACACCATTGGCAGCACGTACTCCATAAATAGAGGCAGAGGCATCTTTCAACACCGTAATACTTTCAATTTCATTTGGATCTAATTTTTGCAAATCCGAACGTGGTACCCCATCTACAACAAGCAGCGGTGATCCGAAATTACGAATATCAAAACTATTGGTGAATTGACCGGGTTCCGAGGTCTTTTGAACGACTCTTAATCCTGGAATCTTACCGGTCAACATATTCTGTACATTCTGAGTTTTGGTCGAAACAAGTTCCTGGTTCTTCACCGAAGAAATGGCCCCAGTCAAAGATTCTTTCTTTTGAGTTCCATAACCCACAACCACCACTTCGCTTATCGTTTTAGGATCTTCTGATAGTACAATATTAATGTTTCGTTTATTCCCAAGAGCTATTTTCTGAGAAAGATAACCAATATAACTCACATTGATTGTCACATTGCCCTGTGGTGCCGGCAATCTAAAATTACCGGTAGCATCTGTAATTGTGCCGGCACTCGATCCTTCTATTCTTATATTGGCACCAACAACAATCTCACCGTTGAGATCCTTGACATTTCCTGTTATTTCCTTAGCTTGCTGAGCATAGCCTGGAAGAATTGTAAAAAAACAAAAGAAGAATACAGCAAGAATTTGAATAAACGACTTCTGCTGTAGCAACCTGTTTTTTTTGTTCTTTTTTATCATTTTGATTTTTGCCATTATTATAGGTTTTTTATATCATAATACACGGGATACTTTGACCCTTTGATTATTAGTTGTTTCAAATTCACACTTTAACATCTTTATAATCGCATATCGAATGCACCTCATTCATAGGAACACTCAATTTGTGTAAAAAAGACGAGCACAGATACTTAAAAAGAATATATACAAATGCTGTTTGATTTAGTTCTATACACAACATTTATAATTATATATTCCATTTTTGCCTAATTGCTAACGGGTAAAATTCTATCACGGAGAATAGTTTGAGAATAAGTGTTTTTTCATGATAAATAGATCAGATTGTTGACTTGAATAGTTTTATTTATAAAATATATACCCCAATATATTCTTATCTCGCCTAGTATTTTGTCGTAAATATACCGGTGATCGATTAATTAATCGATTAATTCGTGCTTAACGGCAGGAGAAAATCTATTAATTCAGAACAAGAAGTCCTTACTTCCCAAAAAGGTCGCATTCTCCAAGAAGAAAATGCGACCTTTCTACAGATTATAAAACAACTACTATTTCAACACTTTTTGCGTCATTGATACAGTGCCTTGTGCTCTTAACATGGATTTTGTTGTCGAGGTCGAGGCCAGATCTCTAAATAAATAATTCAAGGTGATCATCGTCGTAACCGTTTTATAACGATTATCGTTTTCAAACGGAACACTTGAAATATCTATTTTTGCACCGGATTCCTGTATCAAATTCAAGTCCGGATTCGGGCTATCCAAGACAATAGAATCTCCCCCTGCAACATTCTTCAGAATAGACATATTTACAATGTATTTACTCCTATCATCGTCTGTTCTACCCATCTTACCTGCAAAAAAGTAGCATTTATTGCTTGATATGGCATAAAATGACTTCGAACCGACCGACAAAGCATTGCTTGCATCGGTTGTATATCCGTTGTTTTTACCGGTGGTATTGGCATTTGTCTTATATACGATGATATCCCCAGAATAGTCACCTGAAAAACTATTATTTAGCTTGACATGCAGCAGCGCCTTGCCATATTTACCATTTGCCACACTATATGCCGAAGCGCTTTTAATTGCCACGGGAATTACATAATCGGCATACTTGTTTGTCACCTTATTTAAATCAAAATAAAGTTTAGACACTACGCTATTGTCTCCAGCAGGAATGGTAAGAACTGAATCGGCAAAAGAAACCGCATCTGTTGGCACCTGTATGTAGTAAAGTCCGGTCTGAGCACGGTACTTTTCAAAATTATAATCGTACAAGGTATCCGAATCAAATGTAACGCCTACCGTTACCGTTTTTTCATTACCGGAGGTTCCATTTATTGAAAGTACCAAAGGGACCTCAATAATCCCAGAGTCAGTAATTGTCATACTTTGATCTATCCAACCATTATTAGTAAGAAGGACAGTCTTTTTAAATAACTCTTCACTCAACCCATCGTTGCAGGAATAGGTCAAAATAAGTGTTATTGCAGAAATACATATCAATAATATTCTTTTCATAATATTTTTCTTTATTTATTACCACTCGGTTTCATAAATTACCAACCAGGATTTTGAGTCAGTCGCTTGTTCCTTTTTAATTCGTAAGATGGAATAGGCCATAAGGACATTGCATCCAGGAAAATCTTTGGATAAGTAGTTACAACTGTCGGAGTATAAAAATCTTGCTTTTGAGCATCGCTTTTTGTCATCTCTACGTTACATCCCTTAATCGGTATATTCTCTTCTACTGCTGCATCTTTCCATCTCCTCAAATCATAATAGCGCTTTTGTTCTGCAAAAAATTCGATTTGCCGTTCGTGTTTTAGAGCCGTACGGAATTGGTCCTGATCGCTATATATATTGTCCGAAAGATCGGGCAAACCAGCTCTCATTCGTATAGGTTTCATGCCAAGTCTTAATTGATCGACATCACGTTTAACCGTAGATTCGACGCCTGTATATGAGGTAACAGTATGCGTCGTCGTCAATTCATTTAATGCTTCTGCATATATCAGAAGAATTTCAGCATAACGAATAGCCGGTTCGAATTTTGTAACCGTATATCCGCCGGTAGTCTTGGCATCCTCGGGATTATAGTACTTTTTCAAACCAATACCTGTAACAGGAAAGTTTGCAGCATTGTTATACAACTTTCCATCATTTAAATCCTTATAGTAAAAGATTTGCTGATCCCTGAACTTCGAATCGGATGCGCTCTTACATTCCCAGATACTTCCATTGTAAGCAATAGATGCATAAAAACGTGGTTCTCTGTTTGCATATTGCAACGAAACATTTGCCGGAATAAAATCATAATCTTTTCCTGTCGAAAAGCCTGTTTTCTGATAACCACTATTACTATCTGTGATAGAACTACCATCTTTCATTGAATACGCATCAACCTGTTTCTGTGTGACAGCGATAGCATTACTTCCACTTAATGTTTTCGGCATAAGCAAAGTAACCAACTCATCAATTCCATTCTGGTCATCGTTTGGTCTGGTAAAAATCAACTCAGGATTTTTGGAAGCTGAGACTCCTCCATTAAACAACTGACGATATGATTCAAAGGGATCAATATCAGCCCAACCATCCGGAAAATCTTTATCCGAATACAGTGCGTTGTATGGCGGCACTACTGTCGTTGATGAAAGAGGTACCGTATATAATTTATATTGCTTCAGATTAATAACATCCAGCGCAGCAGCAGCAGCTCTGGCCCACTTACTTTCGTCATAGGTTTGAGGAATCAGTTGTTTTCCTTCGTAATTTTTCAGGTTAAACAAATCTTTATTCCCATTGTATAAAGGACTGGCTGCAAACAAATACAACCTTGCTCTGGCAGCCAATGCTGCACCTTTTGTAGGACGGCCAATGTTGTTGGATGTTCTTGTTTCAGGCAACTGTAATGCTGCAAGTACGAACTCATTGGCAATGTAATCAACACATTCATCATACGTGTTACGCTGTACCGACAATTCATCGTAAGACATTCCAATGTCAAAACCTGCATCAGGAATAAGGGGCAACGGTCCATACTGACGTAACAAGGTCCAGTATGCCAGCCCTCTTAAGAAATGCGCTTGTCCTTTGACATCCGTACGTTCAGAGGCGGTCATTTCCCTGCAAAGATCTATATAATTGAGAATGACTGTAGATTTACGAACAGGCTCATATACGCGCTTCCACTTATCTTCCAACAAGGTCGTTGCAGCACTGAACTCTCCATTCTGATACTTTTTACAATTGTCATCATTACCCATACGAAGTAAATCATCCGATGCGAATAGTGCATATCCACCTTTGCCACCGGTAGATATGTCCTGAACTTCGTCTTTCGTTACTTCAAAAGCATTGGATAAAAAGCCTTCAGCGTATGTCCTTTTCGTAAAGGCAGAATCAAGCGTCAACACATCGGTGAAATATTGGTCCACATCCAGATACCCGGCACAAGAGGTAAGAGAAAACAGAAAAGGGCCGAATGCTGTTAAACCCAGAATTATTTTTTTATATTGTTTTTTCATAACTCATTAAAATTAAAAGTTAACGGTCAAATTCACAGAACAGGTTTTGGAGATTGGATAAGCAGCTCCATCACTGCTGCCGATCTCCGGATCCCACCAGTCGAATGCACTGAATACAAGCAGATTGTATCCAATAACGCCAACCCTTGCACTTTCAGCAAAGAGCTTGCTCACAAATTTTCTAGGCAGATTGTACCCAAACTCCAGATTCTTAAGACGAAGATAACTTGCATCTCTCAACCAAAATGTGGATTTCCGATAGTTGTTTGCATTTCCGCCATAAGACAAACGAGGCAGGACAGCGTTGGCATTTTCTGTAGAAGCATCACCTGAAATTTCTCTTGAAATCCATCGATCACTTGGATTTGTTACGTTAGCAAGAATATTACCTGTGGAAGAACCGTTGAAAGGATACACACTATTTCCCGAAAGGAAGAAATCTGTTTTTCCTGCACCTTGGAACAAAATATTGAAATCAAAACTTTTCCACGTTAGACTAAGTCCCGCTCCATAAACAAAACACGGAACCGTAGTATACTTCAACGGAACAACATCATCGTCGTTGATCACACCGTTACCATCTACATCTTTGTATTTTATATCTCCTGGCAAATAAGATCCGAACTGTTGTGACGGACTATTATCAATGTCCTCCTGATCTTTAAACAATCCCAATGCGATCAAACCTCTGGTCTGATTCAACCTGTATCCTTTTGTCATTTGATAAGCTTTGGCATTATCGGCCTCATCGTAATTGAGCACTTCTGTTTCTGCATAGGTAAAGTTTCCTCTCAGTGTAAATCCGACCTCACCGATCTTATCACTGTAAGAGGCTAATCCGTCAATACCCTTCGATACCATCTCTCCGATGTTGGCATAAGGCTGCAAATCCTGCAATCCGGTAGAATAAGGCATCTGACCACGTTTCATAAAGATATCCGTACGATGATCTTTATAGATATCCACTGTTGCAGATATCTTATTATCCATCAACACTACATCGAGGCCCAAGTCTTGCTTTTTTGCTTTCTCCCACGTCAGATTGGTGGATCCCATCGTTGTTATTCTATATCCCTGTACTTTATTTGATCCATATTCACCCCAATTTTCAGAAGCATCGGATGTAATAAAGGACATATAGGGGAATCGGGTATCGGAAATTTCATCGTTTCCAACTTCACCGTACGAATAACGGATCTTAAACATATTGACCCAAAGAAGGTTATCTTTTATCAGTGGTTCTTCTGAGACAACCCAGGCACCGGAAACTGCCGGGAAAAAAGCCAAAACGTTCGCCTTTTTGAAAATTTTCAGAGCCTACGTAACCAAAGTTAAAATCAGTCAAATAACGATCTTTGTATCCATAAGTCGCTCTTCCTGACAACGCCATATGTCTGTAAGGTATCGACGATTTTATATCGGAAATATTTGCGGTTGATGTTTTATCCTGCTGATAATACATCAACAAAGCTGAAACACGATGATCTTCTTTAAGCAATTTTTCATAGTTTAACTTAGCCTCTGTATAATACCGTCTATCACCACTTGCGGCAGAAGTTACGGATGTAAGTGATTCATCCAAAACTTTCGTCATAACCAGGTCACCGTTGCTGTCGCGCCTTCTTGCGGCACTCCATAGCTCCGGATTCTGAGCTCTTTTTATCGTATTTGTATTATCGGAATCAAAAGAAAACATACCGATAAATTTCAAACCAGATGTGATGGATGCCAGGTCTTGTTCAAGTGTCAAATTGGTTTCCACTTTACTTTCCCATTTTGAGATATAACCGGTTTTCTTTATCTGAACTTCAGGATTCATGGTATTGCCATCTCCATAGGTCGGTATTTTGCCATTGGAGTACATTCTCGGAACCGTTAATGGTGTAAGGTTCGATATAGAAGCCCATATATCACTGGAGGACATTCTCGGCTTAATTTCATTGGTCAGAAAACCACCTATACCCAATCTCAACAAGGTCGTTTTTGTGACGTTTACATCCACATTGGATCTGTAATTATATCTGTCATAAGAAACATTCGTATTGGTATCACTGGTTTCATCTTCCGTATTGTACATTCCATCTTCATTGTAATAACTTCCGGAAATAAAATAACGGGCAGTATTGCCACCCCCACTCAGCGATAGAGTCTCACGATTATTCTTGGCGCCAGCCTTCAAAACAACATCCGACCAATTGATATTGGGAAATAAGTCGGGATCCAGATTATTCTTGATAATCTCCAAATCCTGTGTCGAATACAGAGGATCCTGATACCTCGTCTCTTTTGCCTCGTTTGCCATGGTTGCATAAGTCGTACCATCGGCATACTTAGGCGTACGTGAACGGGTACTGTATCCTTCTTCAGCCTTAAAATTGATGTTTATTTTCCCCGCTTCTCCTCTTTTGGTAGAAATCAAGAGGACGCCGTTTGCACCACGCGACCCATAAATAGCAGTTGCAGAAGCATCCTTTAACACAGTAAATGATTCTATATCCTCTGCATTCAATTCATTTAAGGATCTTTCAATACCATCAACCAACACCAAGGCTGAAGAATTTGCTCCGAAGGTGCTGATACCTCTAATCCAAAATTCAGTATTGCTTTCGCCAGGTTCACCAGTCGTCTGCCGGCCTATAATACCGGAGACATTACCAACCAATGCGTTGCTTATGCTTCCAGTAGGGACTTTCAGGGATTTTGCATTAACCGTAGTAATGGCTCCGGTCAACGTTGCCTTACGTTGAGCAACTCCACCAGCTGTTACAACAACCTCGTTCAAATTCCTGGACTCCTCTTCCATGATGACTTTCGCTTGTCCGTCTTTTATATTCACAACAGGAACTTCTTGCGTCTTATAACCCATGAATTTAAGAACTAAGACATCATATTGTCCGGCCTTAATCTTAAAGAGCCCTGAAATGTCCGTCGCAGAACCCAATGTCGGTTGATTCTTGACAATAATACTAACTCCAGTCAAAGGCTCACCTTTGGTATCCAGAACGACACCTTTTATTTCTTTCATTTGTTGGGTTTGTGCTTCTGCTGCAATAAGACAAACAAACATCAGAAATAGAGATATTGCTATCCGTTTAATGTTTTCCATATATTATATCTATTTTTATTATGCTTAATATTATGAGTTATCATCTGATTATTCAACCATTATTTTTCTCATTAAACTATTCGTTCTATCTGCAACATACAGTCCCCCATCCGGGCCGAAAGACACACATTCAGGTTCATTAAAAAGAGAAGAATTAGGATTGCCATCGGCATAACCGCTTGTTTGAGCTATGCCTGCATAGGTACTAACCACACCNGNTTTCGTAATCTTACGGATACAATGATTCTTTTTGTCCGGAACATAAAGATTTCCATCTGAATCCACAGCTCCCTGACCCGGTGTATTAAACAATGCCAACTTCCCGGNCGCATTCAAAAATCCAGATGTATTCCATTGTCCAGCCCACTAAGACAGGATTCTCTACTTTTTTGGTTGCANCATTATAGTCAGCCTTGTATATACAATGTTTGTTCTTAACCATTATATACAATGTNTTTCCGTCTAAACTGAANACCATCCTTAATTCCGTATCCGTACCATTAAGCTGGAATTGGGCAACAGGTTCTTTCGTCGTTTTGTCGTATTTATAGATATAACCATCAGCCTGGCTGTTGAAGAAAACATCGCCCGTTTTGGGATGCACAGCAAGAGCTGTTGCCCTTGAAGTCGCATTAATACTGAGATAGGGTTTACAAATAGCAAAGCTGGTAGCCCTTGCAAAATAGGTAATGGTAGCAGTAGTCGTCACATCCGAATTCCATAATGAATTGAGCATATAGAGTGTGTCCTGTGACAGATTAAAAGCTAGACAAGTNGGAGACTGAAAAGGNCCNGTTGAATTNTGAATAAGCGTGGACACGACCCCTCCATAGGCTTTTCTTAGAGCACCATTGTTACTTGTTCCCCGCCCTTCATCAATAAAAAAACAAAGCTCCTTCATCATCCGTGGTCACAAACCAAGGACGTTGCAAACAAACATCNGCATAGGCACCAGAAACAATTTTAGCTTGTCCTTTTTGTCCGAACACCGTCGTAACATTACTTTTAAACTGATACTTAAACGGATTTTCATAAGCAAGAGTATCAACATCGGTTCCTTTGCCAATCATTACTCTTACAAGTCCCGTGTCGGCTTTGGACGGCACAATCGCATAAAGGATTGTGTCNGCAACACCAATAATTCTTGCATTTTTCCCGTTTACAGAAACTTTGAGATAGGACGTATCTGAACCAAAATTAGATCCATACAAGATTAATTTGGTTGCAACACCTCCACTGTCAGGAAAATAGGTTTTAACTGTTGAAGCCTTGGTCAAATCCGGTGGTGTTACAACGCTACTACCATTTTCTCCATCGCTCTTGCAATTGGCAAAACATAAAAGAATAAACATAAGCGGCAAAACGAACAAACCTCTTATTAAGGTTCTGCGCTTTCTTTTTTCATTTTTTTCCATGTACATTAGTATTTAAAGATTACATCAGTGACATACATTATTGTTTTTAGAATCACACGAGTATTCCATTAAAATTCACTGAAAATAAACAACATAGGACTATCAGCCCTGATCGTTCAGTTGCAGTTTTGTTAAACATTTTATTTATACGAATAATGTCTCAAACAGAGGTGGCTTAAAGTCTGAGAAAAAACGTATAACGATTGCTCAATATGCATCCTTTTCTTGGCTACAGCGATAAACAAGTAGGTGCAAATAGCAATCCAGATCCGGGAGTAAACAGCATAGTCGGTGCTCCGTAAAAGAAATTGGTTTTAAGGTGCTGTGATCCACTCGAAGAACAACTCAACGTTCCATCTTTCCCAATAGAGTTCGGATATGGTGATGGAAGGGAGTTCAGATTTTTGGTAATGAAACGGTAAAAACGGCTCGGAATCAAATGGAACAGGCAAAAGAAATCGACGCTCCTTCGTCCAATCAGCATTCCGATTTTCCTATGGCATTTTTATGCCAAACTGGTTAGATCAATACACAACATTCATAGTTGCATCTTCCGTTTTTACCTTCAATTGTTAACAGGAAATTTTTAGTCATGGAGAGGGGGGCTGAGAATAAGTGTTTTTTCATGATAAATTAAATTTAATTTTGACTTGAATAGCATCGTTTATAGAATTAATAGAATCCTGCTCTTCACCCAAATTTTGTCGTAAATGTATCGGCCGTCGATTAATTAATCGATTAATTAAAGCTTAACCGAGAACAAAATTTATTAATTCAATGCTTCATTTAAAAGTATTCCAATGCACATATCTCCTGCAGACAAATCAATTATTTATTTTGAATATCAAAAAAAGAAACAGACTAAAAGCTTTATCAATTTTGTTTATCTTTGTTACTCATTAGTATAAATTAATATTATGACGAAGAAGCTTAAGTTAAATATACTACTTCTCTGGATCGCTATTGGGATTACTACCGTTCAGACACTACAAGCACAAGGGCTGAGATTTTATGGGAACAAAAAATCCATAGAACAACGTACCTCTTTTCTTATTTTCAATAAAGAATCGGTACCTGTATTTACCAAAAATTTCGATCTTTGCTTTGACCTCCGGATTCAGGACTTTAACACTTTCGGATATCTGCTCCATATTGTAGACCCTCAGAAAAATGTTGCTTATAGTCTCACATACACTTATATAGACAGATTTTCAAGCGCATTCCGGTTTAACACCGAAGGCAAAACCAACCAAATATCAATAAGTTTCGCCAACGCTTCTATTAAGTCCAAATGGATTTCGGTTCGACTACATATCGATTTATCTACAGGGCAAAGCGCCTTGACTGTTGGAGGTAATACAAAGAAAAGCGTCAGCAAACTGGATATATCGGAACAACTGAAACCCATACTTATTTTTGGGCGAAGGGACAATCTGGTCGATGTCCCTTCCTTTGACATTCGAAATCTCAATATTTCAGAAAACAAGCGATCGTATAGTTTTCTTTTAAACGAAAGTAACGGAGAAGATGTCCACGACACCGAAGGAAAGGTTCAAGGCAAAGTAATCAACCCTTGTTGGTTAATTAATGAATCCTACCACTGGAAGAAAGTTCTCACCATTCCATCCGGAACAATATTGGGTTCAAAATTTAATGAAAAAACACAAAGCATCCTGTTTATAAGTCAGGACTCACTTTTGACCTACGATGTCGCTAAAAAACAATTATTGAGTAAGGCGTATGCAAATAAGATGCCTTTTAAAATGCTTTTAGGTACAAACTTTATCGACGAAACAACCAATAAGATCTACGCGTACGAAATAAACAGTCTTCCTCGCGGAACGACCACCACCGCCGCATTAGATATAACAACGCGAACCTGGCAGACTATAGGAAAGGCCTATACATGGGTCCAGCTGCATCATCACAGTGGCTTTTTAGATAACAAGAGAGGCCGATATCTCGTATTCGGCGGCTTTGGAAACAGACGATACAGCAATAGTTTTTTATCCTATAGCTCATCCGACCGTTGGGACACATTGCAATTTAAAGGAGATAAGATTACTCCCAGATTCTTCACATCAATAGCCTCTTCCAGACAAGGAGACTATTTATACATTTATGGAGGTGTGGGCAATGAATCGGGCGACCAAAGTGTAGGACATAATTATTACGACGATCTTTATCGGATAGATCTAATACATCAAACCATTAAAAAATGCTGGGATAATCATTCAGGCAAAAAACTCGTTTCGGGCGAACGAATGATTCTTTCTGCAGATGGGAAATATTTGTACGTGCTACGTTATGCCGAATACAATGAAAATACCCGTTTGCAGCTTTACCGCATTTCTGTGGCAAATGGAACAATGCAGAAATTGGGCGATTCCATTCCTTTTATATCCAAGTCTATTGCATCAAACATTTCTCTATATTTCAACCCTGTTTTACAGGAATTTTACTGCATTACTCAAGAATTCAACGAAGACGCCCAAAGTGTAAAAGCACAGGTCTATACCCTATCGGCACCAGCCGTAGATAAAGCTACCATTGATTTTTACCTGGCCTCAAACAAAACAAGCCCGGGACGTCTCTTTATGATGATTGCCGTATCCATCCTTTGTCTTATCACCCTTTTGTTTTTCTATTTGCGAAACAAACAGAAAAGGAACAAACCCCTATCCCCAAAACCAGAAGTTCACCCTACCCAGCCAACCTCAATACCTCTCCCTGTGCCGCCCAAGGCTCCACTACCAACTGGTGAACTCTCTGAAGTAAAACCCACCATTAGAAACGAATTCAACAAAATCTATCTGTATGGTCTTTTTACTATGTATGGAAAATCAGGAAGGGATATCACTTATCTTTTTAGCAATAAGCTGAAGCAAATATTTCTATACATTCTCCTGAACAGTGAGAANGAAGGAGTTAGTTCGACATTGCTTAACAATCTTTTCTGGCCGGACAAAGCGGAAAAGAAAGTTAAAAACCTGAAAGGAGTGACAATCAGTAATCTTCGAAAAGCACTNGCGGAAATCGATGGTGTAGAGTTGGTTTATGAAAAAGGATTTTTCAAGATTGTAATCAGCGAACCTTGCTACTGCGATTATTTTAATCTAAGCACGCTGTTGGCTAAACAGTCTGAGTCATCGTACGATCAAATACTCTCTATTCTGGAAAGAGGCCAATTATTGGAATGTACCAAACATGAACTTTTCGACAAATACAAACAGCACGCGGAAGACATCCTTTTTTCCATTTTGCCACAAGAATTACCTACGCTCTACAAGAAAAATGAATTTAAGCAAGTACTGCGTATCTGTACTATACTTTTAAAAATAGATCCTCTATATGAGCCGGCATTGGCCTATAGCATCTATTCTTACAGCCATCTCAATGAGGTGGAAAAGATCTTTAAGATCTACGCCATATTCGTTGCCGAATATCGTAATGCGATGGGAGAAGTTTATCCCAAAAGCCTGGAATCCTTGATGCAGGAAGCATAGAACAAACTCTTGTTGTCCCCCCCTATGGGAAAGTCTTTCCCATAAAAAGAAGGTCTCGAACCTTAAACGTTCGGGACTCAGTTGTTTTATGATTCAATAACTAGAAAGACTATCGGAAAGATGTTCCCAGCAGGGTTGAGCGATGTTGATAGACTAATGCAAAGGATCCGAGGAGTATGCAAATCTTCCGGCAACTATCATAAACCAGGTTCCAAAGAACAAGAAAATGTCCGAAAAAGAAAGGCCCTATAACGTCAGAGGGTGTTTCAAAGCTCTCGCTTTTGAAACACCCTCGTTCTTTGTAGCTCCATTTTCAGGTTTAAAAAACCTGCTGTCGCCGTTATTATTGAGTGGGCAATAATTCTTATTTATTTCAATGAAGAAATTAAGGGAGAGATAGCCTTTACATCGTCGGCGTAATTGTCGGACAATGTTATGGCAAATACAGCGACTCTTTTGTCATCAGGAAGTTGCAACTGCGTAGCATCCTCAGGAATATCAAGACAAATACGATACATGTACGTAAAAGCATAGGCTTCATTTCCACATGCGGGATTATGACGGTGACTTCCGACATAAGCTAACGGCACATTCCGGATAAAGGCTTTAGAAAAGTCTGTTTGGCCCCATTGTCCATAAAAACCACTATAGTATGGTATATCGCAGCTAATAGTCTTTTTACCCAATTTAAAATCAGCCTTAACGTCCCCGTCTGTAGAAGCAACCAACAGATAAGCCTTTGTGTATTTCCGATCTTTGGGGAGATCAATCAAGTTGTTATTGCACTTAATTACATTATTTTCCTCAGGAGCTGATATCTTGAACGGAATACCCTGATTGACAATCTCTTTACCAATTAGCTCAGCGGCATACGAACATCCATCTTTGTCAAATTTACCATCACCACTAAAGGCATCATAAGTAAAGGCATTGCTATTATAGTTTAATTCCAACGGAGTATTATGAATTGCATCAGCTTTAACACCAGCTGTTTTCAGTTTAATCGAAAATGTCCTGGGTGAAAAGGCCGTGGTTGAAAAGATTAATTTTTTACCATTAACCGTTGCTTTTCCGATTTCTTCTTCCACACCATTCAGCTCAGATGCAGAAACAATTTCTGACGGGAATTCAATGGCAACATCCTTTGCCTCTTTGCCTTGAGTCTCGTAAAAACGAAGAACATAGGTATCATTTTCTTGCGCTTTCTTTAATGCTTTTACCGAGATTTGAGATGTGCTGAGTTTGATAAATGAATATTCGCGTCCTATTGAACCTTGATGACGCGGTGTTTCAAAGGCCATCAGAGGATTGTTCAATTCATCAGACTTAGCAGGAATTGCGGCAAACTGAGGTTGATTTTCATGTCCTACGATGGAATAAGTGAACGTATGATGTCCAAAATCCTGGTGTTCTTGATAGACATATCTTCCATCTGTTTTAGGAGTATGCAACAACGTAAGGCGCAAAGTGTTGTCTGCAGGCTTGTCCCATCCATATTTGCAATCATTCATAATGGATATTCCGTAGCCACTGTTATCAGTGATATCTGCCCACTGTTGAGCATAGGTTTCATAAGAAGTATCGGTGTTGTTGCCTCGTTTAATGTATCCTAATCCCAGATCGTAGCTCGCTTTGGGATTGCTGACAGACATAGGAAATTCTGCCTTTAATAAGGCATTGGAGGTAGCCCAGTCTACTTCATTCACGATATCAATACCGATCATCAGCTGCTCCATCGGTCATGCGTATATACTGTGTAAAAATGGATTTACCGTATTGACGTTTAACACACAGTGAAGCACAAGCCGGGCCATTCTCCGATATGGAAATAGAGACATTATCTGTAATTGAAACAGGAGTTGCGTCTATTGTCTTTTTACGAATTTCCCATGCCGGCCACTCATACGATTCGTTTTTCTCAAACAATGCCAGACGGAATGCTTTTCCGCTTTCAACCAGCTCTTTATTATTACGTTTATCTATCAATGAGACAATGTCTCCGGTTTTATTTAACGTCAGTTTGTAGATTCGATTCTCCAATGTATTAGTCGAAACCTTCAGCTGGCTTTTTGCATTGCTGCCGCTTGTACGAATATCGTATACAGCGTAGCCAATCGGTGCGACTTCGGCACAAAAGGCAATATCAGCCATTCCGTTTTTGTAGGTTACAAGTTGAGCATTCACTTTTTCTCCGTTGGGAGCTACAACACAAATGTCTTTGGGCGCTTTTGGCAGGCTGATTTCAGCTCTAACGATGCCTTTGTGAATGGTGGAAAGCGGATTATAGACAATAACAGGAATTCCTTTTGTATTGGTGTTCATTTCATTAGCCACCCGGCCGACGGAAGAGGTAAGAACATCTGCAAAACAAGACTGAGAAATCAGTTCATCATTCCAGGAGAAGGTATAGGCTTTGGGGATGCTCGTACCGGTTAGGTCATCATGAAACTGATGCCATACAAATCTTTTCCATGATTCATCAATCTCATCAGACGGATAAGCAGCTCCAGTCAGATAGTTGGCGACGACTGATGCTTTTTCTGATGCAACAGCCAGCTGTTCATTTCTCCGGTTGAAGCGTTTCATAGCAGCCTGAGACGTGTAGCAGCCAGTACCATGAACGTCCATTAACAACTCCCCGTCAAATGTTGGCAGCTCCGGATGATTTTTGAACGGAAGATAATCTTTAAACATCTGGTCGGATGCTGCGCTGATAATCTCAATGTCGCCAGTGCCTTTAATACCCTTTTCAACAGACATAACAGATTGAATGGTAGGGGAACCTCCTCTATCGCCGGTACCATAATATTTAAAGGCTGTTTTATTGATACAATTTTGTGCCAGATTTCTTATTTCTTTATTATTGCTGATATCTTCGTTATTCCAGCTCCTGGTATAGTTTTGTCCATCCATAACAGCCATAATCTCGGAACCATCCAGTCCTTTCCACAAACCAATATTAAAAGGTATTTTGGCGTTTCCGTAAAATGGTTTATTTCTCCATTGCAATTTCTGAGTCGAAAAGCCGATAAGTCCTGCATGTGAGGCTATTGTCGGAAGTGTGTAACCAAATCCGAAACAGTCCGGTAAGAAGATGTCTTTAGGCTGCACGCCAAACTCTTTCTTGTAAAACTCCTGCCCCAATAAAATATTACGAAAGAAAGACTCCGGGGAAGGAATGTTTGAATCCGTAGCATCCCATGAGCTACCTGTGACATGCCAACGTCCCTGATGAATATACTCTTTTAACTTTTTGAATTTCTCAGGATAATATTCCTTCATCCATTTGTACTTGATTCCTCCTTCAAAATTGAAGACATAATCAGGATAGGTCTCAATTAAAAAGAAATTCTGATCAAGCGTATTACGCACATATTGATTGATGGATGTCTGAACATCCCAGTTCCACTGCGTGTCAAAATGGGCATTAGACACGACGTAGGCCTTGTATCCTTTCTGTGGAAAAGCCGAGACAGCACAGAATGCAAAGGAAAGTAAAGCTGTTTTGAGTAGTTTATTGTTTTTCATTATATAAAAATTAGGATAATATATGTTTTTAATATGTTTCCACTTTAATTGGACTTGCTATCAATTTTATATTCAATGCATCCTCCTTGACAAATAGAGTCCCAATCAATCCAGGAAGAGGTTTGTTCATTGCCATTAACCGTCATTGAACTGATAGAAGCAGGTGTATTTGAACCGCCTTTGATTTCCAGGATTCTTCCGGAAATATTGATCTTTATATTTTCAAATTGAGGGGTATTGATACTAAATCCTGCTACACCTGGCACCATAGGATAAAGACCGACAGAAGCAAAAACATACCATGCACCGATTGATCCGCAATCGTCATTTCCAGGCAATCCAGTTGGATTGCTGCTGTACATTTGATCTAAGATACGATAAACGACCTCTGAAGTTTTGTAAGGTTTATCCGTCCAGTTGTAAATCCAGGGCACCTGAAAATCCGGCTCGTTACCTGCAGCAAAGTAATGGTCATCATAACCGGCATCCAAGCGTACAAACAGGCTATCCAGACGTTTGGAGGCTGCGTTCTTACCACCCATCGTATCGATCAGTTTCTCCAGATCGAAAGGCACCATCCAGAAATAGTTTTCTTTTGTTGCTTCACGCCAATCACTGTCAGGGTCTTTCCAGCTCATGTCTGTCGTTTGTCTTGAACGAAGCCAGTTGGTTGATGGATCATAAAGATTTTTCCAATTACCGGCACGTTTCATAAAATAGTCTGCCTCTTTTTTATCTTTCAGAGCCTGTAAGGCAAACCGGCCAATAGCATAATCAGAAGAAGCATATTCTAAACACAAGGAGGCCTTTTCAAATCCTTTTTCTATATAATTGCTCAAACCTGGTCTGACTTCTACATCCTGAGAATGAGCACCCAAGACCATAGCTCCGCTTTTCATGTACTTATAAGCCGCTTGGATGTCAAAGTTTCTACCGCCAAAAGCATACGTATTGGATATAATGATAGGAATTGGATCACCGTGCATAACACCAGTCTCGATGTTGGCCAGGACCCAACGTCCATAACCTCCGCTCTGTTCTGCAAAATCAACAACAGACTGCATCATATCGGAACTTTCTTTAGGGAAAAGCATAGCTAACAATTGAGATTGTGTACGGTAGGTATCCCAACCACTGTATGTGGTATAATAATCACGTCCATCTTTCGTTTTGTGCACATTCTGGTCAGAGCCAATGTATTCTCCGTTTATATCGCTAAAAATATTGGGGTGAATCATTGAATGATATAAATGCGTATAAAATTGAACAATACGATCCTTGTTTGATGATTCAATGGCAATTTTACCCAAGCACCGGTTCCATTCTTTTTCCGTATTGTTCTTTACGGTCTCAAAATCACGTCCTTTGTTGTCTAAACGGAGGTTCTCACGCGCATTTTCTATCGATACATACGATATGGCAACTTTATACTCTACAGTATGATTGCTTTGGGTATCAAAAGTAAAGTAAGCACCGGAGTTTTTTCCACTTATTTTCAGGCGACCATTTTTCATGTCTGAATTAATCCAGGTACCACAGACTTTAGCATCACGACTAAATTCTGCCGCAAAATAAATTTTATAATCGGTTTGATAACCACAGAATTCACCGCCTTTTGCATAACCTTCACAGGTATTGGAAGAGGTTATTTTTACCTGTGCATTGGTCACAAATGTCGAACTTATACCTGATCCGATAAGAATCGTGCCTTTGGATTCATTCTCCGGAAACAAAAATTGAACAATGCCACTGCGCTTTGAAACAGTACTCTGGCAAATCACCCCATCCTTCATTGTGATAGAAAGATAGCCTGCGCTCGAATTATTCACAGTTTGATATGGAGGATAACTTTCCATATTTTTGGGTGAGGATTTTAAAGTCCCTGCAAGTGGCAAGACAGGGAAATTACCCATATTGGGACATCCGGCTCCAGATATTTGATTTACGACAATCCCCTTTTGTGACGAAAAAAAAGAAGGAGTCAGTTGCATCATACCAAAAGGATAGGTTGCTCCAAGAAACGTAAACCCACAGGCCAACCCACGTCCTTCTGTTCCAATACGGGTGTCAACTGTCTTAGCATAGTTCATGCTACTTTCCGCTTTTACCTGAAAGACACTATATGTTGAGAGAGAAAGAGATAATACTAAAAATGAAAAAAATCTCATCTGTTCTAAATTATTTTAATTAAATGTTTTTTCAAAGAAGAACAACCAAAGATATCGAATAACATCGCATATGCTATCGTTTCGTTTGCCTCTGAATAAGCCGTTTCTGACTTTCTTTTTATTTTGTACCTCAAGCGAGTATATAAAAAACACAAGATCTATAAAAGGTCCTTTTTAAATCATAATTGAATCTTTACTTCTTTTGAAAAAGAATAGAGAAAGTTTCCCTTCTGCGTAGACACAGAGAGAACAGGCAAAGCAGAAAATAACAATAGATTAATCCGTTTTTTCATTATCAATAATTAGGTTCCAGTCCATGGCTTTTACTTTCTGTTACAAATTAAGAATTACAGAATTAAAAAAAGGATTAAAAGCCGCTTAATTGGCCCAATAAAAGCATTAACCAATAGCGGAAGTCTGTTGTTGAGGGACGGATTTCTCAAAATTCTTCTTCAAGAACAGGGTTTAGATTATTTGAGTTTAATCACAGAAGGTGTGTAAATAAATTGAGGGTGTCCCAGACTTTTGAGACACTCTCTTTTATGAATATCTATTCCCTTTATTTCTTTTTGGGATCATAGATAGCTACGCCCACTTTGGAGTCAGCACACCCATAATAAAGGAACCATTTGTTTTTGAAGTAAACCAACCCTTCGATGAAAACCGTTCCATCCTTTTGACAGGACAATAGAATACCGATTGAGGGTTAGGGGCAATGATGGGATTTTTTCCCTCGGGTCGGATAAAGTCGCCCAACGCCCAATCCGGTAGTTCATTTGATTTTACGTAATTTTCTGCAAACAGTGTATTTACACTGGAAAACAGAAGGATTGACAAACTAAATAAAAGTTTAAGAATGTTCTTCATTGGTAATTCTATTATAATTATTGCTTAGACTTTTGTTCGAAGAGCAAAAGTCTATGAGTTAGCGTAGGAGGTATGCCTTTCGTTAAAAAATCTTTTAGTTACCAAAATGTTCCTTTTCGTTTGAGAGAGAATAGGGATAGCTTTCTTTTGCAGATCCACGTTGATAGTTGGGTTTGTTGCTCATCTGGAAAAGGATAGTTCCTCCTTTTTGCAACTGGGAGTGTGTAAAATAATTCTTAGTGTAGCTCTTATTGTTCCAATCTATTTTATTGATATAAACATTGTCCTTACTATTGTTCATGGCTTTAAGCAGGAGTTTCCGGCCATCCTCCATAGTCACTGTCATTTGGGAGAATTGAGGTGATCCTAAGGCATATTCTCCGGAAATCGGAGAAACGGGATAAAAGCCTAAAGAAGAGAAAACATACCAGGCGGAAGTTTGTCCGTTGTCTTCATCCCCACAATAACCATCAGGAGTCGGTCTATAGAGGCGATCCATAATTTGGCGGGTCCAGTATTGTGTTTTCCAAGGCTCACCTGCCCAATCGTACAAATAACTCATGTGTTGAATCGGCTGATTGCCATGTGCATATTGTCCAAAATTCATGATTTGCATTTCTCGTATTTCATGAATGACCTGTCCATAATTTGATTCATCAAAAACCGGCGGAAGAATGAATACCGAATCTAACATCGCCACAAAGTTTTTTTGTCCTCCCATTAACTTTGCAAGACCTTCTGGATCATGAAATACACTCCAGGAGTAATGCCAGCTGTTGCCTTCCGTAAAATCACCTCCCCAGGAAAAAGGATTGAAATTTTCTCGGAATGCCCCTTTTGAATCACGGCCCGCCATCAAATTATATTTCTTATAAAAAAGTTTCTTATAATTCAATGAACGCGCCCCATAGGTTTCAATGGTTTTATCGTCTTTCTTCAACTCTTTTGCCAAACGATAAATACAATAGTCAGCGTACGCATATTCCAGGGTACGTGCAGCACTTTCCTTTATACCGATATCATTGGGTACATATCCAAGTTCCGCGTATTCTTTTGCTCCGGCACGTCCTACCGATGTAAGAGTTGGATGCGCATTATTGGCATTTTTTAGAATTCCTTCCCATAAGGTATTTATATCAACGTCTTTGACTCCGTTCAGATAAGCAGAAGCGATGACGGAAGTAGAATTGGAGCCCACCATAATATCAATATGTCCCGGAGCTGCCCATTCCGGCAGCCAGCCACTTTCTTTATAGGTATTGGCCAATCCTTCTAAAATATACTTACTTTGGGTAGGATAGAATAAATTAAAGAATGGGTGAACAGCACGAAAAGTATCCCAAAAGCCATTATCAGTGTACATGCGTCCCGAACAAATCTTTCCGTTATAAGGACTGTAGTGTATGATATTCCCTTTTGCGTCAATCTCGTGAAATTCACGGGGAAAAAGTAAAAGGCGGTAAAGGCAAGTGTAAAAGGTTCGAACTTTATCCAAATCATCCAATTGAGAATTTTCAACAGAAAAACGAGACAGGTGTTTATTCCAAACATCTTTACCCTCAGCACAAACTTCATCAAAATTGCGCCCGGCTATTTCATTTTTCAGATTCTGCTCCGCTTGTTCCCAACTGATAAAAGAAGAGGAAATTCTTGCTTGTACAACTTCTCCTTTTATCGTTGAAAAAGAAACAACAGCACCACTTCGCTTGCCTAAGGTTTCTTTTTCCCCTTCAATGAATGCGTCTTCTTTCCATATGGAGTAGTTTTGAATAGGCTTATCAAAATAAATAACAAAATAATTCTTAAAATTAGCCGGAACACGCTGGTTTTCATATCCAATACGATCTGTGGAATAGCCAATTACTTTGTTTTCTTCCGGAATAACCTTGATATAAGAAGCTTTGGCAAAAGCATCAATGACCACATTGGCCTGATTTGTTTTTGGAAAAGTAAAGCGCATCACACACGAGCGCTCGGTTGGTGTAACCTCTGCCGTTACATTGTAATCGGCTAAGTATACTTTATAATAATGAGGCAACGACGTCTCTGCTTTATGGGAAAACCAGCTCTTGCGATCTTCTTCACGAAATTTCTTTTCGCCAACAGTAGGCATTAAGGAAAAAACGCCATAATCTCCTGTCCATGGACTGGGCTGATGCGTTTGACGAAGCCCGGTTATGAAATAACTGTTGTAAGAATAAAACCAACGTTCACTGTTTTTAGAAGCCGTTTGGGGTGACCAATGGTTCATTCCCCATGGACGGGCAGTGGCAGGATAAAGGTTCCCATTGGACAACGAGAATTCACTCTGGCTTCCCATAATTGGCAAGACATATTTTGTGTAATCTCTCTGGGCAAAAGCCGAACACACACACCAGGCTGAAAGCAATAATAGATAAATTCTGTTCTTCATCGTCAATTTGGTTCAAGTCTACAATTTCATGCTACAAAATAAAAGAAAAGGAGTTAAAAAATAGATTAAAATTTGCTTAACTCGAATACTAAAAGCTTTAATATATAAGGGATTCAACTGTTGATAAGCAATTCTTTCGGACATCTCTTGCCAAAGCTTTTTCAATAAATATCGAAACCTTTAAGCATTGCTTTGTTTGCCGAAGCTTTATATTAACTCTATGACAACAGATATGTTTCCTTTGGCCGATGAACGGACAAAAGGCTTTACCTGTTGCTTTCCATTCAGTTTAAATGATTTGATACGAGAACCTTTTCCCTTTATTGTAATACTAAGATTCGCATTACGATAATGAGTCTCTGAAAGTTTAGCCATACGAATACCAGCAGGCAAATGAGGCTGAAACAAAATGCCATCGGGCATAAAACGCAACCCCAGCAAGCCTACATGAACCATATTGATGAAAGCAGTAGCCGACCAGGTTTGCATCCGGCACGACACCCAATGATGCTCGGGATCGTTTTCACCAAACTGATAGCCGCCATCCGGTTTTCCAGTATAAGGATTATAAATCTCAAAAAAATCGTAATTTCCCTTATCTTCATCCAAAGCTAATGAAATGAGGCTATTCAATTCATGATCGTACGTTTTGTAACTTCCAACTGAAACCGCAGCATCGGAAAAGAAACCATTTACCATAGGCCAGATTATATTGTTGTGCCGACCGGGTTTTTGAGGTGAAAATCTCGGAAAATCAGGAAAAATAGAAGTGATACCGTAATTGGAAACTACCGCATTGGCAATCACATTGAATGCCTGATTTTTTTCAACAACACGAAAAAGAACTGCAAACGAAAGGCCTAAACCCTCCTGCGAGTTGTCAACACTTCCATTCTGGTCAATTAGGTAGTTGAATGTTCCTTTTGCCGGATTAAACAGATATTTCAAAATATTCAACTTCAAAGATTCAGCCTTGGCCATTATCGGCGCCGATAGGCTCGCATCCATATGCAGCTGTTTTTGCATTTCGACAAGCGTTCTATAGGCACCATAGTACACACAATTAGTACTCAAGCATTTTGCCATAAATGGTTTCTGATGATTGACAGAAGCACTGGAAGAGACCTTGGGATTAAAAATAGGTTCGTTAAACGCCGAAATGCCATCGTTAAACACAGATGGTCCCATAAAAAGTCCGTATTGCTGATCGAAGGCCATGTTTTCAAGTTCTTTCATAGTGTTGAACGAGCATGAATAAGCCTGACGGAGAAAGTCTTTATCGCCAGTTACCAGATAATGATTGTAGGCTGCAATAACCCATATAATTTTATCCCAATATTGGTGGCCAATACGTTCTTTGTTTAAAGTCACACTCCACAAGGATTTTTGAGCGACTTCCGGACGTAAAAAGCTGGCACCAAACCACGAATTGATGGCTATATCGCGGGTCCATTCGCCACCATAATCGCCACCGGCAGCTAATATTCCCCGACGGGTATTCACATCAATTGTATTTACAGCCAAACGGTAGGCATCATTCAGACGTTCGTTGTCGGAACAGAACGTTTGCGCCTGCAAAAAAGCCGTACACATAAGAAAAATGACAAAAATGATTTTCTTCATATTTGTATTGAGTCTAAATATCCGAAGATACAATATCAACAAATCGTCTGGCACCTATTATACTGTAGCGATCAACAACAATAGATTAATCCGTTTTTTCATGATCGATCATTAGGTTCAAGTCCACAACTTTTACTTTCTGTTACAAGATAAGGGTAACAGAATTAAAAATAGGATTAAAAGCCGCTTAATTGGCCCAATAAAAGCATTAACCAATAGCAAAAGCTACTCGAGGGAGGCAAAAAGACCGGAGTTCTTCGTCAAGAACAAGGATTATCCANGGATAAAAGTCAATCCAGGAGAAGAAGGAAGTCCTTAGCCGGATACGGTTATAACAGTTATGTAATCCGATTAAAANTTCGCAAAGCTTTTACTTAAACGAAATTTCCAATCAACAGCATTGCTGACAGAACNACCAATACAGACACCGTCGCCCAGCCTACAACATTGATAACCATATTATTGGTATGCAAACCCATGATTTTCTTTTTGTTGACCAGTAAAATCATGCAAATCAGCACTACAGGGAGCAAAACCGCATTGATAACCTGTGACCAAAGCGAAATGCCGATTAACGGAGCATCCGGCCACAAAATAATCAAAGCGGCCAGAACCAAAATGCCGGTATAAAGCACATAAAATTCAGGAGCTTCGTTCCATTTTTTATCAATACCTGCTTCAAATCCGAATGCTTCACAGACATAGAATGCGGTAGCAAGCGGTAAAATGGTTGCAGAAAAGATGGAGGCAATAAACAATCCAAATGCAAAAACCTCTGATGCCAAATTGCCTGCAAAAGGCTTAAGGGCTAAAGCAGCATCCTTTGCTTCATTAATGACAATATTGTTTTCATGCAAGGTTGAAGCGCAAGCAACCATGATAAAGAAAGCGACTGCCACTGTGGCAATGCAACCAATGACAATATCAAGCAGAACGTATTTGTACTGACTGATTTTCAAGCCTTTTTCAATAACCGAGGATTGCATGTAAAACTGCATCCAGGGTGCAATGGTCGTTCCCACAATGCCTAATACCATGGTTAAGGTTTTCGTATTCATCTGCATGTTGGGATGGACAACAGAATGACCAATCTCATTCCAATGCGGATGCCCCAAGATGGCCGAAACCACGTAAGTCAGCAACGACAAGCTAAATAGGAGAAATATACGTTCAGCAAGCGTATAGGTTCCTTTTACAACCAAGATCCAGACAATGGCGGCAATCAATGGAACAGAGATGTATTTACTCACTCCGAAAACTTCAAGACTGCCGGCCACACCTGCAAACTCTGTTGTTGTATTACCAAGATCAGCAATCAACAAGCCGATAAAAATGAAAAATGTGATCTTAACTCCGGCATTTTCTCGAATGAGTGTCGCCAATCCCTTGCCGGTAACAATCCCCATACGTGCATTCATTTCCTGAATAACAATCAGTACTAAAAAAGATGGAATAAGGGTCCATAACAAATCGTAGCCAAACATTGCCCCTGCAACAGAGTATGTTGTAATTCCTCCAGCATCGTTATCGACGCTTCCAGTAATAATACCGGGACCAATAATGGCCAAGAGCATTCCAATCTTTGCAAAAACCGAATTTCGGGATCTTTTTTTCATAAGCTTTTATTTAATCCAGATCTGATTTTTAAATAGTTTTGCGCTTACCCAGGAGGTCGTCGATCACATCGTCCACCACGACCATTCCTTCCAATTCTTTCTTATCATTCGTAACAGGCACAGCAAGCAGATTGTATTTGGAAACAATTTCTGACAGGGAATCCAGTTTTTCATAATCATAGACACTGGTTGCCTGATTGTTCATAACTTCTTTGAGTGAAATCTGGTAATCGGCAATCAACAAATCACGCATGGTAAAAGTACCAAGCAAAACATTTTCAGCAGTCGTTACAAAAAGCGTATACAACGACTCCATTTCCGGTTTTTTGGTCTTGATGTAATCCAGCACTTCGCCGATTTTTTGTGTTTCAAGGAAAGTAAGAACATTGGTAGTCATTAAGCTTCCCACCGTCGAACCTGGATATTCCAGCAATTCACGAACATCTTCCGATGATTCAGGCTCCATCTCGTGTAACAATTGCTCGGTTTTATCCTCTTCAAGGTAGTCCAAAATATCGGCAGCTTCATTCGCCGGCATCTTTTCCAATAAATCGGCAGCTTTCTCGATTGGTAGATTCTCGATGATGTGAATTTGTTCTTTTACGTCCAGTTCTTCCAACACATCGGCAGCTTTTTCTTCATCAAGCGATGAAAAAACAGAGGTCATCGAACTTCTGCTCAACTCCTCAATGATATCGGCCAAATCCGATGGATGCAACGTATCCAGCTTGGACCGGGTCTTCGATAGCTGAATGCTTCGGGTTTTTAAATCAATGGTCTCCACGTTGTCCCACAAAATGAATTTCGAAGGGATGGAGGATTTAAAAAGCAAAAGAAGCCTGTTAATTGGACGGTCAATGCCAATGCGTCGCAGAAGGCCTTCAGTGCCTACGTCAACGGCGACGACATACGCTCCGGACGGAATAGCCATCATACGGATATCATTCACTCGTACCAGTTTACGGCCCGTTATGTCTACAATCTGCTGGTCAAGGATATATTCCTTCAGTAAAATTGCTTCACCGAATTTCTCTTCAGGAGCAAAGGTCAAGGATTGACATTGAACCTTATAACGAATTCCAAACTTAACAATTTCAAACTCGTTGAGAACGACATTGTTTCTTTTTCCATTAACCTTAACGAGAAACCCGATAACCTGAGGCTTCAGGGTATCCAGTTCGAATAAGGATGTTGGTATATGAACATAAACATCAAGAATCTGACCGAGAATATTTTCTCGTGCATCAAAAATCTTACAGCCGAGCAGACGGCTGAGATAAAAGGTAGTTAAAGAAGTCATTTGACACCTCCTTCTTTTAAGCGTTTAGAAGGAAGCTGGATTTATTTGGCCTCCCCTAATAAACGTGGGTTAATACTATTGGGGCTAAGATCGCCGGGCCATCATCCATTTTGTGTATTTTTAAAATTGCGCCGCAAATGTAATCATTTTTATCTCGTTTATTCGACCTATACACTTTTTAACAGAAAATATCTTGTCCTGAAATGAGTTGCAAGATCCGTCTGTTACATAAAAAAAACATTCTCTCTATGTCGTGATGCTACAAAATATCTTTGCTCATGGGTCTCCCTTCCTTTTGTTTTATTCCATCCACTTTCTAAAAAAATCACAACGTCCACTGTTTCTATCAAAATAACGTTTATATTTGTTTCGCATTTTTACGAAACACGGACAGAACAATGAAAAAGGACCAATTTTACACCGAGAATCAGGAGAAAATAGCACGGTATGCAAAAGCAATGGCTCACCCGGCACGTATTTTCATTATGGATTACCTGGTCAACAATCTGGACAAATGCTGCTATAGCGGTGATATGGCCGAAGAATTGCCCATTGCCCGCTCCACGCTTTCGCAACACTTGAGCGAACTAAAAAATGCGGGACTGATACAGGGCGAAATCAACCCTCCTTATATCAAGTATTGCATCAATCAAGACAACTGGAAAGAAGCCCAATTTTTAATCGCGAACTTTTTTAATCGGGAAATCGCAAAAAATTCGACCTCTTGCTGTAAATGATGAAAGAATAAAAAAAGATAAAGGGGTAAAAACACTTATCGAAAACCAATAAAACATATATGAAAAAACTACTGTTTATGAGTATGGTTGCAATCATGATGGTCGGCAGCCTGTCCTGCGATGCGGCACAGGGTAAGAAAAACCAGTCTGTCAGGAACATTGCAGCACAGAAAGTGGAAGTCTACTATTTTCATTTTACCCGTAGATGCATGACGTGTAACGCCGTCGAGGCGGAGTCCAAAAAAGCGGTCGAATCTCTCTATCCGAATCAATTAAAAACAGGCAAGATCACCTTCAAAGGAATCAATCTGGATGACAAAAGCAGCAAGGGGCTTGCTCAAAAACTAAACGTTGGTGGTCAAAGTCTTTTGATTGTTGGAAGGGACAAAAAAACCGACCTGACTTCTCAAGGCTTCATGTATGCCAGAAGCAATCCCGAAAAGCTGAAAGCAGAAATAAAAGCAGTCATTGACCCATTACTAAAATAAGAATCATGGAGTTCCTGCAAAACATGCTGGATCATTCTCAATATGCATTTATAACAGCAATCATCTTAGGGTTGATGACGGCCATCAGCCCTTGCCCGTTAGCCACCAACATCACGGCTATCGGCTTTATCAGCCGTGACATCAAAAACCGCAAACGGGTTTTCAGAAACGGGTTGGTTTATACGCTTGGACGGGTTATCAGTTATACAGGGCTGGCGTTGATCCTCTATTTTGGAGCAGACCAGATGAATATTTCCATGATCTTTCAAGGCTGGGGTGAAAAAATAATTGGGCCGTTGCTCCTATTCATCGGATTATTTATGCTGGATGTCATTAGAATCCCGTTTCCCGGATTATCCAAACTCACCGCAAGAATCGGAGAAAAGAACACCGGCAGCTACTGGAGTTCACTGATATTGGGGATGGTTTTTGCCTTGGCTTTTTGCCCTTATAGCGGTGTACTGTATTTTGTAATGTTGATCCCATTGACCATCAGCACCACAGGCGGACTTTATTTACCGATGCTTTATGCCATTGCTACGGCTTTGCCCGTTATCGTCTTTGCCTGGCTAATTGCTTACACCGTAGAAAGCGTGGGAAGTTTGTATAAACAGATTAAGACCTTTGAACTGTGGTTCAGAAGAGCCATTGCTTTTCTGTTTATTGGTGCAGGAATTTATTATATGAGGTTTCTTTTTCTTTAATTATAAAAAACGATCGTTATGCCTTCACAACAACGACTAAAATTCTCAGACCGATATTTAACGCTATGGATTTTTCTTGCCATGTTTGCAGGAGTGTTCATGGGATGGCTAAGTCCAAATGTGGCAAAATTCTGGAACAGCATGTCATCTGGAACGACCAACATTCCAATAGCAATCGGGCTAATATTAATGATGTATCCACCACTCGCCAAAGTAAAATATGAAGAGTTGGGGGATGTCTTTAAAAATACCAAAATTTTAGGATTATCGTTGGTGCAGAACTGGCTTATTGGACCTGTTTTGATGTTTCTGCTGGCCATTATCTTCCTGCGATTCAATCTGGATTACATGTATGGTCTCATCCTCATTGGGCTGGCCCGGTGCATTGCCATGGTCATCGTATGGAATGACCTGGCACACGGAGACAGACAGTATGCAGCAGGATTGGTCGCTTTTAACGCTATTTTTCAGGTATTGTTCTTTTCTTTTTATGCCTGGTTTTTCATTGCTGTCCTACCAGGTTGGTTTGGTTTGCCGGTTAACGATTCTGTCGCCAGTATAACAATTGGTGAAATAGCCAAGAGCGTCATGATCTATCTTGGAATCCCTTTTGCTACGGGTTTTATGTCAAGATTTATCTTGTTACGAATAAAAGGCAAAACATGGTATGAGACAAAATTTGTTCCTAAAATCAGCCCGCTGACTTTAATTGCGTTGCTGTTCACGATTGTGGTCATGTTCTCGCTGAAAGGGGAATACATCGTCAAACTTCCGTTTGATGTTGTGCGTATCGCTGTTCCATTGATTATCTATTTTGCCATCATGTTTGTAGTCTCGTTCCTGATGAGCGAAAAGGCTGGAGCCAATTACGAGCAGGCAACCACACTTTCATTCACTGCAGCAAGCAACAACTTTGAACTGGCTATAGCTGTGGCTATCGCTGTGTTTGGCATCAATTCCGGAGAAGCCTTTACAGCTGTAATAGGGCCGTTGGTGGAAGTACCGGTGATGATTGGTTTGGTCAACGTGGCCTTCTGGTTTAAGAAACATCGATTTCAGCTATCAACGGATCGCTCCCAGGAGTAATCCAGGGGAATATTTGCAAAAGATTCATCGGAAACAGCCCCGAACGGCACCTCCTATTTCTCCATTTCCACCGCCGACGTCCCGATCAGGAAAGACCCGAAAGCGGCAAACGGACTCACTTCTCTGGGTTGGGAGATGTATGCCTGATAGTTTTTCTGGATGCCTATGCTGCTGCAATCGTAGAGATCCATGAAGCCGTTCGCGTTTGGTCTGGCTTTCCGGATGATGCCGGCATAGGCCGACTGAATTACCGGCAAATATTCAGACGCAGGAATGACTCCGGTATCTACCGACTTTTTCAGCAAGTAAAGAAACATACCTGTTCCCGAAGTTTCGTTCCAGTTTCCAGGTTCATTGCATTTATCAACTACCTGACACCAGAGACCGGTCTGGGGATCCTGCGTATTTTTAAGCCCAACGCAAAGATCCTGACTAATCCGACAGATTTTCGGGTAGCCCGGATGGTTTTTGGGCAAATAGTCCAGCACATCGGCCAAAAGTACGGCATACCAACCCAAACCTTCACTCCAAACCTCGGGAGCCAACCCGGTTGCCTTGTCGGCCCAGGTAGCACGTTTGCTTTCATCCCAGCCATGGAGTAGCAATCCATTGGCTTTTTGACATTTTCCGGCAATCAAAGTTATCTGTTTCACCACCTCGTCAAAAGCATACTTGCTGTCACCTACCACTTTGCCGTAACGGGCCAGAAAAATTTGTCCCATAAAGACTCCATCCACCCAAACCTGCTGCTTCGCCCAGTTTGCATGCCAGAACAAACCGTTGGAGGTTCGAGGGTACGAGTCAAAACCTGCCCGTATTTTGGTGGCAGCGATCCTGTATTTGTCCAGGTGGGTCTGCTCGTACATGAACAGGATGGCATAACCAGGAAGGAAATTATCCAACGCCGTATTCCTAAAATCGGGAATGTTGCCCCGATCGTCTACCTGCTGGTCTACATAGCGTTTGATATAGTTGAAATACGACGAGTCGCCTGTTGCTTTCCAGAGCTTTTCCATAGCAAACATTATATAACCGGCCTGCCAGCTGAAATGATTGGACTCTCCCACCCAATGGATGCTGTCCGGATTGGGATATCGCTTCATAAAACTCTGTGCCGTCCTTGCAGACCAAAGCGTGGTTTGTTCCTGTGAAAGGCCTTTTGGGCTTACCAGAGAAAAGAAGAAAAAGAGGAGAAGGGTGTTTAAGGTTGGCTTCATAAAACAAACAGTTAATGTAAAATAGTACCTTTCATTGGATGACCAGCAGAGTCGAGCAATTGAATGTTGGACATGGTCTTTAGGATGGAATGATCGTCGTAGACCCATACGACATGCTTGTCACGGGTTATTTCGAAGGCGTGAGGGGCTTTCCCCAGTTGGTTGTGACCAAGCCAGTTCGTCAAGACAAGATGTCCATTGGGCAAAACCTCCATACCCGTCATGAATTTCAGCTCAATACCCGGAAGTTCATTCTTAGTCAGCTGCCACACGATTGCACCAGTCTTGTCGACTTCAACCACACGTGGCTCTCCATTGTGGTCAGAACAGGCTATCAGCGTATTTCCCTCAGGCAAACGGATAGCTGAGTGTGGACCACCTTTCACGGGTATTTCCAGAACAAGACGCCCTACCGAATCGTATTCACAAACCTTATCCAATCCCATAGTGAGCAACCAGATAATGGCCGTTCTCCAGTTTTCTGGCATTGCGCATATAAGCAGGACCTCCATCCACGCTATCGGGAAGAAGTCTTATTTTTTTGACAATCTTACCCTTGGGAGAGACCTCCAGCAGTTGGGCTGCATTGCATTCCCCAATAAAAGTATTTCCGTTGACTAAACGTTGGCAAGCATAAATGGTGCTTTTTGACTCGTAGGAAAAAACAATCTTTTTATCCCTGTCAACTTCTTTNACTCCCTTACCCGTGTTGAACAGGAGATTGGAATTGGGCAAAACCCACAGATCGTTGCATTGTTCTGCCGGATATTGCCACAACAAACTGCCATCGTCAGAAAAAATACAAACCAAACCTTGGGTATAATCTGTACAAACAAAGGAGTGTTTAATCTTTTTCACACTACAGGATTGAGCTTGGATAGCTACCGAAAAAAGCAGAATGAAAGACAAACAGAATACGATTCTTCTCATTTAAACTGGTGTATTTTAGAGCGTACTAAAATACATATTATTCTGACAATTTGGTCGGATTGGCCCGGATCTCATCTATTTATTCTTTTCAAAAGAATGCCCAAATTGCTTTATACAGAAAAAACTGGTTGAAAGTTGTAAGGCTTATTGCAAAAATGGAATGTCCTTCCTAATATCTCAAGAAAAATGACTATTTTGCACAAACGTAAGACTCAACAATCTATCAATGAAACACTCGTTATCCATTGTCTTGTTTCTTTGGATGGAAGTCGCGTGTGCGGCTTTTTCCTTTGCGCAAGACTCTCCCCGTTCTTTCCGCTTTGCGCTCATTACCGATACGCATCTAAAACAAAATGATCCAAGAAATGCAGAAAGCTTGCGTTTGGCTGTAAAAGACATCAACAAGCAAAAAGATATTGATTTTGTCATTGTCTCCGGCGACATAACGGACAAAGGCGACCGGAATTCGTTTTTGGAAGCAAAACGGTTGCTTGATCGTTTAAAAGCCCCATATTATCCCATCCCAGGCAATCACGACACCCGTTACTGCAAAACAGCAACAAGTGCGTTTGACTCCGTTTTTGTGCGACATCATTTTTTGTTTTTGCACGACGGATATCTATTCATGGGTTTTAATACAGGCCAGGGGAATGGCATTAACCGTGGAAAGGTATCTCAAAAGGAACTGGAATGGATTAAAGAGAAGCTAAGAAAAAAACCGATCAATCAGCCGGTCATTGCAATTACACATTTTCCCATCCTGTCGGTATTGGTCGACGACTCGGCCAGCATCGTCAACACCCTGCTAAAATACAACGTACAGGCCATCCTGAACGGGCATTATCACTGTAACAGAAAATTCGACTACACCGATCATGTTCCGGGAATTCTTACCCGCTCTTTACAGGAAAACGAAACGGGCACAAGAGGTTATTCCATTATCGAAATTTCAAATCAGCTCCGTGTTTTTGATAAAGATCCCATCGTAGCCACCCCTTCCTTATGGGTAACAAGCCCTTTGTACAAAAAAGAAAAACAATAAGATGGTCCAATCCGACGTTATGGAGGTCCGTTTACCGACTTCCATTTCAGTCCTCAACGACAACATCAAAACAAGACACCAGACCTTCCAGTCCGAAGCGTGAAAACCTGGCTTTTTTAATCTTGTTGCTCACCGGATTGATACCATAATTTTCTGCAGTAGTAAAATCGGCTTTTTCGAGATTTGTCCTGGAAAAGACCGTCATGGCCAGATCACACTCCTTAAAAGTCGCGGCTTTCAGATTGGCTTCGCTGAAGTCGGCTTCCATCAGGTTACAGCCATCAAACAGAGTGTTGATAAGCTTGGTGCCTACAAACAAGGCATAACGAAGATCGGCTTTTTTAAAACTTACAGACAACGAATAATTGTTGCAATAGGTAAACTCTATGCCGGTCATCTTGCAATCCTCGAAAAGGACATCGGACCAAGATGTTCCGTTCATCTTACACAGGCTGAAATTACATTGTACAAAACGACAATGGTCAAAGTTCGCATTGTCAAAAAGAATACCCGAAAAATTGCAACCGAAGAATTCGCATTCTTCGTATTCATGCTGTAGAAAAGCGGTTGTAAAATCAATTTTCCTGATCTCTGTTTTATCTGTCATCCCGATGTTTTTTAACTATTGCAAAGGTAGGTTTTTGTATAGAAAAGTATAGAAAATGGGCACCTCATTTATTATGAGATGCCCAACTTTAGTGATAAAGCCTATTCAGCAAACCATTTAATACCCTGGATTCTGATCTGCAGAAGTCAGAGCCGTATTTGGTATTGATTTCGTTTTGTGGAAAGGGCAAGAGCAATGCTTTTGTAGCGAAATCCAATGTTTCAGCTCGGTAGTGGCCTGGAAACTCCCCCAAAAACGACCTTCTTTTGTAATTCTTGAAGGATTCGTATCTTTGCGGCATACATAAAAACGCATTCCTATGCAATACATCGTTCAGGCTCCACAGATTTTGGAAGGTTCTATCAAGTTACCGGCTTCAAAAAGCATCAGCAATAGGGCCTTGATCCTTAACAGCCTGGCTGGAAAGGAAGGCCTCATCGGAAACCTCGCCGATTGCGACGATACCAATGTACTGATCAAGGCGTTGAGCTTCGAGTCTAGCAAGATAGACATAGGGGCGGCTGGCACAGCGATGCGTTTTCTTACCGCTTTTCTTTCCGGACGCGAGGGATGTTGGGAAATTACCGGCAGCGAACGAATGAAAAACCGTCCCATCCGTGTTCTGGTGGAAGCATTGACTGCTTTGGGCGCGGAAATCAACTACCTGGAAAAAGAAGGATTTCCTCCACTTAACATCAGGGGAAAAGCGCTCCGGGGTGGACGTATTGACATTGACGGCAGCATCAGCAGCCAATACCTTTCGGCCCTGATGATGCTGGCTCCGACCATGCAAAATGGGCTAAGGCTTGAAATAAAGGGGAAACTTATCTCAAGACCCTATGTCAGAATGACTCTCGAGATGATGCGTCAATACGGCGTCGAATCGGAATGGGCTGAAAACTATATCGAGATCAAACCTCAGCCCTACAAGGCTATCAACTACAAAGTTGAATCGGATTGGTCCGGAGCCTCTTATTGGTACCAGATGCTAAGCCTTGCTCAAGACGGCGACATCACACTGGAAGGCCTCTTCGAGAAAAGCCTGCAGGGCGATTCAAAAGTAGCCAGCTGGTTTGAAGATCTTGGAATACATACCACCTACCTGGAAGAAGGTGTCAAGCTGACAAAGACCAACCACCGTCTGGACACTTTTTGTGCAGACTTCACCGACCAACCTGACCTTGCACAGACTTTTGCTGTTACCTGCGCCCTGAAAGGCATCCATTTCAGCATGAGCGGACTGCAGAGTCTCAAGATCAAGGAGACCAACCGTATGGAGGCGCTCATCAACGAAGGCAAGAAAATCGGCTTTGTTTTTAGCGAAAAAGAAGACAATACCCTCGAATGGAACGGTGAATGCTGCGCTTCCAGTCCAGAGTTGGCCATAGACACCTACGAAGACCACCGTATGGCCATGGCCTTCGCTCCTGCTGCACTGGTCAAAGACTTCGTCCTGATGAACCATCCGGAGGTGGTGTCCAAATCGTATCCTGGCTTTTGGGATGACCTCAGAAATTGCGGCTTTACCATCAACACAAAAGAGTAATCTTTCACAAAGCTTTTTCAGCACAATAAAACACGGAAAAATCAGTTTTTCATAGAAGTTCACAACCTTTGGTTGGACGACATTCCACCTTGACAATTGTTGTACGGATGAGAAACAGACTTTTCACAGACGCAGCCATCTGCCTGTTTTTGCTGTTCTTCTCTGCCTGTTCTACTCAAAAGAACACGTGGGGGAGCCGTCATTACCACGACCTAACCACCCGGTACAACGTCTATTTTAACGGAAACGAGGCCTACAAGCAAGGATTGAAGCAAATCAAGGACGCTCACAAGGAAGACTTTTCCAGGCTGTTGCCGGTCTATACCACCAGCAACCAGGACAATGCCAAAAATGCAGCATCCAATATGAACCGTTGCATCGAGAAATGCCAGAAAGCCATCAAACGGCATTCCATCAGGGTCAAACCGGCAAAAAAGCCTGATTCCAAAAGCAGTCCTGAAAAAAAAGAATTCTACAGCAAAGAAGAATTCAACCCCTTCATGGATAACGTCTTCATGCTCATGGCTAACGCCCAGTTCCATAAGGCAGACTACCTTTCGGCCACGGCAACCTGTTCGTACATCATACGTCATTTCCAAACAGACAAAATAACCTCAGGCAAAGCAGGCATCCTCATGGCCAGAGCCTATACCGAAATGGGCTGGCAATACGACGCCGAAAACGCATTCAACAAACTCAACAAAGACAACCTGTCCCCTACTCTGTCAGGTGATTTTTCCAAGGCCTACGCGGATTTTCTGATCCGACAGAAAAAACCGACTGAAGCCATTCCCTATCTGGAAATAGCCATTCGGAAAGCAATTCATCAATCGGACAAGCAACGGCTCATCTACCTGTTGGCTCAAATTTATCAGGAAACCAGCCATCCAAAAGAGGCATACAAATTTTTCGGGACATTGGCAGGCATGAACCCACCTTACGAAATGGAGTTGAGTGCGCGTATCCGTCAAACCGAGGTCTATCCGGACTCAAACCCGGAAAAACCCCTGAAAAAAATAACAGGCCTGAGTCGCAGCAGCAAAAACTCCCAGTACCTCGACCAGATCTATTACGCCATGGGGAATCTCTATTTTGCAGCCAGGGATACCGCCAAAGCCATCGAGAGCCTACAGCAGTCCCTGAACAACAACAAGGGGAACAATAGTCAGAAAATCAAGACTTTGCTAAGACTTGGAGCATACTATTACCAAGCAGAGCAGTTCCTCAAAGCAGAACCATGCTATACACAGGCAGCGACCATCATCGGGAAGGCAGACGAAGAGTATCCCATGGTTGCCCAACATGCCGAAGTACTGAGAATGCTGGCACCCTACCTGCAGATCATCCACGACGAAGATAGTCTGCAACGGATAGCCCAAATGCCGGAAATGGAACGCCAGAACCTGATTTCAGAACGAATCAAAGCTGCCAGAGTAAAAATTCAAGAGGAAAAGCATAGAAAAGAGACAGACGCAGCATTGGCTGCCAATGAAGAAAACATGGAATCCGGAACCAATGAAAATCCGGCAACCGAAGTTCCTTCCATTTCCAGCCTCGCGGCCGACCAGAACTGGTATTTCTACAACCCCGCAACCATCAGCAGAGGGCTTGCCGAATTCCAGCGAAAGTGGGGCAAACGCAGTCTGAAAGACGACTGGAGAAGNGACAACAAGACAGCCCTTTTCGAAGGTTATGCGGAAGCAGAATCCGCAACCGTAAAAACCTTAAAAAATTCCACAACCATTGCAACAANGGACTCTGCCGGGCAAAAAGATATCGACTTTCTGGAAGGAGGAGACGACCCACTTCATTCCAATTTCTACCTCAAGAACCTACCATTGAGTGAAAGTCTGTTGACCGCCTCCAACAAAAAGATTGCCGAGGCACTCTATCAATCTGCCGTAGTTTTCCGCGAGCAAATGGAAAACGACAAGCTCGCCCTAAAAACATTCAGGGAACTGGAACGCCGTTTCCCCGACAGNCCCTTGCTGGAAAAATCCTACTACATGACCTACCTGATGCTCAAGCAGCACAAACGTGATGCAGAAGCAGAGACGGACAGGAAAAAACAAATTACCCTTTTTCCTAAAGGCGACCTGGCCAAAAGGCTGGACGATCCTCTTTTCATCGAGAAACTGGCTGAAATGTCCATCGTTCAGGACTCCCTGTATGAGAAGGCCTACCAACAATATCTGCTGCATCACACGGACAGCCTCGTTGAAACAAGNCGCTATGTCGAAGANAACTACCCCATCAGTCCACTTCTTCCAAGATTCGCTTTTCTCGAAGCCATGGAAGCGGCCAGAACCGGAAAACCGGAAGACTTTCATCGCCTGCTCAAGAATATTGTGGATAAATATCCTCAAAACGACCTCCTGCCTACCGTCAATCAGATGCTAGCCTTCTGGGATGAAGGGCGCCGCCCGGTAGCCTCTGCCGGCTATACAAACCTGCTTTCACTCAAGTCTGTACCCGAAAATATTCTTCAGCAAAGACTGGACTCGCTGGCTTCGCGTTTCCAGTTTGAATCCAGGGAGCAACACGTCCTCCTGATCAGCTATCCGGCAGACTCCACCAACATCAACCGGCTGCAATTTGACGTGGCACTCTACAACTTTACCCATTTTTTAATTCGGGATTATGAATTAAGTTTTGCAAAAGTGGGTAATTTGGATGTACTTTTGATACGTGGTTTTGAAAACGCGGAAGACGTGATGCGCTATCGTTCCTGGATCAACTTCCAGAATGAGAAGCCCGAAGAAAAATACCGGGGCACACGCCTCATCATGGTCTCCGAGTCCAATCTGAAACTTTTGGAACAAGGTGTTCCAATAGAGAAGTATCTCCCTTTCATGGAGAAAATGTATTCAGAGAATCACGCAAAACCCATGAAATAAAGTTCGAGCGAAAATGACGAAAGACCGACTGCTTTGGGCCGACGATGAAATAGACTTGCTGAAACCGCATATCCTTTTTCTGGAAGAGAAAGGATACGAAGTCATGACCACCACCAACGGTCAGGATGCACTGGACCTTTGCCGCAAGCAGTTTTTCGACCTGGTCTTTCTGGATGAGAACATGCCTGGCCTCAGCGGGTTGGAAACGCTGAACGCCATCAAGGATATCCTGCCTTCCCTACCGGTGGTCATGATCACCCAGAACGAGGAGGAAGACATCATGAACCAGGCCATCGGCAACAAGATCGCCGACTATCTTCTCAAGCCTGTCAATCCCATGCAGATGTGGCTGACCATCAAAAAGAACGTCCATAAGGATGAGATCATACAGGATACCACCACTTCCACTTTTCAGCAAAATTTTACCATACTCGGCAAACTAATCAGCGAAGCCGGTTCGTGTGAAAGCTGGATGGATGTCTACAAGAAAATTGTCCGTTGGGAGATAGAACTCGAACAGACTAAAACGGGGATGGAAGACGTTATCAAACAGCAGAAAATGGAAGCCAACCGTCTTTTTGCACGTTTTATACAAGAGAACTACCTTGATTGGACAAAGCAGCCGGAATGCCGTCCTTTAATGAGCCCCGACCTTTTCAGGACCAAAGTTTTCCCTCTGCTCGACTCCGGAGAAAAAGTTTTCTTTATCCTGATAGACAATTTCCGCTTTGACCAGTGGCAGATTATCAAACCTCTGCTGGGCGACCAATTCAGCATCGACGAAAGCATCTACTTCAGTCTGCTGCCCACCGCCACACAGTATGCCAGAAATGCCATTTTTTTCCGGTCTGATGCCGCTGCAAATCCAGCAACTGTTTCCTGAACTTTGGGTGGACGAAGACGAAGAGGAAGGCAAAAATCTGAACGAATCGCCCCTGATCCAAAAGCAGCTGGATCGTTTCCAGAAAAAATACGAATTCACCTACAACAAGATCAACAACAACCAGGCCGGGGAGAAGTTGGTAACCAAAATGAGGGACAGGATGAACACCCCACTGAACATTGTGGTGTTCAATTTCATAGACATGCTCTCCCACGCCCGCACCGATTCCAAGATGATTCGGGAACTGGCCGGTACCGAAGCGGCTTACNGGTCCCTGACCGAATCCTGGTACAAACATTCGGCCATTTCGGAACTCTTCGCGTTTCTGGTAGGCCAGAACGTGAAAATCATCCTCACCACCGACCACGGCACCATCCATGTGGACAATCCCGTCAAAGTTGTCGGTGACAGGAACACCAACGCCGGTCTCCGTTACAAGGTCGGGAAAAATCTGGATTATGATCCCAAACAGGTTTTTGAGATAAAAAATCCGCAGAAACACGGATTGCCCAGTCCCAACGTCAGTTCAACGTATATCTTTGCAAAAGGAAATGATTTTTTCGCTTATCCGAACAATTACAACCATTACGCAACCTATTACAAGGATACCTTCCAGCACGGAGGTATTTCCATGGAGGAGATGTTGGTGCCATTCGTCACGTTATCGCCCAAAAAGAAATAAATATGATATTGAAAATTGATTCATTAGACCAAATTCACCTGACTGCCAGAGCTTTTCTTGAAAAAAACCGGGGAAAAACATTTTTTGCCTTTTACGGAGCCATGGGTGCAGGCAAGACCAGTTTCATCAAAGCTATTTGCGAAGAACTTGGCGTCAAGGACGTCATCAATAGCCCGACATTTGCCATCGTCAACGAATATTCCAGACCGAACGGAGAAAGTATCTTTCATTTTGATTTTTACCGCATCAATAAGATTGAAGAAGCCTTTGACATGGGTTATGAGGAATATTTCTACAGCAGCCAGTACTGTTTCATCGAATGGCCGGAACTTATCGAGTCTTTGCTGCCGGAAGACTGTACCAAAGTCTCCATCCGGGAACTGACCGACGGAACAAGAGAAGTTGAGTTTTAAGAAACTCCGGACTGAAGTGAACTCCAAGAATTCGATCATGAACTTCGGAAGTGCACTTCAATACGGATCAATCTCTTATGCATCTTATCGAATATCCTGGCCTTCTTCTTTAAGCCTCTTCCTGAGTTGTTGAACATCAATCTTATGAACATTGGCCTGGGCCATTCTGGCAGCAAAGGCACCGGCCATACCGGCAGCCTCACCCGTGACCAAACAGGCCGGCATCACGCGAAGACTTCCGAATGCGGCCTCATCGGTTGATATGCAACGGCCTGCCGTCAGCACATTGTTCAGTTTCTTAGGAGTCAGGCAGCGGTAAGGAATTCCGTGAGATTCCCCGGTTTTATATTTCGGATACTGCCTGGACCCGACTTTGTGTACATCGATGTAATAGCAATTACGACCTATCTCATCGTCAAAAGAACGGCGTGCCAACCAATCGTCAATGGTGAAAAGGTAATCGCCTACGACACGGCGGCTTTCGCGCAATCCCAGGAGCGATCCAGTTCCTGAAAGGAAAGCGTTACCAAACAGTTCGGGGGACTGTTCGCGCAAACCGGCCTCCATCTGTCCGACCAACTGCCGGCCACGCATAATGGCTTCCGATACTTTCATAGGATCCGTCGCATCCACGGAAAGATGTCCGGCATTGAAGCCCAATACAGACGGGCCCGGCCTTTTCACATTAAAGTGATCGTCAACGATGAGCGGATATTTGCCGGATGCCCGCACTTTGTGTATGGGACTGACCTCGTTGTAGCCTTCTATCTTGTTGCCAAGTTTCATGTATGCCTCATCATTAACATTAGCCATGGTAAAACACAACGTTGCCATTTGTACGCTGTTGGTTCCGTCACCTTTCTGAAAGTCGGCTCCCGCCCAGGCGGCCAGATCGCCGTCACCGGTACAGTCTATAAAAACCTTAGCTTTGTAGGCCGTCAGTCCGGACTTGTTAGCCACAACAATGGAATCCACAGTATTAGCATCTTTCATTTCTACAGCCGAAAGGTGCGTAAAAAAGAGCACGGAAGCTCCGGATGCCAACACCATCTCATCGTAAACACGCTTGAGCTGTTCCGTATTGATAGGCAGCCAATCGTAGTTGTTCTCTCCTACATCCGGAACACCCTTTTTGGCAGTACGCATGATCTTTTCAGCCAAGCCTTTGTATACTATTTTCTGACCATCGGTAAAAGGACACCAGGCATTCAACAAGCCAGCGGTTCCCATACCACCTAACATACCCGTACCTTCAATAAGCAGGGTTCTGGCGCCTTCACGGGCAGCCGAAATGGCTGCGGTACAACCTGAAGGGCCACCACCAACCACAATGACATCCCACGAACCAGCCTGCGGCACATTGAGTTTTCTTTGGTCTTTTTTTGATTGATTCTTTGAAGAGCCGGTCGCAGCCAGAACGCTTTCCGGTATGGCTGATATGCCGATACCAGCTGCGCCGATAAGACCCATTTTTTTGACAAATGAGCGACGTGATAATTCTTTTTGATTCATAAGACGGTGTTTCTTGTGTGTTATTAGATTTCTGTGAGCAAATTTATTAAATAAGGAAGCATTTACTTATTCCTTGCCAAAAAAAAACCTGCAAAATCCAATGGAAATTGCAGGACAATATTTTCAAGCCGGAAAAGGTCTAAACCAACAATGCATCAACTTTTTGAGCCAGTGCACTTTTCTGGGCGGCACCAACCTGTTTGTCTACCAACTGACCGTTCTTAAAAAAAAGCAACGTTGGAATGTTTCGAATGCCATAACGGGTAGTAATGTCATTGTTGTCGTCTACATCCATCTTGCCAATAATCACTTTACCTTCATATTGGGAAGCCAATTCTTCGACAATGGGTCCGATCATTTTGCATGGGCCGCACCATTCTGCCCAAAAATCAACAACAAGGGGTTTATCTGATTGCAATAATTCGTCGAAATTAGAATCTGTAATAACTAAAGCCATATCTATCTGAATTTATTAGAAATTTATATTGAGTGCGTCAAATGTACGAAATCTTCCCTTTTCGGAATCTATTTTTTCAATTAATTTTCAGGCTGACCGAATCCATTTCTTCCAGATATTGGATAAAGTCCTTGGTTGGATTTACCTGATAAGTTCTGGAAAAAAAGTCAAGCCTAAGAGGCGGATCTTCGTCATAATCAGTGACTGTCAGGGTTAACTGGGCTTTGCCCGGATGCTTGCGGACCTCATCGTACAAGTCATCCACAAATACTTTCTCCACAACGGACAGCGGCAGGGAGATGTTTACTTTTTCCACGGCTGTATCCATAACATCGGACAACAAGGAGATGGAGCTGATTTTGAGTTCGAACTCCGTGGGTTTCCAGGCCTTGGGCACGTATCTGGCTTTAATGAAGAGGAACATGGAAGGCCGAAGGAACTTGCCGTATTCCAGATAGTCTTTAGGCCAAAAAGGGATTTCAGCCGCACCGGAATAGTCCTCTATGGTCACAAAGGCAAACAGATCGTTTTTCTTGCTCATCCTCTCACGAACATCGGTCACAATTCCACCAAAAGTAAGATCCTTGTTTGCCACGAGGTTTCCCTGTTTGATGTCATCCATGGTGGTGTTGCAAACATAATTGATCACCACGGAAAAGCCATCGAGCGGATGGGAAGACAAGTACATGCCGACCAGCTCCTTTTCTTTGTTCAGCTTGACCAGATCCGGCCAGGCAGGGACTCTGGGAGGTTCAGGCTTGGCCACACAGACGGCGTTGTCTCCGCCGAAAAGAGAATTGGTAACACTGGCTTTGTCTATTTGCACCTTGTTTCCATATCGGATCAAAATGTCAAGAAACGTTTCCCCTTTGCCATTCTCAGCGGCAAACTGTTCACGGGATATCTGGTCAAAAGCGTCAAAACTTCCGGCCATAGCCATGGACTCAACGCTTTTCTTATTGCAGGCGGTCAGGTTTACGCGTTCCAGGAAGTCATAGACATTGACAAACGGTCCGTTTTTCTCACGTTCATCCAGAATAGCCATAACGGCACCTTCGCCAACCCCTTTGATGGCACCAAGTCCAAAACGGATATTTCCGGCCTTGTTCACCGTAAAATGAATGTTTGATTCGTTTACATCAGGACCAAGCACCTGAATACCCATAGACTTGCATTCATCCATGTATTTGGTGATATCCGAAATATTGCTCAAACTCCGGCTCAACACAGCGGCCATGTATTCGGCCGGATAATTAGCCTTAAGCCATGCCGTCTGGAAAGCCACCACGGAATAACAGGTGGCATGCGACTTGTTGAAAGCGTAAGAAGCAAATTTTTCCCAGTCACTCCATATCTTTTCAAGCGCTTTCGGGTCATGCCCGTTTTCCTGACCGCCTTTCATGAACAAAGGTTTGAGGTGGTTCAGCTTCTCAATGATCTTCTTACCCATTGCCTTACGGAGCTCATCGGACTGGCCGCGGGTAAAGTTGGCAAGCAAACGGGAAAGAAGCATGACCTGTTCCTGATAGACGGTGATGCCATACGTATCCTTCAGGTAACGTTCCATGACGGGTATATCGTATTCAATGGGTTCACGTCCCTGCTTTCGATTGATGAACGAAGGAATATAATCCATAGGTCCCGGCCTGTAAAGGGCATTCATGGCTATCAGGTCCTCAAACTTGGAGGGTTGTAGTTCACGCAGATATTTCTGCATACCGGCCGATTCAAACTGAAACGTACCAACGGTGGCACCGGCACAATAAAGTTCGTATGTTTTTTCATCTTCCAGGGAAATAGTGTCAATATCAACAACGATTCCCTTGGAAAGGCGTATATTTTCAATGGCATCACGAATAATGGAGAGCGTCTTGAGCCCCAAGAAGTCCATTTTGATGAGCCCCGTTGACTCGATCACGGAACCTTCGTACTGGGTAACCAGCAATTTCTCCCCAGACTCCTTATCATCGGCTGTACTTACAGGAACCCAGTCCGAAATGGCATCACGCCCGATAATGACACCACAGGCATGAACACCGGTATTGCGAACATTTCCTTCCAGCATCTGCGCATACTTCATCGTGTCCCTCACCAACGGATCGGAAGATTCACAGGCTTCCTTCAGTTCTGGAACAAAGGTGATGGCATTTTTCAGGTTGACCTTCTTGACATCCGGTATTTTGTCGGGTATCAGTTTGGCCAGCCTGTCCGATTCAGCCAGCGGAAGTCTTTGAACCCTGGCGACATCCTTAATGGCGGATTTCGCAGCCATCGTTCCATAGGTAATGATATGGGCAACCTTTTCTTTACCGTAGCGGTTCTCCACCCAATGCAGGACCTGACCACGACCGTCGTCATCAAAGTCCATATCAATATCAGGGAGCGATATACGGTCAGGGTTCAGAAAACGTTCAAACAGCAAATCGTATCTGATAGGGTCCACCTTGGTGATGCCCAGACAGTAGGCCACGGCCGATCCCGCGGCCGATCCGCGACCGGGGCCAACAGCGACCCCCATATCCTTGGCAGCCTGCACAAAATCCTGTACAATAAGAAAGTAGCCCGGGAAACCCATGTTCTTCATAACGCTCAGTTCGAAGTCCAGACGTTCCCTGGTTTCATCATCCATATTGGGGTAAACCTTTTCAGCGCCTTTATAAGTCAAGAACTTCAGGTACTCATTGTCATCGGTAAAGCCATCAGGCAAAGGAAAATTCGGCATGATGGGCTTATGGTCGATGGAGTAATATTCCACCTTATCGGCGATCTCCACTGTATTGGCCAAAGCTTCAGGAACATCGGCAAAAACCTGGTTCATTTCTTCCTGCGTCTTCATCCATTCCTGCTTGGTATAGGCCATGCCCGACATATCATCGAGATCACGTCCCGTATTTAGGCAGATAAGCCGATGGTGGGCCTCAGCATCTTCCTCTTCCACGAAGTGTACATCGTTGGAGCAGATCAGCTTGACATTGTATTTTTTGGAAAGATCAATCAGATGCCTGTTTACCTCAACCTGCTTGGGATAGGTATCCTGGGCAGCATTCGGCACGGTTGGCTTATGGCGCTGCAATTCCAGATAGAAGTCATCGCCAAAAAGATTTTTGAACCATTTGACAGACTCTTCAGCCTCCGCCATCCGGTCATTCATGATGGCTTGAGGTATCTCCCCACCAAGGCAGGCAGAACAGGCAATGATGTCTTCGTGGTATTTTTCCAACTCAGCGTGGTCGGTACGTGGACGGTAATAGTAACCATCCGTCCAGGCATTGGAAACAATCTTCAGCAAATTCTTGTATCCATTGTAATTTTTTGCCAGAAGTATCAAGTGCCAGCCCCTGGCATCTTCCTTGACTTCCTTTCGCATATTGGCCATGCCGTTGCGAGCCACATAGACCTCGCAACCGAAAATGGGCTTGAATTTCTGGTCTTCCTCCTTGCCTTTGTTCTTTTTGTTGACGTAGTCATGAAATTCCTTGACACCAAACATACATCCGTGGTCGGTCAGTGCAATGGCTTTCATACCGTCGGCCATAGCCTTGTCGACAAGACCGCTTACAGAGGCCTGTCCGTCCAGAACAGAGTATTGGGAGTGAACATGTAAATGTACGAATGGATTCATAGTCAACTGCTTAAAGATACCATAATTGTGGTCTTAAAGATACCGCGAAATACCTTAACAACAATAGACAAGAAATAAAACTTATCAACAAGAATTCAATCAAAGAAAAGATTTGGCGATCTTGGGAATAAACTGTAATTTCGCAGCCAAATACACAAGAGCAAACTCGACCGATGATAAGAAGTTTCGGAATAACCATACATAAGGAAGGCAGGAAGATTCTGCTTTGTCTGTTTGCAATCCTGGCATTCCTTAACCTCCTGACTTGGGTTCTTGCCGGACATTTGGCCTTTGTGGTTTTTTTTTCCATATCTGCTGTGATTTTCCTGTTCATCACCAATTTTTTCAGAAGCCCGAAACGGATCATTTCAACCGGACCTCTGGATATTGTTGCTCCTGCGGACGGAAAAGTGGTCGTGGTCGAGAAAACATTTGAGAGCGGACTGCTTAACGAAGAAAGGATTCAGGTATCCATTTTTATGTCCGTATTCAACGTCCGACGCCAACTGGTATCCACTGGAAGGACAAGTGATCCATTACAGCCATCAGATGGGCTAACTTTATGGCCGCTTGGTTGCCAAAATCAAGCATAGAGAACGAACGGTCAACGGTTCTGATCCGCGCAGCCGTAAATCAAAAGACGGTCTTGGTACGCCAAATTGCGGGTGCACTGGCCAGACGCATCGTAACCTACGCCTACACCGATAAGAAAGCACACATCAACGAACATCTGGGCTTTATCAAGTTCGGTTCAAGGGTGGACCTCTTCTTCCCTGTTGACGCAGTTGAAATTCTGGTAAAACCAGGAGAAAAAACTACCGGTAACAAAACAATCATTGCCCGCTGGAAAGAATAACAGCCTGCGGACATCTAAAATCCGAATCAAAATGATACGCAAACACATTCCAAATGCGATCACTAGTTTGAACCTTGCTTCAGGCTGCATCGCCACCGTTTTTGCTTTAGAAGGTGATTATCAGATCGCGGCATGGCTTATTGCGCTGGCTGCTGTTTTTGATTTTTTTGATGGTTTTGCCGCCCGACTGCTGANAGCTTATTCCCCGCTGGGAAAAGAGCTTGACTCATTGGCCGACGTCGTCAGTTTCGGAGTCGCTCCAGGCATGATGATCTACAGCTTCATCCTGGACTTGTCGCTAGCCACAAACAGCTCTGAATATCTGGCCTATTTTGCTTTTCTAATTCCGGTCTTTTCAGCACTTCGCTTGGCTAAATTCAATATAGACGAACGCCAGACCAGCTCTTTCATTGGTTTGCCCACGCCTGCCAGTGCCATTTTCTGGGCATTTGGCATCGCAGGATCTTTCGACTACATTCTCAACGCTCCATTTGACCCGTTGCTTATTGTAGCCGTCACCATCTTTTTCTCCTGGCTCATGGTATCCAACATTCCTATGTTTTCACTCAAGTTCAAGCATTACAAATGGATAGGCAACAGACTCCGTTTTTATTTTCTTGCCGGTTGCGTTGCNCTNTTGATCATACTGGGCTTCAACGGGCTTTCCGCTTGNATACTTTGGTATATCTGTTTGTCTCTTGGCGTTTTCTTTTCGCAAAAAAGAAGAGCCTAATTAAATCCGCATGAAATTTTTAGCATCACTCATTGTCCTTTATTTCGTATTTCGACTTGTTTCATACGTCTTTATCCGAATCCTATCCTACAAAGTCAGGAAGGCTACAGGTATGAACCAAAAGGATTTCGAAGAAACTCAGCAAGCCGCTTCCGCCCAAAAGAAGAAAAAGATTTTTCAGGAAGATGCAGGCGATTACGTTGATTTCGAGGAGATAAAAAAAGGAAAAGATTAGCGCCTGGACTTAAAGAAGTCCGTCATGAGCCTGGCACATTCATCTTCGAGCACGCCCTTGATAACAACCGTTTTAGGATGCAAGGCCTGTGGTGCAAATTTGCTGTAACCGCGCTTCTCATCCGAAGCACCATATATCAGGTTGGAAATCTGAGCCCAGCCCAGAGCACCTGCACACATGATGCAAGGTTCCAGTGTCACATAAACCGAGCAGTCCTGAAGATACTTTCCACCCAGAGTGGATGCTGCAGCCGTTATGGCCTGCATTTCCGCATGCGCTGTTACATCGGTAAGTGTCTCGGTGAGATTATGACCGCGGGCGATGATGCGGCCTTTGCATACCACCACCACGCCTACCGGTATTTCCCCTCTGTCAAAAGCCATCCTGGCTTCAGACAGCGCCTGTTTCATATACTGTTCGTGATTGATTTCCATAATCAAAGGATCATCTCATCTCTTTTTCCTCAAAAAGCGTCGGATAATCTTCGCTCATCCTAGTCAGGATGCTTTTCATGAGAGACTCACGGATAAATCGGGTACGGTTGGTTATTTTATATTTGGAGCAGAATTTCTCCAAAGCTTTATACTCGGGATCATTTAAAGAAATAGTAACAATACGGTTACGAACCAATGCTGATTTTCGGGATGGCACTCCATTATTTTTCGCAGACTTATCCCCCCTCTTTTTTCATCCAAANCTATTTTGAGNGTAAAATAACAACATTTTTTTTACTTTAAAAAAAGAAAATATACTTTTGTCACAAAAAGCCATGGCTGAGCACAACGCTTTGGGCAAGGAAGGAGAAGATGTTGCGGAAAACTTCCTGAAAGACAAAGGATACCAAATCCATGAACGCAACTGGCACTCTGTTCACAAAGAGCTGGACATCATTGCCCAATACGACGGCTGGTTGGTCGTTGTGGAAGTCAAAACCAGAACCGGTAACAACTGGGAACCTCCGGAAGACGCCGTCAACAAAACAAAAATCAAAAATATCGTAAAGGCAGCGAACCACTACATCTGTTTACACAAAATAGACCTTCCCGTCCGCTTTGACGTCATATCGGTAATTAAGGAAAACATTCAGTGGAACATTGAACATTTTGAGGATGCGTTTCTTGCTCCATACAAATAAAATAATGATCTTATTAAATTAATTTGAGGTATCTTTGTCAAATAACGAAAGCTTTTCTTTATGGCAGACATTCAATTCTTGGACGAGATAGACTCAACCAACCAATACCTGATAAACCTCATCGAATCTGAAAAGATCGGCGAAAACACTTCCGTTGCCTGTCTCCACCAGACGGAAGGCAGAGGTCAAAAAGGGAATGTCTGGGTCTCCGAGATCAACAAAAACATCTGCTACAGCATCGTCATTTTCCCGGACTACATTTCTGCGAGAAATCAGTTTGTGATAGCTCAGGCCATCGCCCTGGCCCTGAAATCCTTTCTGGACGAATACACCAAAAACATATCCATCAAGTGGCCGAACGACACCTACTGGAACAACAGGAAAATTGCAGGGACCCTTATTGAAAACAAGTTGAAAGGAGACCTCATCGAATATTCAGTGATTGGCATAGGCATCAACATCAATCAGGAACAGTTTCCGGAACATCTGCCCAACCCTGTTTCATTGAAGCAGATTACNGGNATCGAATACAATCTGAAAGAGCTGATTGAAAAACTGGACAGCAAGATCAAGAGCACCATTGAAGAATTAAGCCACGGCACCGAAGTAGACATTCAGCGTTTTTACCTAAACAACCTGTACCACAGGGATGGATTTCACAGATATCAGGATAGCGCCGGAGAGTTTACGGCCAGAATTCGGGGCATTAGTGCACAAGGCAACCTCATTCTGGAACACGAAGACGGAATGGTGAAGGATTACGCTTTCAAAGAAGTTGTTTTCGTCTAAGATCAAAAAGCCAAACACTTCACTTTTTGTCCAAAGCCGGCACCAGTCCGATTTTTTGCTTAAAAGCCAGAATGGTATCCAGAAGCGTTTTCAAATGTTCATTCTTTTGTATCCGAAGAGCCTTTTGCAAATAAAGACCAGCCTTCTCATAATAGGTATGATAGATATATTTCAGCTGATCCTGATGGTGAGCCATTTGCATACGGTTAGGCTGGGTAATGGCACGATAACCTGCATCCGCTTCATTGAGGGCTTTCTTCCCCAACAGGAAATAATAGTTCCCCAGAAAAGCGGAAGGCTCATAACTGGTAGAGTCTTTTCCAAGGGCCTCTTCGTATAGCAAAGCGGCATCTCTGGATTTATCTTGATTGACCAAAGACCGAGCCTGCACCATCAGTGTATCGGTATCCAAAGCAAAAGCTCTGCTGAAACAGAGACAGAAAAAAGCGCCTATGAACAAAAATTTACGCATAATTTGAAAATCCTTTTGAAAACCTGACCCATTCGTTTAAAACAAACAATGCGAGTCGTTTGTTCCCAACAAAAATACGAGAAAAATCACAAAAGAAAGCCGCGCGACCGGAAATGCATTAAAAAACATTATTTTTGCACGCTAGAATCCATAAAATTAACATACATGATACCATACAAGCGTATTTTACTCAAATTGAGCGGCGAATCGCTCATGGGCGAAAAACAATACGGCATAGACGAAAAGAGACTGGGTGAATACGCCAGCCAGATCAAGGAAGCGATCGAACTTGGCGTACAGGTGAGCATCGTCATCGGCGGTGGAAATATCTTCCGCGGCCTGAGCGGCGCATCCAAAGGTTTTGACCGCGTAAAAGGCGACCAGATGGGTATGCTGGCCACCTGCATCAACGGACTGGCCCTTTGCTCGGCCCTGCAAGTCATTAACGTCAAGGCAAGATTACTCACCGCCATCCGCATGGAACCCATCGGTGAATTTTTCAGCAAAGACAAAGCACTTGAAAGCCTGCAAAAGGGTGAAGTAGTCATTTTTTCCGGCGGCACAGGCTGCCCCTACTTCACCACGGATACCGGTTCATCCCTTCGCGGCATTGAGATTGAGGCGGACGCCATGCTGAAAGGCACCCGCGTGGACGGCATCTACACCGCCGACCCTGAAAAAGACCCGAACGCTGTCAAGTTTGATCAGATAACCTACGATGAAATTTACAACAAAGGTTTGAAAATCATGGATCTAACCGCCACCACCATGTGTAAGGAAAACAACCTGCCCATCGTTGTCTTTGACATGGACACCCCAGGCAATCTTATCAAATTGCTCAAAGGGGAGAAAATCGGAACTTATGTACATAACTAAACAATAACACAATGAACGAAGAAGCACAACTTTACCTCGACATGGCCAACGACAGCATGAAACATGCTGTAGCCCATCTTGAAGAATCCTTGGTACATATACGTGCCGGTAAGGCCAACATCCGTATCCTGGACGCAGTTCGTGTCAACTACTATGGCAGCAGTGTACCCATCACAAACGTTGCAACCGTCACTACTCCCGATGCCAGAACCATAGCCATCCAACCGTGGGAAAAATCCATGATTAAGGAAATCGAAAAAGGCATCATTAATTCAGAAGTAGGCATCATGCCGGACAACAATGGTGAACTTATCCGCCTATCCATTCCACCGCTTACCGAAGAACGCCGTAAAATGCTGGCAAAACAGGTGAAAGCCGAAGGTGAAGATGCTAAAATCAGTATCCGAAATGCACGCAGGGACGCCATTGAAGCCATCAAAAAGCTGGTGAAGGATGGGATGCCGGAAGATATGGGCAAGGATGCCGAAGGGGAAGCTCAGAAGACGCATGACAAACATGTCAAGCACATTGAAGAAATACTCGCAGCAAAAGAAAAAGAAATCATGACCGTGTAGTCTTTTTCCAAAGACAGATCGCCCTACTGCGTTACAATTGGGGAGCCACACCGAAGCATACTTTTTATGTGAGGATTGGCTCCCGGATTGTGCCTTGTATTGGATCTTTCCATTTGAAAAAACATCGCGTTTCTACATAAAACAACCGTAATGAAGGGATTGGTCGTTAAAAATACAGGAAGCTGGTACCTTGTCAAAACAGAAGACGGGAAACAAGTAGAATGTAAGGTAAAAGGAAACTTCCGCATCAAGGGGTTACGCAGTACGAATCCCGTGGCTGTAGGCGACCGTGTGAACATCATTGACACGGAAGAACAGTACGCATTCATCACGGAAATCGAAGACCGCAAGAATTACATCGCACGCAAACCGACCAACCTTTCCAAACAATTACACATTCTGGCCGCCAACCTTGACCAGACCTTTCTGTTGGTCACCCTGAAATCACCCGTAACCAATACCGTCTTCATGGACAGGTTTCTTGCTACGGCAGAAGCCTACCGCGTTCCGGCCCATATACTCATCAACAAAACAGACCTTTACGACGAAGAAGACAAGGAATACATGAAGGGATTGGTCAACCTTTACAAAACCATCGGATACTCCTGTACTTGCATTTCGGCAAAAACAGGAGAAGGCATAGAAGAAGTCCGCAAGCTGCTGCAAGGCAAAATCACTTTGCTTTCAGGAAATTCCGGCGTAGGCAAATCCACCTTCATCAACGCCATCAACCCCAGCTACGAAGCCAAAACAGGCCTCATCTCCGAATCCCACCACAAAGGAATGCACACCACCACCTTCTCTGAGATGTTCGAGCTGGAAAACGGTGGCTATCTGATAGACACTCCAGGCATTAAAGGCTTCGGAACTTTCGAAATGAAAGCCGAAGAAGTCGGACACTATTTTCCTGAGATCTTTAGAACTTCAGCCGACTGCCGCTTCAACAACTGCACCCATACCCACGAACCAGGCTGTGCCGTACTGGAAGCCATTGAAAACCATTACATCAGCGAATCCCGTTACACGAGCTACCTCAGTATCCTCAACGATGAGGAAGAAGGCAAATACAGGGAGAAGCTATAGTAGAGCCGAATTCAGTCTCCCGGAAAAGCAGAAGCAAACAACCTTGGCGGGGCAAGAATGACAGCGGCCAAAAAGCAACGTCATTTACAAAAAATCCTAGATAGAATAAAATAGGACCACCCTCAAAGGATGGTCCTATCTTTTATCTATTTCCACGAAAACTTATGCCATGTGGCAAACCGGTTTCAGCTGTTTGAAGAAATCGTTGCCTTTGTCATCCACAAGGATAAATGCAGGGAAGTTTTCAACCCGGATCTTCCAGATAGCCTCCATACCCAATTCCGGATATTCCACACATTCGATGCTCTTGATGTTTTCATAAGCAAGCACGGCTGCAGGTCCACCGATGGAACCCAGGTAGAAGCCGCCATGCTTTTGGCAAGCATCCGTCACCTGTTGGGAACGGTTGCCCTTAGCCAGCATGATCATACTGCCACCACGACTTTGAAAGAGATCAACATAAGAATCCATACGACCGGCTGTTGTCGGGCCCATGGAACCGCAGGCAAAGCCTTCGGGCGTCTTGGCCGGGCCGGCATAATATATGGGATGGTCCTTAATGTATTGAGGCAGATCCTCACCGGCATCCAAACGTTCTTTCAGCTTAGCATGAGCGATATCACGGCCAACGATAATGGTACCGTTCAGAGACAGACGGGTTGCAACCGGATATTTGGTCAGTTCTTTCAAAATATCAGACATCGGTTGGTCCAGATTGATACTAACCACATTCCCTTCGCCTGCCTGACGCAGTTCTTCAGGAATGTACTGACCAGGATTGCTTTCCATCTTTTCTACCCAGATACCCTCTTTATTGATTTTTGCTTTGATGTTTCTGTCTGCAGAGCAGGATACAGCCATGGCAACAGGACAGGATGCACCGTGACGTGGCAAACGGATGATGCGGACATCATGAGCGAAATATTTTCCGCCGAACTGAGCGCCAAGGCCTATGCATTGTGCAGCCTTGAGCATCTTATTTTCCAGTTCCACATCGCGGAAAGCCTGGCCCCATTCGTTGCCTTCGGTTGGCAATTCGTCGTAGTATTTGGTAGAAGCCAGTTTCACCGTTTTCACTGTCTGGTCGGCGGAAGTACCACCAATCACAAAAGCAATGTGGTAAGGAGGACAGGCAGCCGTACCCAGAGTCTTCATCTTTTCAATTAAGAAATTTTCCAAAGTAACAGGGTTGAGCAAAGCCTTTGTTTCCTGAAACAGGTAAGTCTTGTTTTGCGAACCACCGCCCTTGGCAATAAAGAGAAATTTATATTCAGCACCATGGCTGGCCATCAAGTCTATTTGTGCCGGAAGATTGCAACCGGTGTTCTTTTCCCGGTACATATCCAGAGGAACATTCTGGGAATAGCGCAGGTTATCTTCGGTATAGGTTTGATAAATACCGCGGGACAAAGCTTCTTCGTCTTCGCCGTCTGTCCATACCTGCTGGCCTTTTTTTGCAAAAACGGTAGCCGTACCGGTGTCCTGGCAGAAAGGAAGAACGCCTTTGGCAGACACCTCGGCGTTGCGAAGCATGGTCAGGGCCACAAACTTATCGTTTTCAGTCGCTTCCGGATCATGAAGTATGGAAGCCACCTGTTTTTGGTGAGCAGGACGAAGCATGAAAGAAACATCGTGCATGGCTGTTTTTGCCAATAAGGTCAGGCCTTCAGCCTTGACTTTCAACATCTCTTTACCGTCAAATTCGGCAACAGAAACAAAATCTTTGGTGAGCAGATAGTACTCGGTCTGATCTTTTCCTACAGGAAACGGATCTTGATAATGAAAAGGAGGAACTGCCATATATGTATAATTTTAGAATGTAAACCAAGTCAAATAGAAGGGGAAAACCACCCTCCCGAATGCAGGATGCAAAGATACTAAATTTGACAGACAGGCGGAGTGATAGAAGATGTATTTTTTAGGGATTCCAGTCCCTTACCCACACAAACCACCACCCATTCAAACAAAACGGACATTATTTTGTTCCACTGAAAGTAATGTGACTCAAAACAAAGAAATGGAAGCTATATTTTATTGTTTTGAGCGCAGAATTCTTATTTTTGTATACAAACCTACCCACTATGCATATACATTTTAACATTCACTATGCTACCCATTTCGGGCAAGTGCTGCTTTTGAGCGGATCCGCCAAAGAAGCCGGGAATTTCCAGGAGGATAAGGCCCCTGAGATGATTTATACCGGGAACGGGAACTGGAGTCTGACCATCGACTTGAACGAAGCCGGCACCTTTGAATACAGGTACCTTGTCAAGGAGAATGGGAAAATCCAGCGTAAAGAATGGGGCAAACCACATTCCGTGACACTGTGGAAAAGCATTGCGACCTATTTTCTGAATGACTCCTGGCAAGCGGAGACCTCGAAACCCTATCTTTACACTTCTGCTTTCACAGACAGCTTTCTGGCTGTTGAGGAACAAGATACCACCCATCTCTACAAACCCGGACATATTGTCCTGAAAGTTTTTGCCCCCTATGTACGGAGAGGGCAAAGTCTGGCGATTTCAGGAGATACCGATTTTTTAGGAAATTGGGATTCCCAAAGAGCCATCGCCATGCTTCCCGGAAAATTTCCAGAATGGAGTATCAGTTTTAAAGCTTCCGAACTTCCGGAAAACAGTAAATACAAATTTGTCATCAAAGACCAGCAATCCGAAAAAAACTCGTATTGGGAATACGGAGAACCGCGTTATCTGAACAGACCACGCATAACATCCAAGGCCATGATGATGGTCTCAGGCATGATTTTCAAATACCAAGGGCCACAATGGAAAGGAGCCGGCGTCTCCATACCTGTCTTTTCCCTCCGATCTGAAAAGTCCTGGGGCTGCGGCGATTTTTCCGACCTGAAAAAGATGGTGGAATGGGCCGAGAAAACGGGGCAACAACTGGTTCAGCTGTTGCCTGTCAACGATACCTCCATCACCGGAACATGGCTGGATTCCTATCCTTACAACGCCGTCTCCATTTTCGCACTTCACCCGGCATACCTATCCATTGACCAGCTTCCGCCACTGAAGGACGAAAATAAAATGGCCGAACTTGAGATAAACCGGAAAAAACTGAACGACCTACCTGAAATTGACTACGAGAAAGTTTTAGCACTCAAGACAGAGTATACCCGTGAACTTTATTTTCAGGAAGGTAAAACAATTTTGCGATCAAAAGGTTTCAAGGCCTTCTTTGAGAAAAATAAAGACTGGCTTGTTCCTTACGCCGCATTTCGTTATTTAAGAGTTAAATTCAATGATTTCAATTTCAGGAACTGGGGCGATTATGCCATCTATGACGTCCAAAAAATAGCAGACCTGTGCCAATCTTCCCCAAAAGGAAAGGATGAAATAGCCATCAGCTATTACACCCAATACTTGCTACATATTCAGCTCACCGATGCCAGGGATTTTGCCCATACACATTCCGTGGTTCTGAAGGGCGACATTCCCATCGGCATCAGCCCCTTCAGTGTTGAAGCATGGACAGAGCCTCACCTGTTCAATCTGGATTCCCAGATTGGGGCGCCACCCGATGATTTTTCCGAAAAAGGCCAGAATTGGGGATTTCCCGCCTACAACTGGGAGCAGATGGCCGCCGGGAACTACCAGTGGTGGATACGCCGGTTTCGCAAGATGGCAGACTATTTCGATGCCTACCGTATAGATCACATACTCGGTTTTTTTCGTATATGGGAAATTCCGAACAATTCGGTGGAAGGACTGCTGGGACATTTTCAGCCGGCACTGCCTTTTTCACAGGAAGAAATCCGCAACTACGGTTTCTTTTTCAATGAATCCATGACAGAGCCTTTCATCACCAACCACGTCATAGAAACCCTTTTTCACGACAAAGCCGGAGAAGTCAGGGAAAAATATCTGAAGAAAGGCCACGAAGAGCGTTATCAACTTAAGACGGAATACAACACCCAACTGAAAATACGCAATCATTTCGGTGATCATCCATCCGACGCCGACCTGTTCATAAAAAACGGCCTGTTCGAATTGTGCAACGATGTCCTCTTTGTGAAGGATTCACACCAGCCCAAACTGCTCCATCCACGCATATCCGGACAAAAAACGTTTTGGTACCAGGCCTTGGACTATCATCAGAAAAATTCTTACAACAGCCTGCACGATGACTTCTTTTACAAGAGAAACGTGGATTTCTGGAGACAAAAGGCTCTTGAGAAATTGCCGCACATCCTAAATGCCACCCGAATGCTGGTTTGCGGAGAAGACCTCGGTATGATACCCGAATGCGTACCGGATGTCATGCACCGGCTGAACATCCTGAGCCTTGAGATCCAACGCATGCCCAAAACTCTGGGTATTAAGTTTGAGAACCTGAATTACCTTCCATACATGTCCGTTTGCACGACCTCCACCCACGACATGAACCCTGTTCGTGCCTGGTGGAATGAAGACCGGGGAAACACTCAGCAATATTTTCAGGAGATTCTCTGGAAGCACGGAGAAGCACCCCAGGATTGTACTCCTGAAATTGCCCGCACTATCGTGCAAAACCACCTGAATGCCCCTTCCATGTGGGTCATTCTTCCCTGGCAGGACTGGATGTCCATCGATGGGAGACTGAGGAGAAAAAAAGCCGAGGAAGAACGTATCAACGTGCCGTCCAATCCAAGGCATTATTGGAGATACCGCATGCACATGACACTGGAAAAACTTTTGAACGAAGAAGCGCTAAACAACGCTATCCTGCTACTCAACAAAAGTGCTGGCCGGTACTAATCAAATACAAAAAAAGGCTGCCCCATTTTCTTGAGGCAGCCTTTACTATTAGTTTTCGAATCGTTACAATTCCAGAATCAAAGATTCTCTGGGAGCCAGCGTCAACTCCTTTACCAGCCCGACAGTTCGTCCTGTAAGGACATCCTTACCGGAAGTCCTGCCATGGAGTACTTCTGCATACTGATCCAGGGATATCGTATTCTCACGTCCTATCCCATTGAGTATGACGAGTACTTCCTTGCCCCCGTATTCACGGGCATAGACATAGGCACCATTACGGGGAGCGAAATGTTTAAGTGTACCTTTCGAAATCACATCATTTCCTTTTCTCCAATCAAGCAATTTGGCCAAATAGTCGTGAGCCTCATTCTGCAACGCAGTCCTTCCCTCCTTGGTAAAAGCATCCACCGTATCGCCTGGCCATCCACCCGGAAAATCCTTACGGATATCACCGTCGGTACGTTTCTTGTTGCCGTTCATCAAGATTTCAGAACCATAATAAAGTTGCGGAATGCCACGGCTGGTCAGCAAGAATGCGTATGCCTGCTTAAACACCAACAAATCAGTCGGCATTTCCAGCAAAAAACGGTCGGTATCGTGATTTTCAAGAAAAACCAACAGGTTTTTTACATCACCGTGAAACGCATCAAGACTCAACAACTCATAAATGGTGGTCAGACCATTGTCCCAGTCTGTATCCAGCGTAAAAGCATTGCGCGCAGAAAGCATGAAAGAAAAATCCATGACCGTCTTCAATTGGGTATTCATCTTTCCGTTCAGTTTGCTGTTGGCTTGCCAATATGCAACGGCAGGCATATCCTTATACCAGGCCTCTCCTACTATATTAAAATTGGGGTATTCGGCCATCACTGCCTTGCACCAGCTAGCCATCATGGCGGCATCGGCATAGGGGTAAGTATCCTGACGAATGGCATCAATGCCTGAGTATTCAATCCACCAGATGCTGTTCTGTATCAGATAAGTCGCCAAATGTGGATTCCGCTGGTTCAGATCCGGCATGGAACTTACAAACCAGCCATCGTTCATGGATTTCGTATCGTAAGCGGAAGCATATGGATCGAAAGCGGAATATTTGGCATGGTTGGTCTGGACATATTTCCCGCCAAAATTAAACCAGTCGCTGAAAGGCTGATCCTTACACCAAACATGTTCACTGCCACAGTGATTGAAAATCATGTCCATAACCACTTTCAGCCCATTTTGGTGTGCATGGTCTATCAACTGTTTGTAGTCACCATTGGTACCGAAGCGAGGATCAATGTTGTAATAATCTGTCGTGGCATATCCATGATAAGAACCGCCAGGCATATCGTTCTCAAGCACAGGGTTCAGCCAAATAGCTGTTACGCCGAGATCCGAAATGTAGTCCAGATGCTTCTCCAGTCCGGCAATATCACCACCATGACGGCCGCTGGGATCGCTACGATTTACCTTGACATCGCTGCATTTGAGCGTCAGATTGTCATTGGCCGTATTGCCATTGGCAAAACGGTCGGGCATAATCAGGTAAAGAACATCTGAAGTTGTAAAACCTTTTCTGGAGGCAGGATCCACTGTCCTTGCCTTCAATTCATAAGAAGCCTCCTTCTTTTTTTTGCCCTGGGTAAAAAGCATCTTCACGATCCCCGGCTGAGCCTTACTCAGATCAAGATAAATAAAAAGGTAGTTCGGGCTGTCTGCTTTGACAACCTTACTAATCATCACTCCAGGAGTGTTTATCGCCACCTGGGATGCGCCTATGCCTTCACCATAGACCATAATCTGGAGTTCGGGATTCTGCATGCCTGTCCACCAGAATGCAGGCTCCATCTTGGTGACATTGACGGCGGCCTTGAGTCCCAACGCTATGGTCAGAAAAATCAGTGAAAATAGAATTTTTTTCATCGTTGTTTATTTAAGTATCTTAGTGGTCTGTATCCGGTAGAGGTATTCCATAGACCAGTGGAATTCTCCTGTCAAAAACCCATTCTTTTTCCATCGGATGCAAAAATCCGTATACACGATTCCTTGATCTGATTCGTTTCCTTGGGTAATTGCACCGAAACATTGTTCTTACCGAATGTGATGAACGAAGAAGGCAATACCACATTTTGCCAGATAGCATAAAATTCCACAGGNCGTTTGTTGAACTCAAACAACAAGCGCTTATTGAGCATACCTTTGGAAGTCAGCATTTCCGGATCCTGCACCAGACGAGTTGCGGTATCCTGGTACAAGGTCATCACAGTCACCCATTTACCACCTTTATAGACATCCAAACCATGAAAATGGGCCATGGAATCGACCACCTCCACCCTATAAGAGCTGTTCTCAACCATAGGCACCACGGCCAATCCGTGTCCTATGACCGAATCTATCCGGACGAGGGTCGGAAAAGCCTGGGCAAGAAAAAGGGTATCGACCTTTGAATCCAGCCGTATACAATCTGCTGGCTTCACATTGGCCTCAGTCAGAATGTCCTTCAAAGGTTGCTTGATATTGCACGACGTGCAAATCAAGACCGTAGCACTAAAGATAGCCAGTGTTCTTTTCATAATTGTTGTTTTCATAGATGACACACTGCTTACAATAGAAAACATCATTTCTTATCGATAGAGACCACCCATTTCTTTCCATTTTGCCAATCATTCTGAATCGAACTGTCCTTCTTCATCAGGACAATCTTGACAACCTTTGGTTTTTGTTTAAGAAGACCAGCCGTCTGCTTGCATTTTACCACGACTTTGCGACCATCGGTTGTAGCTGTATATTGCGTTATGGAATAAAGTCCTTTTCTATAGCCGTAGCCCTCTCCGGCATCTTCATACAAAACACCTCGGGCTTCACCCTTTGCATCAGGGGAAACTATAAGCGTCAGTGAATCCGTGCGATATTCGGCGGTACTTTGTATAAGCTTACCCAAAGGCACGATTGCCCCCTCACGGATCAGTACATCGGGTTGGTATTTGTCGGAACGGCTGTCCTCACCTGCGATGGAGATAAGTCTCCAGTTACCTGTGGGCAAAACCGGATTGACTGCCCATTTGGGCACCACCATCAGATCCTGTCCCAAAAGGAACGCCTGATCCTCCCTGCGAAGGGTTGTATCTTTGGTATCCGCAAAAAAGACAGGGCGCATCACCGGCAATCCGGTAGAAGAAGCCTCCTGGAACAAGGTGTAAAGGTATGGAAGCAAACGGTAACGTCTGTTCAGGGCCAATCGGGATACTTGTTCTATTTCAGGGCCAAAAGCCCAAGGTTCCTTGTTTTTTGTATCAATGGCCGCATGTCCGCGAGAAAAAGGATAAAAAGCCCCCAAGGCTATCCATTGGCCAAAAAGTTCAGGGGTTGCATCAAGTGTAAAGCCACCAATGTCAGGGCCACTGAAAAACTGACCGGAAAGTCCGAGATTCAACACCATGGGAACTGACATCCTAAGGTGTTCCATAGTCGCCATGTTGTCTCCAGTCCAGGTGGCACCATAACGGTGACTGCCCAAAAAGCCGGAACGGGAAAGTATGAACGGACGTTTGTCCGGATTTACCCTCATGATGCCTTCCCGGGAATTCTGGATCATCAGCATTCCGTATACATTGTGGTAACGCAAATGTGGGCCAGGCGGCAATAAGCCTCCTCCTAAATGTCTGTTGTCTACCGGCATGGTCAGGTTTGGAGTCTTAAACACTGCAGGTTCGTTCATATCGTTCCAAACACCGTCAATGCCTGTCGCCATATAATCCTTGTAAAGTCCTTGCCACCATACCTGGGTTTTGGATTGCGTAAAGTCAGGGAATTTGCAGTCACCAGGCCATACTTCGCCCACAAAATCTTTTCCGTCTTTGTCTTTTACCCAGAGATCGTTCTTGCAACCCGATTCATAGACGGAATACCCTTCTTCCACCTTCACTCCCGGATCGATCATCCAAACCGATTTAAAATTCCGGTCGTGAAGATACCGGTTGAAACCTTTCGGATCGGGATATTTGTTTTTGTCAAAAGTAAAAACCTTGAATCTTTCCATATAATCAATGTCAAACCAAATGACATCACAAGGTATTTTCTTACTTCTGAAAGTATCGGCTATCTGCATAGCCTTACTGTCCGGATAATAGGAGTAGCGGCTCTGATGGTAACCAAGGCTCCAAAGGGGCGGCAAATCCATCCTGCCCACCAAACCGGAAAGGGCCTTCAGTACCTCCTGGGGACTATCCCTTTGTATGACAATCACCCGAAAGGCAGGGCCTTCGGAAATAAACCGGATGCTGTCTTTCAAGACAATATCCTGTTTCCAGGTATTATCGGCAATCACCCCGAAAGCCGTACCGTCAGCATGGACGCCTAACACCCAGGGATGTGACTGGTAAAGGTGTTTTCCACCTTCAAAGGCATATTGATAATTATCCACATTCCATAAAGTCACATCGGTATTGTTTCTCAGAAGCTTTCCCGTAACCTCCCCGGTTCCATACAGACTTGTTCCGGCTTTTATCGGAAAAGAGACACAACTGTTTTTACCATTATGATAAAAAGAAGGCAAGATGCTCCAGTTTCCCGGCACTTTACCTATAGGTGGAAGCTCCCTGACCAATGCAAAAGAAGGCATGTTGGAAAGGGAATCAAAATCATTGGGATAGAACAGGGCAACCCTCTCTGCAATCAGGCAATCGCGGGAATCCTTGGCCTGTAAAGAAAAGCCCAAGCCAAGGCAAAAAAGAATAAGGAAGGTAAAATGTCGTTTAATCTTAAGCATATCAGGTAAATTGAATATTATTGTTTGACCACTTTAACAAAAGACCGGCTGCCATCGGCTTGCCTGATCTGCCCGCAATAAATGCCGGACGGCAGTCCGGAAAGATTGATGGAACTGTTCTCAATCAACGCCTTTTTGACAACAATACCATCCAGTGTAGAGAGTTCCATTTCCACAGCATTACCTGTGATATGCAGACAATCTACCACAGGATTGGGATAAACCTTTACCGCTTCAGAAACCGCTTCATGCTCATCGATGCCATCAATTACATCTTCCGGCTTTGCATCCGTATAAATCTTGAAGGTTCCGGCATCCAGCATAATGCTCATATTCACATCCGTTACATTCAGGCTTTCACCGGTGAAAAGGTCATACCAGGTGCCTGTTTTGGTAAAATCAGGATAGGCGTTGATGGGACCGGTCGCCTTGAAGTTTCCGATAAGTATGGTCGTAAACTTGTCATTGGTGAACCTTGCCCTGCGCCCATTGGTCCAGTTGGCAACGGTAACCTGCCAATCCCAGGTCGTTGGGCTGACAAACATGTTTTGATGTTTGTTCCTGAAATTAATGATTTTGGAATACGTTTCGTACAGATCCTTGCGTGGAGTGCTTTGCAGGAAATCCCAGCGTATCGGTTTACGGCCGGTTCTGCCATTGTAATCGATGGGGGTATCGTAGCCCAGTTCCCCAAACTGCCAAATCATCTTAGGGCCAGGAGCTGTCAGGAAAAAGGCGGCATTTACGCCAAGTTGCTTCATCCTGAGTACAGAATCAGTCTTTAGAGCCTCAACACCATATGTCAGAGCCTTATAGGACATGCGTTCCTCGTCATGACTTTCCATATATCCAATCATTCTGGGATTTGTCCAGTTACGGCTTGAAGCTGTCAGATTTGAGAAATCGCTATCGGTTGAAATACCCATAGCTGTCTGGCAAAAAGCGTTGTTCATGTTTCCCCAGACCATCATACCCGCATTGGCTAGTGCCGTTTCCTCAGTAAGAGCGGCAAAATGTTCCAGAATAGTATAGGCATTGGGGTTTGTCGTTTTAATCGTGTTGTTGTAGTCCGTCAAAATATCTATGCGGCCCTGATTGTAATTCCCCCAGGTAGAGACATCGGTCGTATAGAATGTTTCAGGTGTAAATCCTTTTGAAAGGTCAAAGCGGAAACCATCGACCTTGTAGTTTGTGAGCCAATGTTTAAGNACAGCCTTGAAATAGTTTCTGGTATAAATGCTGGAATGGTTGAAATCATATCCGGTGTTGTACGGATGCATGGCTATTGGAAACAGGTATGGATTGTCCACTGCCGGACGACTGTTGGTGGCATCCCACCACATTCTGGCCATAGGACTCAGACCGTAGGAATGGTTAAACACTACATCCAATATAACAGCTATGCCACGTCTGTGACATTCGTCAATGAAACGCTTGTAATCGTCCGGGGTACCATAGGCCTTATCGGGAGCGAACCAGAAATTGGGATTGTACCCCCAGCTGTCGTTTCCGTCAAATTCCTGAATAGGCATCAGCTCTATGGCATTAACGCCCATATGCTGTAAATAATCCAGTTTTTCATAAGCGGCATCTACGGTTCCTTCCTTGGTAAAGTCGCGAAAGTGGAGTTCATAAATTATAAGGTTTCCGTAAGCCGGTGGTGTAAAGGAAGTCGTTGTCCAGTTATAAGCTGTTTGTCCAGTTTGAAAAACAGAAACCACATTTTCGGTTTTTCCGTTTGGATAGGCCTTTAAATTGGGATAAACGTTGTAGGTTTCATTGATGTATTTGTCATTCCATGGATCCAGAATTTTCTCTGAATAAGGGTCACCACAAACAATGGTACCATCCACATCGTATTGAAAAGCGTACTCCTTGCCCGGGGTCAGTCCATTGAGGGTAATCCAGAAGTAATCGCCGTCTTTTTTCATTTGATAGTTGTTATCAGGCTTCCAGTCGTTGAAGTCACCTATTAGATAGACAAATGTATGCCCTTTTGCAAACAAAGACAAGGTCACCTGCGTATCACTGTCGTAATTTATGCCAGCGTTAATTCCAGCAGGACGAACGGCTGTGGGAACAGTCGACGGCCTTACACAAACATAGGCGGAATCACGTACGGTTACCGTTCCGTTGGAGACTTCCGCAATAAGATAATGATTGCCTTCAGAGGCAAAAGTGTAGTTTGTTGTGATGGTAGAGACATTAGCCTGAGTTGTACCAATCTGTGTTTGATCAAGAAAAAGCTTCATGGTCGCAGGCTGAGAAGCCTTGGCTGTTACCGCCATGGCAGAATTCAAGTCAACCAGGGAGACCTCCGTAGAAGGCGTGGAAAAAGAAACGTTCAACCCCTCTTCGTAAACATCGACAAAAATGTCGGCATCACCGGTATCTTTTCCAATCTTGGAGCCATCGCTGTTGCGAAAAACAAAAGCCAATTTCTGGATCTTTTCAGTTGCGCTCGTCACTCCGTAATAGGAACGTAAATCAGGAGAAAGGATAAGTTTCCATTTATTGTTACCCAGGGAAGTCAGCTTGCAATCGGTACGGTTTTCACTCCAGCCAGCCTTGACATAATTCCAGTCAGAGCTACTGGTACTCAGACTGGTTATAACACCAGTATGAGCATAGACATCACCCGTATATCCGGAAAGTCCTTTATTTCCTAACGAAGCATCAAAAACGACTTCAATACTTCCGGTTTCGGTCACAAAAGCCGGAGTTGTTGTAACAACCTGGGCAAAGGACATATTTAGGACAGATAACAAAAAGAATGTTACCAATACAAGCTTCTTCATCAACTATAAAAGATTAGGATTAAAGGGGAAAAAGGCCCGACAGACCTAAAGCTGTCGGGCCTTTTTAAGATAGAATATCAGTTCTTCTGTACTTTGTACTTGTAAACCGGTCCGACAAGATCCAGCGTTATGGTATAATTTCCAGCTGTGGTAATGGTGATATTGTTGTTATCTACTGTATCCAGCTTGAAATCTTTGTTCGCATCTCCATAATTGATATCCCAGGCACCGTTTGCACGGAATTTAAAGCCGCCAACAGCCAAATTGGTCGTTACCGTCCATTTGTTGGTAGCCTGGTTGTAAGTCATAGGAGTATCCGTACTCCAACCACCGGAAGTGGCATCTCCAATCAATGCCCAGCTCGTTATTTTCGTTACAGAGTAGGTCAGAGCATTTAAGTCTGCAGAAACCTTGTAATAGCCTCCGGAAGTCAGTGGGACATTACCTCCACCTCCTGCAACCAGCTTACCGGCAGAGCTGTAACTATACTCTCCATTGCCCCAATCGACCTTGGTAAACTTGAATTCAACCGTATTGGACAAAGTTCCATTCACCATATAAACATAACCTTCGTAACGGTCATCCGATTTGAGTGAATAAATACGGCTGTATTCGGTACCGGTACCGGTCCAACTGCCACCTCCATAAGGAGTGTAACTACCAGGCAAATTAAGGTGCGGATAAACAATGATCACCTCGTAAGGAGTCGCGGTCATGGTAATAACATTGGACATGGTATCTGCAATGCTGGTACCTTTGATGCTGGCAACAACCTTCAATTCAAGATTCATGGCTGTACCGGCGGTTCCGCCCAAAAGCAGAAGCTTGGTGTTTAAAGCATCCACAGTCAACCCCACAGAGGTTTTCAACGTTGTTGCAAGATCAATGGCATCTGCAAAATTATTACCGGCCTTGTCAATCTTGAGCGTATAGCTTACAGGAGCCTGATATCCATAATCGGGAGCTTCCCAGGTGAAACGGACAGCGGTATCCGCTTTTGTAGCTTCTGTCAGGACCATGGTGGCAGGAGTCGCTGCATTCAGGACAGGAGGCGTTACCGAATCGCTCAGCGTTACCAGATTCCTGTCTTCACATGCCCAGAAAGTCATTCCAAGCATCAGGGACATTAATAATATCTTACTTTTCATAATTAATATCTTTTATTGATGGTTGTTTACTATTAATAACCTGTGTTCTGAACCAAGTTGGGGTTGGCGTTGATATCAGCTGCCGGAATCGGGAAAACATTGAATTTGGAATCAACAGCTGCGCCATTCAAAACACCACCCTTGAAATCCCAAAGATAGCTGGAGGTAGTCAGTTTGTCAAAACGAACCAGGTCGCTACGGCGCTGAGCTTCCCACAACAATTCACGTCCACGTTCATCCAAAATGAAATCAAGAGTCAAATCAGCCTGTGCAACCTTACCGGCAGCATCGACAACGTAGGCACGGTCACGAATAAGGTTTACATAGTTTAAAGCATTGGTGATGGAACCACCTGTACCGCCTCTCAATACAGCCTCGGCATACATCAGGTATACATCGGCCAGACGGAACAACGGAAAGTCTGTATTTGGATAAGAACCACCCGTATCAACACCTTTACTGTCAAAATTGCTGAATTTCAAAACTTGAACACCTTCCTTGAACTCACCGACTTCCGTCATGTCCGTCTTGTTGTAACCGGTATAAAGAAGGCTGCAACGTTGATCGTTTTGTTCCACACCGTCAAAACGGTCAAGAACATTGACAGTTGCACGGTTTCCGGCCCATGAACCAGGAGCAGCAATCATAGCCTTCAAGTCTGCATTTACAGCAGAGTTCATCAGGAATTGCATACCACCATAGGTTTGGATGTAGTCCTTCTCAAAAATCATCGGGAAAATGATTTCCTTGGAGTTGTAATTGTCAGCTTTGAAAAGGTCAGCATACTTGGGTTCCAGTTCGTATCCCTCACCAATGACCTTGGCACATTCGCTGATACATTCCGTATACTTCTCGGTGCCAGTATAGGTCTTGGCATTCAGATACAGTTTGGCGAGCAAGGTCCAGGCTGCAGCCTTGTTGGCACGGCCATAATTTGCACTAAAACCGGCAACAGGATCCAGCAAATCATCGTTGATGGCAAGAAGTTCACTTTCTATGTAATTAAAAAGTTCTTGTGTCGTAGCTGCCGGAGGAGGCACTGAACCAATTTCAGAATCTTCCGTAACGAACGGTCCCTGACGGAAATGATCCAACACATGGTAGTAAGACAATGCCCTTAGGAACCGTGCTTCAGCCCGATATTGCTTGATCTTGGCCTTGCCTTCGGCGGACACACCGCGGCTGTTCAGTTTGGCTTCGGTGGATTCACGAAGGAATTCACTTGCCAGAGTAATCTGATAATACAAACGGTAGTAGAAACCTCTGATGAATACATCGGAAGAAGTCCATGAAAGACCGTGGAAATTGCCGATCGTCTGGTCATTCCAGCAACATACAGCTTCTTCGGTGGGAAGTTCCTCCATATTCCAGAGCATACGCAGATAGGATGCCTGGCTTCCTTCATCAATTCCAACAACATCGGGTTGTCCGGCAGGTCCTTGATTTCCAGTAACGGAAAGGCCGGCATATATTTTGGCGATGAAGTTATCGTAAGCCGTTTCGTCAGAAAAGACGACATCAGATGTCTTCTCATCCGGATCTATTGGAGTCGTGTTGAGATCATTGTAGCATGAACTCATCGCAAACGGCAATACCACCAGTGAAAATAAAAGGTATTTATATTTTTTAGTTTTCATGTCTTGATGAATTAGAAGTTAATGCTTAAACCAGCCAATATCGTGATCGGTCTCGGATAAATATTGTTATCGATACCGTTGTAGATTTCGGGGTCAAGTCCTGTATAGTCGGTAATCAGGATAGGATTTTGTACAGTACCGAAAACACGTGCACTTGCTTTTGTTCCGAAAGGCTTGTTGAATGTGTAACCAAGAGTAATATTGTCAACACGGAAGAAAGATCCGTCTTCAATGTAGTAGTCAGTCAGATACTGGGCTGAATTGAAGTTGGTAGCCAAAGCACTCTTCATTCTGTTCTTGAGGAATCCTGAATAGTAGGAATCACTCAGGTTTTCCCTGGTAGACTTCACGTTGTTGTATACGTAATTNCCAATGTTGCTACGAGCTGTGAAACTGAAATCCCAATTCTTGAAAATAACCTTGGAAGTAAGACCCATGATGTAATCAGGAGCCGCTTTCTTGAAATGATACAAGTCCTTGGTCGAAATTTCACCATCACCATTGCGATCTACGTATGCTGCTTCAATCGGGTTGCCATCTGTGTCATATACTTGTTGATATACATAGAAGGAATTAACCGGATAGCCCACACTGTTCATCTGAATGTAGTTACCGGTACCACCGGAGATACCACCAGCCTGAACGCCTGTATAGCTGGCATCAGCATAACGGGTCAACTTCGTGATTTTGTTCTGGTTGTATGAGATATTGAAACCTAAATCCCAGCTGAAATCCTTGGTAACGATCGGTTTGCCATTAATTACGAATTCAAGGCCTTTGTTGGTCATGTTACCGACGTTTGTAAGCAGTTCATTGATGAAGTTGGTACCGGCAGCAACAGGTATGGTGTTGATCATATCGTTGGTATTGCGGTAGTAAGCATCGATGGCTCCCGTGATTCTTCCATTGTAGAATCCGAAATCAAGACCTACGTTATAGGTTTCTGTTTCTTCCCATTTAATTTTGGAATCATAGCCTCTAGGACGGATCAAAGTAACCACATTGTCACCAAAGATATAATTCGCACCAGAAGTACTACCCTCATAACGTGGCAGGTAAGGATAGTCATTGGAAGTAATATCCTGCTGACCGGTAACACCATAGCCTACACGCAACTTCAGGTCGCTCAGGTTGGTGAAATCCTGCATAAAGGATTCCTGATTGATCTTCCAGGCAAAGGCAGCAGAGGGGAAAAGCCCGTGACGGGTATCCTTGGAAAATCTGGAAGAAGCATCATCACGAATGGTCAGTGTCAACAAGTATTTGTCCATGAACGTATAGTTCAAACGACCAAATGTGGAAAGCAAATAAAATTCGGTCTTATCGACTGTACCCGTTACAGATGTACGTCTGGACACTTTGTCGGGCAAGAAAAGATCGTTGGTGCTTTCACGGCGGATATTCTGCCAGGAATAACCAGCCATCACATCAATCTTGCTGTTGATGGAACCGATTTCCTTCACATAATTCATGTAGTAATCCAACAGGGTATTCCTGATATCCTGGGTGTAAGGGTTGTATTCTCCCAATCCGTCTTTGTAATTACCCCATATATAGGTTTCGTTGGAATTTGGGGTTTTACTTACAGAGCCATCGCTGGAAGAAATATCATAACCAAGGTTCAGGTTTGCCTTCAACTCAGGAAGGAACTTGAAAGTATAATCAGCCTGGGCATTGCCAATGCTTCTATATACCGTCGAGATATCTTTCTTTTCCATCAGAACAGCCAACGGGTTGGCAATGGCGATATCGTTCGGTTCACCATCCGTACCCAGGGAAATATAATAACCATTTCCATACTTTGAATTGGCGTTGGAGTAAACCCATTGAGTAGGATCCATTTCCAAAGCAGCCCCAATGGCGCCCTGATCGGCAAAGCGATTCTTGATCAGCATACCCTTTGCATTNATNTTCAGTTTCAGGCGATTATCCAGGAATGTTGGATTCAAACCGATGGTAAAGGTACCACGATCCATTTTGGAAGTTTTCAGGATACCTTTNTGACCGAGATAATCGGCAGATACACGGTAAGGAATACCTTTAAAAGANCCTGTTGCACTGAGATTATGATCCATGCTGAAAGCTGTCTGGAAGATTTCCTTCTGCCAATCGGTATTTGCTGTACCCAAAAGAGCTGCTTCATCGGAATCCGGGCCGTAATAGTCCATAACCAATTCCCTGAAATCATCAGCGCTCATGACATCCAAGGTCTTGGCTGCAGTACTCAGGGAAGCGGTTCCGTTATAAGAAATCTTGGGAACGGTTGTTCCTTTTGCAGCAGCACCCTTCTTGGTTGTCACAATGATGACACCGTTGGAAGCACGTGAACCATAAATAGCGGTTGCAGAAGCATCCTTCAAGACAGTGAACGTTTCAATGTCATTGGGGTTGATGGTAGAAAGAGGGTCGCGTTGCACCAGAAATGCTTCTGTTATCGCAAGGCACACCATCAATCACGATCAACGGGTCATTGCTGGCAGACATGGACGATCCTCCACGAATACGGATGGTAGCGGCAGAACCTGGAGCACCTCCTGAGGTCGTTACGCTTACACCTGCGGTCTTTCCTAAAAGGAGGTCGGCAGGAGAAACAGCCAGACCACGGTTTATTTCGTCCGCCTTGATGGCAACAACAGAGCCGGTTGCATCACTTTTCTTTACCTGACCATAACCAATAGCCACTACTTCGCCCAAGGCGAAAGCCGATTCTCTAAGAATGATTTTCTGTCCTTTAATTTCAGAAGCACGCATTTCCAGTTTTTCATAGCCAATGCTACTGAACTGAATGATTGCATCGGGTGAACTTACACTGATAGAAAATTTTCCATCAACGTCGGTGATGGTTGTGTTTGATGTTCCTTTTTCCATCACATTTGCATTGATCACAGAGACGTTCTGTTCGTCAAGTACCGTCCCGCGAATGATGGTTTTAGTCTGTGCCGTGGCATTCCAACCAAGGCAACACAGAAAAAACACCGAAAGCAAAAATCTGATTTTTTTCATCTTTTTGTAATGTATTAGATTAATAACTGCGATTAACTTATATAGAGCTGAGTAAATCCGAATTAAAATCAATCCCTGTCGTGAACAAAAACGACCGAGAAAGAGGCGATGAGCAGACAAACCCCGGCCATCAATATGGCATACATGGTATCCGACCCGAAAACGTTTTCAAGAATGGCACCGTTCAACAAGCTGCCCGACTACCTGAGGTATCGTGATAAAGAAATTAAAGATGCCCATATAGACTCCCATCTTGGAAGCAGGCAAGGAACCGGCAAGGATAGCATAAGGCATTGCCAGCACACTGGCCCATGCAATACCTACACCCACCATAGAAAGGATAAGCAGGTACGGATTGGTAATGAAAAAAACAGATATCAGTCCAACAGCACCAATAAACAAGGAAATACTATGAGTAATCTTGCGGTTGGTTCTGGCAGCAATTGCCGGTAGTACCAAAGCAAAAAGCATAGCCACCAAATTGTATACACCAAACAGAATGCCCACCCAATCACCGGCTTTCTGATATTCCACCGTATTGGGGTCGGTCGTTCCATAAACATGATCGGCAACAGCAGGAGTCATATACACCCACATAGCAAACAAAGCAAACCAAGTGAAAAACTGGACAAGCCCCAGCTCCTTCATGGTCTTTGGCATTTTAGCAATATCCTTGAAAATGTCCACCAGTCCTCTGCTTTTTTCGAAACCTTCACTCGTATCAGCATTGCTGTCCGTAAAGCTTCTCTGAACTTCCGGAGGATATTCTCTGGTTCTGGCAATAGTCCAGACCACGGATCCCACCATAATTGCAGCCCCTATATAGAAAGAAAGTAAAACATTCAGGGGTACCTCTCCAGCCACCGTTTCGTCTCCTATGCCCATACATTCCGAAAAGATATAAGGCATCCAGGATCCAGCAACAGCTCCCACCCCAATCATAAAGGTCTGGATTGAAAAGCCCTTAGTCCTTTGCTTATCGGGCAACATATCGGCCACCAAAGCCCTCATGGGCTCCATGGCAATATTGAAGGAAGCATTCATGATGGTAAGCATACCGGCTCCGATCACCAGTGGTGGAATAAAAGCGGACATCACGGCTGAGTTGGGCAACATCGCCAAAGCCAAAGCCGCCAGTATGGCACCAATCAGAAAATAGGGCTTTCTGCGGCCCATTTTCCCCCAGGTATGATCCGAATAATGTCCGATAATAGGTTGGAGAATCATTCCGGTCAATGGAGCTACAATCCAAAACCAGGAAAGCGAATTGACATCCGCGCCGAAAGTCTGAAGAATTCTGCTCGCATTGGCATTCTGCAGAGCAAATCCAGCCTGAACTCCCAGAAATCCGAAACTCATGTTCCAGATTTGCCAGAAAGATAAGCTCGGTTTTGTTTTCATAGTATCCATCATCGTAAAAAATTTAAAAGTCTAACTCAAATCAGGACGAAAAGGTGGTATTAACACTACAATCGATCTTACCTAAAAACCAAACCATATTAAAAACACCAAACCTCAACAACAATCCTAACAAATTCATTTATATGCAATAAATGATGAAACCGGTGCTACTACCACCTTTTTACCTGAATATTTTTTTATTCCTTTTATATCAATAGTACCATCTGAGACCACCGAAGTCCACTCCCCGTCGGGAATTTCCACCTCCACCGGTTCTTCGTTTCCATTATGAATCACCAGAATCTTATCCCAAACATCACCATTGGCATGATTGTTCAGCAAAAAACCAACAACACAAGATCTTTGGATATCCAGAAAAGTCAAATCTTCCTGCATCATAGCCGTCTTATCCATCCAGAAAGCAGGATGCGCTTTGCGCAAGGCTATCAAACCCTTGTAATACTCATAAATATCAGCATAAAGGGTCTTGTTGTTCCAATCCAGCTGGTTGATGGAATCAGGAGACTGGTATGAATTGGCTACGCCTTTCTTGTTCCTGTAAAGCTCCTCGCCAGCAAGCATGAACGGCACACCCTGAGCTGTAAACACGATGGTCTGTGCAAGCTTGTTGCGACGTTGGAGCTCTTCCGGGGAAATCTTTTCCGAAGAAGAAGCTTTCAATTTNTCGTTCAGGCACATGTCATCGTGACAAGAAACATAATTGATCACTTCTGCTGGATTGTTGGCGTATGGAGCATTTGAATAATTCACTTTGGCATAATTCACCTGCGGATGAAAAGAGGCACCAGCTATGCCAAACTTCACACTTTCTTCCAGACCGGCTTTACCACCGGCAAAACCTGCAGCCCTGTGGTCACTGAAATGGCCTTTTACGCCATCTCTCAAATCGTCACTGAAAAGAGCGATACCANGCATCTGCAATCCATTCTTCTTCACAGCGCGAAATTCTTCCGGCAAGGTTGAGTTCCCAGCCGTCCAGCCTTCACCATACATAAAGAGTGTCGGATCTATTTTATCGAGCTCTCTGCGAATCTGATTCATGGTCTCTATATCGTGTATCCCCATCAGGTCAAAACGAAAACCATCCACATGGTATTCCGTCACCCAGTATTTCACGGATTCAATCATGAACTGACGCATTCTCTCTTTTTCAGAGGCCGTTTCATTATTACAACCTGAAGCATTTGAATAGCTTCCATCCGGATTGTATCTAGTAAAAATAGCCGGGGGCAGTCAAGGAAAAATTTGAATCGTCGTTGTTCAAGGTATGGTTGTAAACCACATCCATGATGACACGGATGCCACTCTTATGAAGCGACTGCACCATCTGCTTGAATTCACGGATACGTGATGCAGGGTCATACGGATTGGTGGAATAAGAACCTTCAGGCACATTGTAGTTTACAGGATCATAGCCCCAGTTGTACTTGTTGTCATTCAGCCGGGTCTCATCCACAGAGCCATAGTCGTAGGAAGGCAAAAGATGTACGTGGGTAATGCCCAGATCCCTGAGATGGTCAATACCGGTAGCCTGACCGTAATCGTTGACAGTACCATGTTCCGTCAAGGCCAGATACTTTCCTTTATGAAGCATGCCGGAATTGGAAGCCACAGAAAAATCACGGTGATGCATTTCGTAAACCACGATATCGGTAAAATGGGCCAATGCCGGACGAACATCACTTTTCCAATCCAAAGGATCGGTCGTTCTGAGATTAATCACGGCAGCACGACGACCGTTAACACCGACAGCCTTCGCAAAAATACCCGGTGTTTCCTTGAGCCAGGCTCCCTTGTAAAATATCTGATAAGTATAAAACCGCCCATCAAGGTTGGAATTCACTTTAACAGTCCAAAAACCGTCCGATGCCTTTTTCATGGGAACCACCTTAAAAGCATCACCGCCCATACCTTCAGCATACAAATTGAGACGCACTTTTTCAGCTGTGGGAGCCCAAAGGCTAAAGCAGGAAGCCGACGGAGAATAGATTAATTCAGAGGAAAATACGGAACTTTGGGAAGCACGCGCGGATACAGTTTGCAAGGCCACAAAACATGCAGCAATGACAAAAAGAAAAGGATAAGGGCGCTTTTGTGTATTTATCTTCATTTCAGTATCCCAGATTTTCGGTTTTTCAACGAAACAAATATCATTTTGTTTCTGTTAAAAAGAAATAAAAATCTGACGAAGTGAAGAAAATGGGCGACGAATTTACCTATTTTAATAAAGACCTTCGAGCCAGTTCATGAACTCAGGCACACGAATCCTACTGATAAGAACATCTTCTATGACAGGTGGTGTCAGCTTGATTTTCAAGCGACTATTGAAATGCTTTGAAACAGATTGCACGGAAACAATATTGGCAATNCATCCACGAGACAACCTGAAAAAGTTTTTAGGATCAATTTGTTCTTCCAGGGTGTCGAGCGACGTATCTGAAATGTAACGCTTGCCGGCCTTGTTAACAATAAAGGTGGCTTTTTCTTCCGAATAGAAGAATGCGATGTCGTCTGTATTGAGAATGATAATCTGATCGCTCTGCTTCACCACAAACCTTTTCTTGTATTCCTTAGCCGAACTTTTAACCAAAAGTTTTTCCAGAAGGCTGTAATCCGGACGGTTCTGCTGATTGATACGTATGGATTTTTCCACGGCACTTACAAAATCAGCATCATCAATGGGTTTGAGCAGATAATCGATGCTGTTCACCTTGAATGCCTGAATAGCATAGGTATTGTATGCGGTCGTAATGATAACGGGGACACTGACTGTCGTTTGACGGAAAATATCAAAACACTGACCATCGGATAACTCAACATCCATAAAAATCAGATCCGGGCGGTTTTGGCCCAACCATTTGACCGATCCCTGCACGGAATCCAGCTTGGCCATGATTTCCGAATCCGGAAAATGGGTCATAATCAGTTTTTCCAGTTGTATCTGTGCAGGAATTTCATCCTCTATGATTAGAATTTTCACTCGACTAATAATTTATGTGTTTTATTAATGTGTATCCACTCACCGGCAAACGGCCGAAAGTCCATCCCAGACACAGCAGGGACTATTTTTTATTCAAGACGAGTGGCAATTTAACAATAAATTTCTCTTCTGTCCTAATAATTGCAATTGATTTTTTGAAAAGGACCTTATACTGACCGTCAATGTTTTTCAGTCCAAGCTTGTTGGAAGCTTCGACACTCAAACGGGGCTGGTAGTTGTTTTCCACACAAAGCCAGCCATCCTTGACGTATATTCTCAAATACAAGGGAGCCTTGCTGTTGATGATATTGTGCTTGGTTGCGTTTTCGATAAGCAACTGAAGGCTGCACGGCACCACCAACACCTTTCTGTATTTATCCTCAATATCGATGGATATTTCCAACCCGTCGGTAAAACGTTCCTTAAGCAAGTCCAGATACATATTCGCAAATTCGAGCTCGTCTTCCAGAAAAACCACCGCATCGTTTTCCTTACTAAGCAAATACCGGTAAACCCCGGCCAGTTTCTTAATGTAGCTGCTGGCCCTTACCGAATCGGTCTGTACCAGATAATCAAGTACATTGAGACTGTTAAAAAGAAAATGCGGATTCAGTTGACGTTTCAGTTGGTCGTACTTGAACCTGGCCCTGTTCCTTTCGGAAATTTCCGCATCAAGCGCTCTCTTGTGAGATTTAAGATAGTACAAGACTATATCTGTCGCCCCCATGATGACAATATTCAGCATGGCCGATATCACAAAGAACACCTCCACCTGACGGCTGGCAAACAGTTCGCTCCAGGAATACATTTTCAGTTTGGGCAAGCACAACAGCAAGGTACTGACCAAGGACACCAGAATAAATGCCAACACGAAAAGCATAATCCTTCGGAGCGGATTCTCCCCCCAATTATAAAACTTATTGATATAGCGAATGGAAAAGAAACCCGAAAAGACCATGAACAAGGTAATGGGATATTCCTTGAACACCGTGTGCAACAAATCCAGGAAATTATACTGATAATCCGCCTTCAAATAGTTGAAGAGCTCCACATAGAAAATCCTGAAAAGCAATACGAATATTGCCAGCAAGAGGACTTCCCTCCATTTACTGTCTGATTTTTTGAAAAAAGTCATACACTATAGAATAAGGTACGGGCTATTCCTTGCCTTTCGTTCGCCTCACAATGAAATAGGTGATCCATCCAAGCAACTCTGTCACAAGGGTCGTAGTGATGATTTGGGCCGACATGTCTGTCACAGGCAAAAGAAAGAGCACCCATTTGGCTCCGACAGTGCCAAGAAAGAAGCCTGCAAAACAGGATATAAGTGTCAATGCAGTCGTAACATCCAGCGGATAATCATTCATCAGAGCAAGAAGTACAATCATGGATATAGTCAGTATCGTCAGGTATATACCCGGGTCTGATTGCTGGCTGGTAATGGCGGCTGCCAATACGGCGTGAGCGATGGCAAAGCCATGAATGATCACGTGAGCCGTCCTGTTTGGGTTGGAAAATATCTTCATCTCAGGCAGCAGATTTAGGTTATTGACATGCAATAATACGAAAAAGAAAACAATATTCGCTCAGAACCTAAACTATTTATAACTCTTCCTGGTCATCGTATTTCTGAAACAGGAAGTCGTTGTACGGGAAACGGGTAATATGAATGTCCTTAACCCTGGCATAGACTTTTTCCTTGAAAGCCTCCATATTCGAAAGCTCTTTGGCCGAGATAAATATACAATCATCGCTCATTTTGGACATCCAGCTCTGTTGAAGCTCCTCCAGCGTCACATTCTCACGGGTCCTGGGCGTAAGGTCATCGGGATCTTTCTCCACATGCCGAAAAGCATCGATTTTGTTGAAAACAAGGATCAGCGGTTTGTCCTGCACACCAAGATCGGCCAGCGTCTTGTTGACGACCTCAATCTGCTCTTCAAACCCGCCGTGGGAAATATCAACGATGTGCAGCAACAAGTCTGCTTCCCTTACCTCGTCAAGTGTTGACTTAAAGGATTCCACCAGGTCATGAGGCAACTTGCGTATAAACCCGACCGTATCGGTGAGCAGGAAAGGTAAGTTGTCGATGATCACCTTGCGAACCGTAGTGTCCAGCGTAGCGAACAGTTTATTCTCGGCAAAGACGTCGGACTTGCTGAGCACATTCATCAACGTCGACTTGCCGACATTCGTATATCCAACCAAGGCAACACGCACCATCTTTCCACGATTTTTACGCTGGGTAGCTTTTTGCTTGTCAATGTGGATCAATTCATCCTTCAGTCTGGAAATCTTATCCAGAATAATGCGTCGGTCGGTCTCAATCTGAGCTTCACCGGGCCCACGCATACCGATACCGCCACGCTGGCGTTCCAAATGGGTCCACAAACGAGTCAGGCGAGGCAACATGTATTTGTATTGCGCCAGTTCCACCTGCGTTTTTGCATGCGCAGTCTGCGCACGTTTGGCAAAAATATCGAGAATCAGGTTTGTCCTGTCCAAAATCTTTATTTTCAGCTCAGCCTCGAGGTTTCGCACCTGTTTTGATGATAAATCGTCGTCAAAGATGACCATGCCTATCTCATTTTCTTCCACAAAAGTCTTAATCTCCTCCAACTTTCCCGTCCCCACAAATGTTTTAGGGTTAGGGAAATCCAGGCGCTGGAGAAATGTCCTGACGGGTTCAGCTCCGGCCGTCTCGGCCAGAAAAGCCAGTTCGTCCAGATATTCATTCGCTTTGTTTTCAGGTTGGTCTGGTGTTATCAGCCCGACCAGGACTGTTTTTTCCGTTTCCGGCTCTTGTTTCAATTGGTCAAACATGCAATGGGTATTTGGGTGCAAATATAAGCTAAAGAAATCAGATAACTCATAGTGAGTCACTATAAAAAGGGTGTTGTACGGATGCCGTTTTTGCAGTCTCCCGTTTTTTTTGTTTACTTTGTATAAATTTCCCGCGCTTTCTACCCGCGGATTCTCTTAAGGTATAAACTTAAATATTAGAATTATGGAAGGTCCTATATTTTGGATAGGTTTTTTTGTTTTTGTCATCATCATGCTGGCGCTCGACCTTTTTGTCTTTCACAAAAAGAATGAAGTCATCAAAGTAAAAAGCGCCCTTTTGTGGAGTGCTTTCTGGATTGGCCTGGCGCTCGCTTTCAACCTAGTCGTATATCTCACATTGGGCAAAGTTAAAGCCCTGGAATTTTTCACTGGATACCTAATAGAAGAATCTCTAAGCATAGATAACCTCTTTGTTTTCATCATGATTTTCGGTTTCTTCAAGATAGACCCGAAGTACCAGCACAACGTCTTGTTCTGGGGTATCATTGGTGCCATTGTCTTTAGGGCCATTTTCATTTTTGCCGGTGTCGCCCTGATTTCAAAATTTGCTTGGATCATGTACATTTTCGGTGCTTTCCTGGTTTACACAGGTCTCAAGATGCTCATCGAGAAGAAAGAATCTTCCGAGTTCAACCCCAACGAGAACGTTGTCATCAAGACCTTCCGCAAGGTTTTTCCCGTTATAGACGACATGTCACAGCCTCACTTTTTTGTCAAAAAGGACGGCAAGGCTTATGCCACCACGTTTTTTGTAGCCTTGTTGTTCATCGAAGCTTCCGATGTGATATTTGCGGTTGACTCCATTCCGGCAGTACTTTCTGTCTCAACAGACGTATTCATTGTGTACACCTCAAACATTTTCGCCATCCTTGGTTTGCGATCCCTTTATTTCGCACTGAGCGGCATCATGCCGTTCTTCCATTACCTGAAATATGCACTTGCCGGAATCTTGACTTTTATCGGAGCCAAAATGTGCATTAACGAATTTACGGGCGAATTCGGATATGACTTCCATATTTCCAACACGGCATCCCTCGGTGTGATCGTCCTCTTGCTTGCCATCTCCATTTTTGCATCTATCACTCTCAAAAAGAAAGAAGAAGAGGAAGAAAACTTACAAAAGCCGGAATAAAATTTTGTTTTTTAGTCTTTTTTAGATTTTTGCAAGCATACCAGACCTAAAAATCGTCACATTTTAACACTTAAAAGGAGCTTTCCGACCTCTGCAAGCCCCTGGAATATGCATTTTTAGACCTTTTTTTAAGAAAGAGTAACAAATTTTTGGCAATTTTGCTTACAATTTGTTACTCTTTTCTTTTTAGTGCCCACAAAAAAGATTATATATCTGATAAACAGCATTTTAAATTATTTAAAATTTGTAAAATTTACGGCATTTAGGCCTTCCTAAAAGAGCTTAAATTTTCCGATTCTATGTTTTTGCTTACATTTTGATATATTATTTTTTGAATATATTTGCATTTTGCAATTCAAACCTATTGTTTTTTAGATTTCCAAAATCTACATTTGTATGTCGACTGTTAAAATTCGACAAATAAACTGAGATAAACAAAATAACTGTTAAATTATGAGAAAACTAACTTTTCTACTGATGTGCCTTCTCACCCTCGGCACCGGTGTAGTTAATGCTCAATCAAAAACCATCTCCGGGAAAGTGATTTCCGCAGAAGATGGAGAACCAATTATCGGAGCAACCGTACGGGTAGTTGGTACCAGCATTGGCGCCCCTACCAATGACAATGGTAATTTCACGATTCAAGTTCCTGAAACAGGATCAACCCTACACTTTACATACATGGGTATGAAAGCGGTAGACGCAGCAGCCCAAAACGGCATGGTCGTTAAAATGGAGGCAGACAGACTTCAGATTGAAGAAGTGGTCGTAACCGCTATGGGTATTTCCAAAAGCAAAAAATCACTGGGTTATGCCACACAAGACCTGAAATCAGAAGAGCTGACCAGAGCGGCAAGCACCAATGTAGCTTCTGCTTTGCAAGGTAAGGTCTCTGGTGTTGAAATCCAGCCTTCTTCTGGTATGCCGGGTGCATCTTCCAAGATCACCATCCGTGGTTCACGCTCATTCACAGGAGATAATACTCCTTTGTACGTAGTGGACGGCATGCCGATTTCATCAACATCCGATATCTCTACCCTAAACTCTGTAACTGGTACTGACTATGCTAACCGCGCCATCGATATTGACCCCAACGACATCGAAAGCATCAACGTATTGAAAGGCCAGGCTGCATCTGCATTATACGGTATGCGTGCCACCAACGGTGTGATCCTTATCACCACCAAGAGCGGCAAAGGTGCCCGTAGCTCAAAGCCGGAAATAACATTCAATACCAATTATTCTTCGGATGTCATTTCCGTTTTACCTGAGTTCCAAAGCACTTATGCACAAGGTACAGGTGGAAAATACGATCCAACCTCTTCTTTCAGTTGGGGACCGACTATTTCCGAATTACCAAACGATGCTGAAATCATAGAAGACGGAGAAGTGACCACAGACGGTTATGGCGGTAACACAGACAACGCC
>Ga0065701_1006788_pt1 | contig 79845 bp, 64 predicted proteins | sample Biomet1_FD_59088 | JGI IMG/M metagenome (GOLD analysis project Ga0065701, IMG submission 59088) | Microbial communities from bioreactor (seeded with anoxic lake sediment) at LBNL, California, USA - Biofuel metagenome 1 version 3... | ecosystem: Engineered > Bioreactor > Anaerobic > Unclassified ...
GGTCATCCAGTTCCAACGTTCCGTCGTATTCAATTCCGATTTGTTGACACAACGCCATCTCTGTCAAAGAAAGGCCGTTGGTCAGTTTAAGTCGGTTTGTTTGCAACTCGTTTTGCTTCAACTGTACCTTCAAAAGGTCTGTACGTTGAGCCAGCCCTGCCTTGACAGCAACCTGTACATCACTTTCCAGGCTGGAGAGCATCTTCAAATAACTATCCAGCGTTTTGAGCTTTTCGCTAAGCGAAAGAATAGACCAGTAAAGCTCTTCCGTTTTCACAAGGACTTCCGTCGTGGTCATGGCTTGTTTTTCCCGGCTGATTTCCTGACCAAGACTGGCCAGCTTGTTGCCGTTTACAATACGTCCGCCGGCAAAAACGGGCTGGGCTATCGTCACACTGGCCATATTGATGTAATCAAGCATCTTGAGGGACATACCGGGAAAATAGGCAAATTGGGTCGCAGTGGCCAGATTGGCCAAATTTCCGTCGTAAACCGGAAGGTTCATCTGAGGGATATCGCCTTTGATCAGGTAATCGTTCATTTTGACTGCCGTTGCACTGGCACTTATTTTGGGAAAATAATTCGTAAATGCGCTTTTTTTCTGTTCATCCGATTGCAGCACTTCGTTTGCAGCCGTTTTTATTTTGTGGTTGTTCTTGATCGCCAAGGCCTTGCAGGAATCCAGTGAAAACGTCTGAGCGTAGGTTTTAACAGGAAAGGCAAAACCGACCAGGAAAAAGACCATAGTGACGGCTTTTGTCAGATTGTTGTACGGAATATGTCTTTTCACAACTTTACGTTTGGTATCGTCCTTATAAATTATCGTGTACAAAACAGGAAGCACAAACAGTGTCAGCACCATGGAAATGAGCAACCCAAAACAAATGACCGTACCCAGCGGGCCCCAAAGGGAAGAGCGGCTGATAATCATTGGAATGACACCCACAGAAGCCGCGGCAGATGTAAGGAATATAGGACGCATCCTGCGTTTTCCAGCTGCCAGGGCTGCCTCTTTCACTCCCATGCCATGAAGTATCCGCAACTCCTGCAGATAATCAATCAGGATGATGCCATTACGCACCACAATACCACAAAGACTGGTGATACCGATGAAAGCAGTTAAACCAAACGGATAGCCCATGAGGGTCAGGCCTATGGCTGCACCCGGCAATCCCAGGAGCATGGTGGACATAATGAGCGAAGCCAGTTTGACCTTCTTGAACTGAAATATCAGGATAAAGAAAATGACGATAATGCTCAACATCAACGCCAAGGCCATCGGAATCATCACTTCGGTCATTCCCTCAGCATCTCCGCCATACTGGATGGTAACCCCTTTGGGCAACTGCAAGGCATCAATCTTTGGCTGAACTTCTTTCAACAAATTGGCCGCCAGTACGTTTGATTTCACATCCACCTGTACGGTCAACGTACGAGTACCGTTTCTGTGCACAATCTTGCCTTCGGTCCATTGCGGAGTGAATTTGGCAAAAGAACGCAAAGGAGCGGAAGAAAAAGTCATGGGCGAGGTGATGTACTGATCTCCAAGATAGTTGATGTCCTTAGACTTACCGTTATCCTGGGTCAGACGCACCTCTACAGGATAATCGTCTTCCCAAATTGTTGTCAGTGGAATACCATCCAGCCCAACCATGAGAGATGTGGCGACAAAACCTTTGGAATAACCCATACGACTGGCTTTGTCCTTATCCAGATTTACCTGAATGTTTTGCTGTTTCTGTTCCCAATCGGAACGCAACCATTCAATACCCTTCACTGGCCTGATGATGGAATCCACCTGAGCCTCAACCTTACGCAGGTCTTTTATGGAATCACCGGAAATGCGCACTTCAATAGGATATTTATTGAGTTGCATGGCCAGGATCTTCCATTTGATATGGGCGTTGGGGTATGAATCCTTGAATTTCTCGTTGTATTCCTCACATATCGCTTTGGTGGCCTCATTGTCCGTGGTATTGACCATCAGTTGACCAAAATTGGAACTCGGCATATTGGGGGCATACATGGTATGGAAACGCGGGGAACTGGTACCAACAAAACTGGTAACATTTACCACGCGCTTGTCCTTCTTCAGGGCAAGTTCCAGGCTTTCCATCACTTTATTGGTGCTTTCCAGCGAAGCACCCTGATTCAGGTACACTTCAACGGCAAACTGGTTACGGTCCACCTGGGGAAACAGTTGCTGATTCATGTTTGCTAAGATGATAACAGCCAGCAAGACAAATGCAAGGCCTGTTCCTATCGTAAATTTGGGATACTTGAACGCTTTTTCCAGCGCAAGGTCGAAAACACCCTGAACAATATCCAGAAAGGTTCTCTTCTTCGGCTCGCCATCAGTTGTTTTCAAGCCTTTCTTTATGTAAAAGAAGTTCAGGAAAGGTACCACAAACAAAGCCACAACAACAGAAACCACCAATGCAATGCAGATGGTTGCCGGCAGGTCACGCACAAAATCACCTGCCGTACCGGGCAACATAATGCCAAGCGGAATATAGACTACACAGATGGCCATGGTGGCCGTTATGACTGGAGTTACCAGTTCCCGGGCACTTTTGATGGCTGCATGCCAGGACGACATGCCGTGGTCTTTTTTCTCCACATAATTGTCTATCACGACAATGGCATTATCCACAATCATACCCAGTACAATGATGAGTCCGGCCAACGATACGGTGTTCAGTTCAATTCCAAACATATATAAAAAACCCAGGGTAATGAGCACGGCGATGGGTACTGTCACACCGGCTATCGATGCCACCCGTTTTGGCAACAGCAGGAGCACAACAATGATGACGGCAACGATGGCTATCAGGAATTCTTTCATGAAATTGGTGACAGCATCATCCACATATTGAGGCAGGTTTGAGATGGTATTGACCTGTATGTCTTCCGGGCATTGCTCCTTAAAAGTATCCAGGGCCTTTTGCACATCCTTTCCAAATTGGACAATATTGTTGCCTTGCTGCATCTCAAGCGATAACAGAATGGTTTTCCTGCCGTTCTGGCGGATAAAACTCTCCGCATCTTCATTACGGCGTTGTATGGTGGCAATGTCCTTCAACCTTACAACACCCCCCTTGGGATCAGCAAAAACAATCTGGTCGGACAAATCTTTTTCAGATTCAAAATTGGGTGGAAAATGGACATAGAGGTCGTTTTCCCCATTCTTTAGTTTGCCTGCAGGTGCGATCATACCGTTCGTCATATAGGAAGAAAGCAGGGATATGGACTTGATGTTGTATTCATTCAACTTCTCAGGAGCAACATCCACATAAATTTTTTCTTCCTGAATGCCGTAATCCTTGATTTTGGACACGGCACTGATCTTCCGGCATTCAGATTTAAGCTTGTTGAGTTCTTTCTCCAGCTCCTTGTAACTTTTTCCTTCCGACGAAAGGGTTATCAGCATGGCTGAGGTATCACCAAAATCGTTGTTTCCCATCAGCGCCAACACGCCGGATGGCAAGGTTTGCTTAAACTCGTTGAGTCCGTGTTTTAGCTTGGACCAGAATTCATCCGAATTTTTGACATTATCGTTGAGTTCCACATAGACGACCATCATTCCCTCTTTCGATTCGGAATAGGTCTTGGCCTTTTTTACTTCCTTGAATCCAAAAATGTAATTCTCCACCTTTTTGGTAAGCTGCTCCTCCACTTCCTGAGAACTTGCCCCCGGATAAACCCCGATGACCAACCCTTGACGGATGGTAAAATTCGGAAACTCATTTCTGGGCATATTTATAAGTGCATATACCCCAAATAAGACAAACACACTAACAAGGATGGTAACGATGTTGTGATAACGCATTGCCCATCCGATATAACCAATCTTCTTTTTCTTCATGATCAAAGGCTGATTTTGCAGTTTTCAGATAATTTTTGTTTGCCCTCGTTCACTACCGTTTCTCCCAATGACAGGCCTGAGAGCACCTCTATGTCGTTGTTCTGGTAATTGCCGGCCTGAATAATCCTTTTCTTGACCGTATTTCCGGTAGGGCCAACCACGTAGACAAAGCTGTTGTTGTCCTTATCCTTATCGACAGCCTTATAGGTTACGACCAGCATTTCCTTGTTTTGAACCAGCCCCATGTTTACATCGCAAACCATACCTGGTTTGAGCAACAGGCCGGGATTCCTGACAATTATCTTGACTTCATAGGTCCTCGAAATGGCATCGGCAACAACACCAACATTGCTCACTGTTCCCTGAAAAGTCTGGTTATCAAGCGCCGACACCTTAAATGTGGAAACCATGCCTTTTTTTATTTTACTGATTTCATTTTCAGGTACGGCAATCTTAACATAAACCGATTCAATCTTGATCAAAGTCAATGGAGCAAATGTTCCCAAAGAAGTCATGCCGGGTTCAATGTTCCTGGTACCTATGATGCCATTCTGAGGGGCATAGAGGTTGCATTTTTCCATTGAGCTTTTTGCCAAAGCAACGGATGATTTTGCCTGCTGCAGATTAGTTTCCATTTCCACCCATTTTATTTCCGGAAGGCTTCCGTTATCGTGTACATCCTTCAAACGATTATAGGCATCCTTTGCCTGGTGGTATTTTGCATTGGCTATTTGATACATACTTTGCGCATCTGCTTTGTCGACCGATGCCAGCAACTGGCCTTTATGTACAACGTCGCCTGCATTGACCAAAACCTGTAGAACCGTACCTGTTGTCTGAAAGGTGAGGGGTATGGTCTGAAACGGCTCAATGCTACCGCTGTAGTGCAAAGCCGAACTGGCAGTAGCTGTCCTGACCTTTTCGGTTTTGACTTTTACGGTCTCACTCTGCAACTGGTCTTTGTCCCCCTTTTTTGATACACAACTCATTGCCACCAGAAGGATGGCCAAACAATAAAGATTTCTTTTCATACTTTTCTAATACTATTAAAAACAAAGATACTAAACGGTTGGTATGTTTATTATTAAAAAACAACGATGAATAAAAAAGGTCTGAAAAAATAGTCAGCCCTCTAAAAAAATAAAGTCAAAGTTTGATTAGTTTATACAGTTCCATGATCTGAGACCGAAGATACCCTATGGCCTCCTCAATAGGCTGTTGTTTGATGATTGGCATGGCCAGGCAAAACATGTAGGAAATATACGTTTGAGAAAACAACGTGGTGTTAATATCAGGTCTGATTTCTCCACATTCAATGGCTTTATCAAGTACCTGTTTGATTTTATTGGTTTCATTGCTTATAAAATCCACATTGGATTCGGCAAATCCGGGATAATGCCTGAAACTGTCGGTTATAAACGACATATAGTCGATGACTGAGAATCCTTTTGTTTGGGAGGCTATTCTTTCAATGGTTTGTTTTGCCTTATCAAGACAAATCTCGTTAAATTCTATCAAAGAATCAGGGATTTCCTTGATTTCAAAACATTTCATATCGAAATGCTTATTTACGACCGCCTTAAACAGTTCCTCCTTATTGGTAAAATGATGATACAACGCGCCTTTTGTCAAACCGATCGCCTGGCTTATGTCGTTGATGGATACAGCTTCGTAACTCCTGCTCATGAAAAGTTCAAAAGCTCTGTCTATAATATAATCTTTTGTTTCGCTCATTTTCGACTAAATACTAAACGTTCGGTATGCAAAGATAACTATTTTTTGTAAAGACATATCTATATTTGGGAAAAAGAGGTTTTCACTAGAAAAAACCTGTATCTGCATTTATTTTCTCAGATATTCCATCATTGAAACTCTGAGTTTTTCATAATCTTCTTTGCAGATAGCAAGCAATTTACTTCTTTCACCAAAAGAATACCACAACCTGCGCCAATGAAGCCTCATAGATTGCCTGACCCTTTCACACACGGAGCCAAAAGCAAAGACAAAAATAAAAGTGACGATGGACAGCATCCATGGTACCTGCATGGTCAGACAAATGAAGGTTGCAACCAGGATGTACACAAGGGCATTGACGAACATACCCAATACAAAGGAAAAAGTACTATGCATCTGTGTATCTTCCACCATGCTGCAGGCAAACCGGGCAACCAACCAGGCAGGTAAATTCAGCAGCAAGCCGGGAAGAAGTATAAGGGTCAGGATTGCGAACAGAGCCGAAAATCCAACGCCACGTCTCTCATCCATCCACTCCGAAACCTCAGCCGGGCTACCGGGTAATTTCTTCAGATTCTGGCAAAGCCTGTCCCAGGTATCCACCTGGTCGGGGTTTTCCATCTCCAGTCTGTCCAAAAAAAGGCCCAGGTTGCGGCGGGCATCAAAGCGCAGACCAGCCAGAGTGGTGGCTTCTGTTTCCGCCCCTTTTTCAAGCAGAACCTGAAGATAGGCCGGAGTACCCAGACAACAGAGCCAGTAGATCCTGTCGTAATTTGTTGCGCTTCGGATGTCGTGCATCAAAGACGAAAGACTTTCAGCAAGCTTCTCGCGGAGAAGGTTTAAACCGTTGGCCTGGTTTTCTTTATAGGCTTCAATAGAATCTTTTACTTCAATGGGTTGTCCATAAGTCACAACCAAATCGGAACCTGCATGCCGGTAATAATTATAGTCAATGCCAATAGGTATAATATTTACATGAGCCTCATCCTTCAGCTGTTCCTCGGCCATGTAGGCAATACGGACAAGCCCTTTCACCAGAGGACGCAGCTTATGCTGGTGCCCCTGGTTTCCTTCAGGCATCAGACACATCCGGCCACGGTCCAGCAAAACGTCCACAGCACCTTTCATTTGCCTTTCATTTCTGGAAAGATTTTCAAAACCGTCCCGAAATGCGGTAAATGGGCGTAATCTTCAGTGACCTCAGAAATCTGGCCGCAACAGGATTTTGAAACATATCCGCACGTGCCATGAAAACCACGGGCTTTTTCTGAAAGAACAGGATGGCCAGCGCATCCATCAGTGCACTTTGATGATTGGCGGCAAAAATGACAGGCACTCCGGTCGGTATGTTTTCCGCACCACGCACTTCTATCTGCCTGAAAAACCTTCTATAGGGGAAACCTACCAAAAAAATCAAGGATCTATAATACAATGAACTTTCCTGAATTTTACTCATATCAACAGTTATTCAATTTCAGAAATAGGCCTTCTATGCCAGAATGTACCGAGCGTCAGACCTGCTACAATATGCCAGATACCCCACCAGGCCGTAACCAGCAACATTCCGCCAATGGCCAGGTCGGGAGAAAATATCTTGGGATTGAACAGCAAGGCCAGACCCAATCCGCTATTCTGTATGCCAACCTCTATGGACATGGCCCTTCGTTCCTTCGGACTAACCCTGAATGCCGTTCCTGTAAAATAGCCGGTGGCAAAAGCACAGGCATTGTGCACCAATACAATCAGGAAAATCCAGCCGATATAATTCAGGAAAATTTCCAGATTGTTTGAGAATGCAACGACGATCATAGATGCAAACATCAAAATGGAAAACCGCTGAAACCAGGGTGCCAGCTTTTTGGAAAGGCCGGGCAAAACATGAGCACAAAACATGCCTAGCACCAACGGAATACCCAAAAGAATAAATACGGTATAAAACATCTGAATCGGGTCGATGGTCAAATCCGGCAACAACTTATCGGTTGCATGCCTGGCCAGATAATTCATATAAACGTCTCCCCAGAATGCAAAATTGAAAGGTGTGGTCAGGATAGCAGCAACAGTCGTCATGGCCGTCATCGTGACCGATAATTCAATTTTCCCTTTGGCATAATTGCAAATGAAATTGGAAATATTTCCTCCCGGACAGGCCGCCACCAGTATCATGCCCAAGGCGACAGTAGGAGTGAGGACCTGATGAAACAAGAGAACAATAAAAAAAGTGACCGCCGGCAACAAAAACATCTGTGCCAACAAACCTGCTATCAACGCCTTGGGTTTCCTGACCACTTCCTTAAATTCCGAGGGCCGGATGTCAAGGGCAACCCCAAACATGATCAACCCCAATATGACATTCAGGACATGAGAGCCTGAAGTGGAAAAGTTAATTCTGACCTGATCAAGCTCCAGAAGGGCTTCGTACATAAGTGTTCGTTTAAAATTAGCGTAACATTCTTTCTTTTGAGTTCCGCGAATTTAATGAATTCAGTTTGCTATCCAATCAATCTTTGCTAAATTTGCCGATTAATTAATAGAAACAGAAACAAGTAGCTGACTAAATATTTATGGCAAAAGAATTGAAAGAGTTGACCCCAAGGAGCGTTGATTATTCACAATGGTATCTGGATCTGGTCAATAAAGCCGACCTGGCAGAAGCATCTGCAGTGCGTGGTTGCATGGTCATCAAACCTTATGGCTACGCCATTTGGGAAAAAATTCAGCGCCAGCTGGACGACATGTTTAAGGAAACCGGACACCAAAATGCTTATTTTCCTTTGTTTATTCCTAAATCCTTCTTGAGCAAAGAAGCTGAACATGTCGAAGGTTTTGCCAAGGAATGCGCCGTAGTGACCCATCACAGGTTGAAGAAAGACCCAAACGGTTCAGGCTTGATTGTTGATCCCGATGCAAAGCTGGAAGAAGAACTCATTGTCCGACCCACATCGGAAACCATCATCTGGAACACCTACAAGAATTGGATCACATCTTACCGTGACCTGCCAATCCTGGTTAACCAGTGGGCGAATGTTGTCCGCTGGGAAATGCGTACCCGCATGTTCCTGCGTACAGCCGAATTTCTTTGGCAGGAAGGACACACTGCCCACGCCACCCGCGAAGAGGCGGAAGAAGAAGCACGCAAGATGCTCGACGTTTATTCCACTTTTGCAGAACAATATATGGCCATGCCGGTAATCAAGGGTGTAAAATCAGCAACCGAACGTTTTGCAGGCGCTCTCGACACTTATACCATAGAAGCCATGATGCAAGATGGCAAGGCCCTGCAGTCAGGCACATCCCATTTTCTTGGCCAGAACTTCGCCAAGGCATTCGATGTGACTTTCATGAACAAGGAAAATAAACAGGAATATGTTTGGGCTACATCCTGGGGAGTTTCCACCCGTTTGATGGGTGCACTCATCATGACGCACTCGGACGACAACGGTCTTGTGCTTCCGCCTGCTCTGGCTCCATACCAGGTAGTCATCGTGCCCATCTACAAGACAGACGACCAGTTGCACCTCATCGACGAAAAAGCCAACCAGATCATGGCAGGACTCAAGAAACTCGGTGTAAGCGTCAAATACGACAATTCAGACAACAAGAAACCGGGTTGGAAATTTGCGGAATACGAACTCAAAGGCGTTCCGGTACGTTTGGCACTTGGAGCCCGCGACCTGGAAAACGGCACTGTTGAAATCGCAAGACGTGACACCCTCACCAAGGAAACCCGTCCATGCGATGGAATAGAAGCATACATCAAGACCCTGCTCGACGAGATTCAGGCCAACATATTCAAGAAAGCACTTGACTATCGCCAGGCCAACATCCGCGAAGTCAACAGCTATGATGAATTCAAGGTAGAAATTGAAAAAGGCGGATTCCTGCTTTGCCACTGGGACGGCACACCCGAAACAGAAGAACTTGTCAAAAACGAAACCAAGGCAACCATCCGTTGCATTCCTTTTGACGGAGACAAAACCCCGGGAAAATGTATGGTCACCGGCAAACCATCGGAATGCCGCGTCATCTTTGCACGTTCCTATTGATCCTGGATCTTTTCGTACAAACACATTAGAGGCAGCTTTTTTCTGAAGGCTGCCTTTTTACATTTTACATTGCAAAAAAGTACCTAATCATTTGGATTAGGTAAATTTAGATTTTACTTTTGAGGTACAAAGAAGATACATAAGAAGTGTATAAAAAACACTAAATCATCAAATTAGCATACCGGAAAACATCAAATTGATCATAGCCTCATGGGGAGACAAATAACCTTTAATCTGCGGAAACCCATTTCAATACAACGTTTTCAAGGACATGTCCATTTTTTACAATAAGTTCCCTATGTGGAACTATGCCTAAGTTTTCGCCTGTATTCTCCATATTGGCAAAAGGAGACATCAAAACGACAACACCAATTTTAAACAATAATAAACACCAAACCAGTCATGATTACACGAACAACAATCCGATCCTTATTTTTAACCGCCTGTCTGGCCTTTTGCTGTTGTGAAAGGAATCAGGCTGCCACAGGCTATGTCCGCGCACTGGGCACAAATATTGTTGACGGCAACGACAACAATCTTCTGCTCAGGGGCATGAATGCTGGCAACTGGATGATCCAGGAAGGCTACATGATGCAGAGCTCCAGTTTCGCAGGAACTCAGTCAAAATTCAAGAAAAAACTGACCGAAACCATCGGTGCCGAAAAAACAGCCCAGTTTTACAAAGCCTGGCTCGACAACCAGTTCAGCAAGAAAGACATTGACTCCTTGGCACACTGGGGTTACAACAGCATCCGCGTACCTATCCATTACAAAGTTTTTACGTTACCGATCGAAGAAGAACCGGTGTCAGGGCAAAACACCTGGCTTGCTGATGGTTTCAACCGGCTTGACAGCGTCATGAAATGGTGTGCCGAAGCCAAAATCTACGCCATCATCGATTTGCACGGTGCTCCTGGCGGGCAAGGCAAAGAAGCCAGCATTTCCGACTACGATTCAACCAAGCCATCCCTATGGGAAAGCACACTCAATCAGGATAAGACCGTGGCTCTTTGGAAAAAAATTGCGGAGAGATATGCAACCAACAAATGGATAGGGGGTTACGACCTCATCAATGAAACCAACTGGACCTTTACCGGAAGCGATGCGAACGGTGTTCTGCTACGAAGCCTGTTTGTTCGCATAACAAACGCCATTCGCCAGGTGGATCCCAACCATCTGATTTTCATCGAAGGCAACTGGTTTGCCAATGATTACACAGGTTTAACACCAACCTGGGACAGCAACATGGCATACAGTTTCCATAAATACTGGGCATACACCACACAAAGTTCGCTTTCCAACATCCTGAATATCCGAACCAACAACAATTGTCCCGTTTGGTTGGGCGAAGCAGGAGAGAACTCCAACCGCTGGTTTACCGATTGCATCGAACTCGTGGAGAAAAACAACATCGGCTGGGCATTCTGGCCAATGAAAAAATCAGGAAACAATTGCCTGTTCAAAGCGACCACCAATACCGATTACAAAGNCTTGATGAATTATTGGGGTGGTTCAGGAAGTTCCATGACCAGCGACGAAATCTATGCAGCCTTGATGACCTGGGCCAATAACCAGAAAACCGAAAAACTAGCGCCATTCAATACGAAGTGATTGATGCCATGCTCAGACAAACAACCACGAACGAGACAAGACCATTCAAGGCAAACACGACCTCAAACACCATTTACGCTACAGACTACGACATGGGACGTCCTGGATACGCCTATTACGACAAAGTGGACGCTGATTACCATTCAAGTACCGATACGACTTTGGCCTGGAACTCCGGTTACACCTACAGAAACGGNGGAGTAGACATCGAAGCCTGCACCGATTATGAAGCCAACGGATACAACGTTGGTTGGATTGAAAACGGAGAATGGATGCTCTATACCATCCAATCACCGGAAGCCAAAACATACAATGTATCCCTGCGCCATTCAGGATTATCGGCCACAGGAAAAGTTCATCTGGAAATTAATGGAAAAAGAGTATCCAGAACCATCGATCTGGCACCTTCCGGATCATGGACAACCTGGACNAATACCGTCATACCCAATGTCATTGTCCCTGCAGGAACGGTCAAATTGAAGATCGTATTTGAAACAGGCAGCGTAAACTTCAACAACTTCAAGTTTCAGGATCCAAAAACCGTTGCATCTACCGCATTCGAACTGCTTGGTGCCGAAACCGACACCTGGGAAAACGTCGTCAGGCTGAGATTCAACAAAAAAATAGACACTAAAAAAGATGATTTTTTTCAACTCAGCATTGACGGGGCAAAAGCGACCATACTATCGTCCGGCATCAACAGTTCCGACAGCTGTACTTACGAAATCACCACTTCTGAGCCCATCCTCAAAACCAGAGCTCTCACCGTCAGTTACGTTAAGGCTGGCCTTACCAGCAATGGGCAAAGCCTTTCCGACTTCGGTACAATGTCCGTAAGCAACCTCACATTGCAGCATCAGACCATACCAGGCAAAATTGAAGCCGAAAGCTATTTCAACAAGAACGGATTTACTTTCGAGACCTGTTCCGACGTGAGCGCGGGACAAGATGCAGGCTATTCCACAGCCGACATCTACCTCGACTATCACGTCAACGTTGAAACAGCCGGAAACTACAACACCGAATTCCGGGTCTCTGTGAACAACGCCACCGCCCAGGTTGAACTGCAAAAACTTGATCAAACAGGTAAGGCCGAATCATTAAAAACATTCAACTTTACCCAAACCGGCGGATGGCAGGTATGGGCCACACAAGGCTCCAGTACCGTAACACTTCCTGCAGGAAAAAGCATCCTTCGTGTATACTCCAAAACCGCAGGCTATAACTTAAACTGGTTTCAGTTCACCAAAGCCACGGATATAAACCAACCGGGAAATTCCTCACTGAAGCTTTATCCAAACCCGGCAACCGATCACTTTTGTATGCATTTTCCGGAAGCGCAGCCCCGCATTTTCCAAATCATGGATTTTCAGGGCAAGCTGTTGAAAGAAATTACCAACGACAGGCAGGATGCCGAAATCAACATACACGACCTGCAACCGGGCCTGTATATGGTCAAGGTTTCTGAAAAAGACGGGAACATAAGTTCTCACAAACTACTGAAGCAATAGCATTAACAAACCATTATAAACAACATCAATCATGAACAAAACAAGAATCAAGCACGGTTGCTTGCAAATGGCCTGCTTATGCCTGCCCATCAACTTGCTTGCACAATCTCCTCTGGATAAGCGCATTGACCAGTTGGTCAGCGCCATGAGCCCTCAGGAAAAAATCGACCAACTCAGAAACAGCAGTTTCGGCGGCACTCCGGACAATGTCAGACTAGGAATTCCAGGATTTTTTATGGACGACGGTCCTCATGGTGTCCGCTTCGCCTCCGACAAGGAAAAGCGTCCCATGACTGCTTTCCCCACAGGTATGGGTATGGCAGCAACCTGGGATGAAGCCATCGCCACCAAAGTAGGAGAAGGCATGGGCCTGGAATTTTGGGCTTACAACAGAAATCAGCAATTGGGCCCATGTATTGATATCGCACGCGATCCACGCGGAGGCCGTACAGCCGAAAGTAGCGGGGAAGATCCTTATCTGTCAGGGCATATTGCAAAATCGGTTGCCATCGGCATTCAAAAAAATCCTGTCATCGCAACAGTTAAACACTACATGGGGGAAAGCAAACAGCTGAACCGGCATGGAATGAAAGTGGAAGCAACAGACCGCTGGCTGATGGACTTTGCAGGATACAACTTCCGTACGGTGGTTCAGGATGCCGGCGTACTGAGCATCATGGGAGCCTACAACCTCATCAATGGCAACAAGTGCTGCGAAAGTCTGCTAATGCTGCAAACCATCCTGCGCAACCGCTGGGGATTTCCTTTCTACGTCGTATCCGACTGGGATGCCATCTGGAATTCCAAAAAGGCAATTGAAGCAGGAACCGACGTTTGCATGGGTTCCAATAAATATGAGAAAGATCTGCCGGGTCTGGTAGCAAGCGGTGAAATCACCACCCAGGTTCTGGACAAAGCAGTGAAAAATGTGCTGAGGACAAAGATTCTGAATGGTCTTCTGGATTACTATCCACAAGGAAACGCCTCTTATGCAGCCTCTCCGGAAAACAAAGCCGTCAGCAAACTTGCAGCCCAAAAATCGCTTATACTCCTGAAAAACCAGGCCAACATTCTTCCATTGAAAAAGTCAGGCATCCGGATTGCCCTCATTGGGCCGAATGCCAAGGGAGAAAACCTCAACTGCTTCGGCAGCAGCGAAACTTTCCCAAAAGAATCATCCAGCATTATGGAAGGCCTGGTCGCCAAGATCGGAGCTGAAAACATCCAATTCGTAGAAGGTTGCAAAATCAATACCAATTCCACCGAAGGATTTGCTGAAGCCATCGCCGCAGCCAAAGCTGCCGACATTGTCATCTTTGCCGGAGGTCTGGATGCCACCCAGGAAGGAGAGGGCTACGACTCAGGTCACGACCGTACAGGTAACTCCATCGCCCTGCCTGAAACACAGCAGCAACTCATCAACGAACTTGCAGTTGCCAATCCCAACCTTATCGCTGTCATCCAAAGCGGAGGCGTTTGCGGACTCAACAAGTGTCTGGCAGGTATCAAAGGGCTCATCTATTCTTTTTATGCTGCACAGGAAGCAGGCAATGCCATTGCCGACGTCATCTTCGGCGATTACAATCCAGCAGGCCGTATGCCGGTTTCTATGCCCAAACAGGACAGCGACCTTCCATCTTGGGATGAAAACAGCTTCCGCATGTTCACCAAAAATCTCGACGGTGGAAACCGCTGGCTGAGTGAAAACAACATCACTCCTGAATTTGCCTTCGGTTTCGGATTGAGCTACACCTCCTTTTCCTACAAAAACTTCAGTATACCCCAAAAACTGACTGCAGGACAGAACTTCACGGCCAGCGTGGAAGTCACCAACACCGGCTCAACAGCAGGCGAGGAAGTGGTGCAACTCTACATCGGCGCACCAAGCAGCAAGACTCTCTGGATGCCTAAAAAACAATTACGTGGATTCAAGCGTATAGCTCTAAACCCAGGTGAAACCAAAACCGTAACCTTCGAATTCTGTGCCGACCATTTCTACCATTGGGACGAAGCCACAGCCAGCTATCAGGTTCAACCCGGCAACTATACCTTCAGCGTTGGCGGATCTTCCGACAATCTGCCTCTCAGCCAGCAAGTTCTTTTCGAAAAAGGTGTGCAAAAGCCGGATCTCCGTATTACCCAGATCTATACCATGCCCAGATACCCGAAAGAGGGAGAACGGGTAAGCTTCTATGCTTTGGTCAAAAATCAGGGAAATGCTGCCGTTTCTGAAAAATACGACCTTTCTTTCGCTGTTGACGGAAAGGTAGTGGCTCAAACCACGAAAACAGGCATAAACATCGCCCCGGGTCAGGTACAACTGATTGCCTCCAAAGGAGAATGGAAGGCCATGAACATCGGCAAGATCTGTTTGTCGGGAAACGTATCCTTTAAGTCTGCAGATACCGAATGGAACACCAAAAACAACGGCTTCGCCCGCGATTTTGAAGTATTCAAGACCACTCCAAATCAAAAATAATCCAGACTTTTCTCCATAAAAAAAGGGCTTCAGGACGATAATTCTGAAGCCTTTTTTCTTTAACCAGCTAGCTTAATTCGAGGTCTTTTCCTTTTTCCTGAACGGCCTTTTTATTGTTTCTACCATTTGATGCAACAAATCAGAGAAGTTGTTGTAATTTTCCTTATAGACAATACCGATGCCCTGCGTATTGAGCGCCGACTTAAAATACCGATTATCGTTGGCTTTATTGTAGAACTTGGCACTCCATTTCTCCGAATTCTTAAACTTGAGGTTCACGTCAAACTCACCGATAAACTGACTCTGATTGCTTTGCGTCAGGTTTTCGCGGGAACCCAGATTGCCGGTAAAGGTAAGACGGTTATCAAGCCATTGTCCGCTCATGCCCACTTTCCACTCACCAGGCGTATTTACATCGTAAGCCGCGCTACGGTAGTCAAAGGCAAAAGACATCTTGGACTGGCCAAAAACATCGTTGATCATGTTGTTCAACTGTGCGGAAACGGTGGAAATTGTCGTATTCAAAACCGTCGACATGCTACTGGTCGTGCTTTGATTCTGAGCCGTCGAATAGGTCGGCGTACTGAATCTTCCAAACAGCATCAAAAACACAATCTGTTGATTCATCATTTCATCTGTATTGATGACATTGGCAATCTGCCTTTTAAGCTCATCATCGGCAGAAGGATAATCCAGGTCAAGCTGGATACCAGGTTTCTGAAGCTCTCCATTCAGTTTCAGCACACAATTCACAGGAATGCTGGTACGGTTCAGGTTCAGGTAATTAATATCTTCCGTCGCCAGCAGATCCGAGAGATTTGCATTGACGGTATAATTGGCCTTGATGTCCAGCTCAGCCGCAAAGGGATTTCCGGAAAAATTAATGCTGCCGCCGTTTTCTATGGTAAAATCCCTACGGAGAATATTCTCGTAAATAAACTTATAGCTACCGTTTTCTATGGTGTAACGGCCAAACAACTGCATGTCTTCCCCATTTTTGAAAACCGCACGTATGGCACCATTGCCCCTGGCCTTGATTTCATCACCGGAAGAAGGATCGGTTATCAAAGTCACCTCTGCATTGGGTGTTGCTTCAACCTGCAGGTTCACTGTCAGGTTGGATGGGGCGGAGACCTTCACTTGCTGCAACGGTTTTCTTTTCTTGAATTCAAAGTTATAGTCCTCGTTGGGTTTCTTCTTTTGAATGAAATTGATGAAGCTGTATTCTTGCACCTCCGAATTATCCAGAAAAGAAATCACCGCTTTGGTTTTGTCTTCGGTGCGAAGATTCACATCAATGTTCATCTTGCCCTGTTCTCCGTATATGTTTACAGACCCAGAACCGTAAGCTGTACCGTAAAAATAGGCATTGGGAGAAGTGGGTAAATCCATGGCCAGTATATTTTTAGCCTGAATTTTGATGTCTGTCTGCATGTTCTTGAAGTGATTATGGTCAATGCGCCCTGTGGCAATGGCTACATTCCCTTCCTTATCTTTCACTTTCACATTTCTGAACGAAATTCTTCTCGGTGAAACCAATATCGAATCACTGAAATAATAACGGGTATTGAGCATCTCAACTCCAAAAGAAGCATCTTCCACATAAGCCTTGGCATAAATGCCGAGGTGTTTGACCGGCCCAATCAGGAAAACATTTCCGGAAGCCTTTCCGTCAAGTTTGTAAAGGATATTGCCCACATAGGGTTCCAAACAGCCCAGAGGCAACTTGTCTCCAACAATGGACAGGAACAAGGAGTCGGAAGAAGGGAAAAAGGCACCGCTTGCCGTTGCTACCTTCCGGTGCACACCGCCAACTTCTTCGTTGGAACGTATCAAGGCATCCAAAGCCAAAGCCTTAATGGAGTTGTTCCATTTCGATTTGGCAGTCAGATTGCCAATAATCGTATGGTTGAACGAAAAATTTTCCACACTCAGGTCGGCATCCATTGAAGGATCCTTGAGCGTACGAACCAGATCGGCCTGACCAGTCACCAACCCTCCAAAATGAAGGCCGGATTTATTTTTCGGTAGAATCTGAAATAAGTCATCCAGACTGAAGGCATTCATCTGTACCGACAATGTATCCGAAGAATTCGGCGAAACAAAGCCCTGCAACTTGATATATTGTTTGGCATGAGTCAACTGAAAGTCCTCGACGTGAAGACGGTTGCTTTCCCAGTTCAAGCTGGTAGGTTTGATATGCCATACAGAATCATTGACAATGATATCCGACTGCTGGAGGTTGGCATGAACCATCAATTCGCCGTCTGTTCTTCTGGCAAACTGCAAATCCGTCTGCAGGTTTCCACTATAGGTGTTGACAGCCGAATTGCTGACATTCAGTTTGAGAGTGGTGCGGTCATTGACAGACCGGGCATCCAGGTTCAGCTTCATTTCCTTTTCGTCCGTACCCATCAGAGCCGATACCAGGAATTTTGCTTCTTTTTGCGGATTTTCAAAAAGCAGGCTTGCAGACTGAAAAAAGGATTTCCCATAAGTAAAGGCAGGAACGTCGGCCCTTAACCTGAATTTTCCTGTCATATCGTTATATGTTCCACGCAAATCAAGCTTATCCTCCAGCACCACCGGCAAGTTCAGCACGGTCGAAAATTCAGGCGAAGGTTCCATGGTGCAATGGAAATCGAAAATATTGTTGCTCAAAGTAGGGTTGGAAGCCGGTATCAGAGATGGGAAATAGGGTCTGACAATGTTTTTAATACTGCCCACCAGGGTGCTAAACTGATAATTACCCCATATTTCACCATTCAGCAATTCGGAAGAAACCTGAATATGCTTCCCGGCCAGAGTTTTTTCCGATACCAGATCAAGATGCCTGAGATGAAAAACCTCTCTATTATTGAGAATGGACAGGCTATCAACGGAGACCTTCCCCAATATATCGTCAATGGTCTTGCCCTGAAAATCGGAATGCATATTAAACGACACACTCGATTGCCCCACCGTGGATTGTGAAAGATTCAAGGCCTTCAGGTTCACATTCTGCGCATACAGGTCAAACTTAAATTTGGGGAATTTGCTGGAAAGATTGGCTAAACCCGAAAAAAGGAGTTTAGCATTATCATCGTCAAGCGAAGCATTCCCTTTAAATTCTTTTTTATTGAAAGAACCTTTCAATGTCAGGTTCTCATAGTCATAGCCGTTATAGAAAAAGTGGGGAAACACGCCATCAATAGAGGCTGTCGCCCCGTTTTTCGGATCCTGTGCCCCTTTGACTGTCACGTCAAAAGCCACCTCGCCCAACAACTTGTTTTCAGGCTTAAGCACATCCAGCCTAAATGCATCGGTCTTGATCTTCCCTTCGTAATAAAGCACCTTATTTTTCTGTGAAAGTTGAAGGTTGGTCCCCACATTGCCTGCCGATGTGGCCAGATCTCCCGTGAGAATCCATTTGTGTCCCAAAGTATTCAGGCGTCCCATGTAGTTGATGGAACCCAGGTTTCGTAAAATCTGAATCTGGGTTATATGATTGGTCAGGGCGCCGGACAAATACTCCACGCCCTCAGGAGCGATGTGCAGCATCTCTACCTGACCTTTCATGAAAAGATTCTGAATTTTGGGAAGCCCATTCAGGGTTATTCTCGCATCCAGCAATAGAAGGTCCTCCATATTGATATGCAGCTGACTACAGGTCAATTCCGAAAGCCGGCCCTGAACAGCCATTACCAGATCCACCGGTTTGTTCAGATTGGACAAAGAGGCATTGAGGCAGGTAAAATCGGAAGGAATAATCGAAAACCGGATCTTGGCCGGTTCAAACCGGACTGAATCCGCAAAATGTGAAAAAGCAGACAGCCCCTTGTATTTAGCTTCCAGTGCCGGTATCTCAAGAATGGAATTGAAAGCCCGGATCTCCAAATCTTTTAGGTTAAATCCTTTTTCGGAAAATTTGGCATCCAGCCTGATGTTGTCCAGTTTCAGACCGCATTTTTCTTCCGCATTGAATTTGTACACCCAAAACTGGTAGTGATTTTTTGGGGCAATCTTGAGAGATAACTTGGCGGATAAATCGGAAAAATCAAGGTGATTGACATCAATGCCTCTGGACTTACGAAACTCGGAAAGGACATCATACCTGATTCGGCTGTGTCTGAACAAAATAGTGGTAAAGTCTACGTGCCAGGGCAATACACTCTTTTTCTTCTTCTTTTTGGTGAAAGCCCGGATGATCGGTTGTATATTTAATTCGCTGTCAGGTGTTTTACGACTCAACCGCAAATCCGATCGAATAAAGCGGAGGGCATCAACTTCAACACGCCTGCTCAAAAGCGGCAGCAAGCGCACGCCAATATCAAGCCTTTCAGCCTTCAATATCGGACGATTTATGCTATCATTGATCTGAACATGATGAAATACGATACCCCTGAACAAGCTGATATCGGAATCTTCGATGTAAATCTTTGCTCCAGTCTTCTCTTCCAGCGCTTTCGTAAAGGAATCGACCACTTTCTGTTGAAAATAGGAGGTATTCAACAGAATAAGAGGTACCCCGACCAAAGTCAGCAATACAACAAGCACTATAATCCCCGTTCTTTTCAAAATAAATTGGTACTTTTGCCGTGCTGTTAAAAAGGTTCGTCTTACTTTCTAATGCAAAAATAAGAAAAAGACCTACATTTCTTGCAGTTCAAAAGATAATAAACGCAATTTTGATTTTATATGCCTCATACAACAATTCTTGGTATAGAATCATCCTGTGATGATACCTCAGCAGCTGTCATCCGTGATGGAAATTTGCTGTCCAACGTTATAGCCAGTCAAAAAGTGCACGAAGCCTTCGGGGGAGTTGTTCCGGAATTGGCTTCCAGAGCACACCAGCAGAACATTATTCCAGTCGTGGACCAGGCACTCAAGCAAGCCGGTATAACCAAAGAAGAGCTATCTGCCGTTGCTTTTACCCGTGGGCCGGGGCTTATGGGCTCACTGATGGTGGGCACTTCTTTTGCCAAAGGCTTTGCCCGTTCACTCCAGATTCCTTTGGTTGAGGTAAACCACTTACAGGGACACATCCTGGCACATTTTGTAAATGTGGAAGGAGAGGAGCACCAAAACCCAAATTTCCCGTTTCTCTGCCTGCTTGTTTCGGGAGGAAACTCCCAGATTGTACTCGTCCGTTCCTACAAGGAAATGGAAATTATCGGCCAGACCATTGACGATGCTGCCGGCGAAGCTTTCGACAAATGCGCCAAAGTGATGGGACTTCCATACCCGGGCGGACCCGTTGTAGACCGACTCGCCAAACAGGGAAACCCCAAGGCTTTCAAGTTCAGCAAGCCACACATTCCCGAATACAACTATAGCTTCAGCGGCCTGAAGACCTCTTTTCTGTACCGCCTACGCGACGAAATAGCCATCAATCCGGACTTCATCGAACAAAACAAGGAAGATCTTTGCGCCTCCCTGCAAGCCACCGTGATCGATATTCTCATGGACAAACTCAGAAAAGCATCCAAAGCTCTTGGTGTCAAGGAAGTGGCTCTTGCCGGAGGTGTTTCTGCGAATTCCGGCTTGCGTGCAGCCTTCGAGGATCATGCGAAAAGATACGGATGGAAAATCCATATCCCCAAGTTCTCCTATACAACGGACAACGCCGCCATGATCGCCATTACCGGATACTACAAATATCAGGACGGTCAATTTGCCTCCATGGATGTTACGCCTTATTCAAGAGTTGTGCTCTGACATGGAAACGTTCAAAGGACTTCTGCTCGTGTTTATAGGAGGGGGACTGGGCAGCGTCATACGTTCCCTGGCCAGCAAGCTATTTAATGTCGCTGGTTTTCCACTCGGGACTTTTCTGGTCAATGTCATCGGATGCCTGCTCATCGGTTTTCTATACGCCTTATTCAGCCGTCATATCATCGGTGAAAATTACCGGATGCTTCTGGCTGTAGGCTTTTGCGGAGGTTTCACCACGTTTTCGACATTTTCCAACGAAAGCCTGCATTTCCTTAGAAATGGAGAATTTGGTCTTTTCACGCTCTACGCTGTCGGAAGTCTTCTGATCTGCTTGCTTTCCGTTTGGTTGGGAGATAAACTTGGGTCAAACCTCTAAGCCCTTGGGATCACTCAGAGAATTTCTGCAAAATCTTAAACATAAAAAAAGTGCCGTTTCTTTCTGAAACGACACTTTATATACAGCTATCCGAATCTTAAGCCTTTACCGGAGCCTTTGTGAATTTCACAATGGCTGCTCCCATAAGCAGCATAATGGCAGAAACAATGTAGGAGATGGAATAGGTTCCGGTCACGTCAGCGACGAAGCCACCCAATAGCGGTCCGACAACGCCACCGACACCCCAGCCGCAGAATATCAATCCATAATTTACGCCAAAGTTTTTCATACCAAAGAAATCACCTGTAGCTGCAGGAAATACGGAAAACAAGGCACCATAAGCCCAACCGGCAACGATGGTCCCTGTAATCAGCAAAGGAACACTTTGATAGTAGGAGAAAAGAAACATATTCGCAGCCTGAATCAGGAAAAAGAGGAACATGGATGTGGTTCTTCCAATCTTGTCAGACAGAACTCCGCCGGATACACGCCCAAGGGCGTTGAAAACAGCAAGAATAACCACCAGCAGATAACCGCCTTCCCAGCCAGCTTGGACAGTAGCAATACGGGCAATATGTCCAATCAGCATTAAACCGGCAGTACCACCCATCATAAAAGCAAGGAACAACAACCAGAAAGACCTGGTCTTAGCCATTTCCTGCCAGGTGAAATCATTGGCTTTAACAGGTGCAGGTTCTTTTGAAGTTGTTTCAGGAATATAACCTTCAGGAGGATTCTTCATCAGAAGAGAGATAAGCACGGTTCCCACCAGAGAAAAGATACCCAGATACAGAAAAGTTTCTTCGACTGTGTAGCTTTTCAGCAAAGCATTGGAAATAGGAGCCATGTAAACCGGAGACAAACCCACACCAGAAACAACGATGCCTGAAATCAGACCTTTCTTTTTTCCATCAAACCATTTAATAGCACAAGGCGTTACAGCCGAATACCCAAACCCAATCCCCATACCGCCAATGACACCAAAGGTCAGGATCATCAAAGGAAGGCTGTGAGCCAAAGAGCAGGCTATCAAACCTCCGCCCAAAAGCACCCCTCCAAACAAAGAAACAGGCCTTGGACCATATTTGTCCTGCGCCCTTCCGGCAAAGATCATGGTGATGGCAAAAGATGCCACGCTGACAATGTATGGAGTAGAAGCTTCCGTATTGCTCCAGCCCCAATCACTGATCAAATGTTTAGAAATGACACTCCAGGAATATAAGATACCCAGAATCAGGTTCATGCAAAGTGCAGCCATGGCTATAAGCCAACCTGTTGATTTTCGTGTAGAAGACATAAGATATAAGGTTAAATAATTTTGATGGCGAATTTAGCATTAATATTAAATATTGACGCCATTTGTACATAAAAAAGAAAAAAATGGAGAATTTTAGCAGCTCTGCCTTCCGGATTGAATAAAAAAATGGATGCCCTGAAAGAGCATCCATTTCAATATGTTATGTCGTTTGACTAGACCAAATGACGTATCAGATCTTCCTTCTCGCCGTACATCATGTCGATGACAGGAATCTCGATCATGGTATAAGCTCCCGGTTTCTGCTTAAAACTGGCACGAGCCACACAAACCAACACCTGGGCAGTCAAAGCCGGGTTATTGATCTTCATGTTGAATTCGAGCAACTGATTCTGAGTCTTGCCGGAAACCCCTTTGCGGGTCATGTGCACCCCGTGTCCCATATCGATGAGTGCATCNACATTGTCAACCTGGGTTACATGCGTTTCATCGCTTGCAAAATAAGGATCNACCTTAATGGATTCAACTACTTTGTCAAAATCATAGCCATCTTCCAGTTCGATGTAGACCATGCGACGNTGAACNCCNGTTCCCAAAGGAATGGTCATGGAAAGAGCCGCTTTCACGCCAGGTTTGGACTTAACACAAACAGTATGTCCCATGCTCATACCCGGGCCAAAGTTGGTATAGCTGATACCCTTAGGTACTATGGCCTCCATCATGGCACGTACCATCGAATCGCTTCCCGGATCCCACCCTGCAGAAATGATGGATACCGCATTGTTAGCCTTAGCCACTTTATCCAGAGACTCATGCAAATCCCAGATTTTGCCGTGAATGTCAAAACTGTCTACCGTATTGATACCCATCGCCAGAAATTGTTTTGCATATTCTTCGACACTTCGGGTCGGAGTACATAAAAGTGCAATATCCACCTTTCCCAAATCCTTGATATCGGTAACGACTTTGATACCATCAAGCTCTTTGGGGTTTTGGGCACTCAGGGAACGACGTACCACACCGGCTACTTCAAAATCAGGAGATGCCTGAATGGCCTCCAATACATACTTTCCAATATTGCCATAACCAACGATGGCTGCATTAATTTTCTTCATAGTTTATCGATAATTTTTATAGGTTACACAAAGATACAAAAAGGAAGAAATAATTACATATTTCTGCCAGGAATTCTGCATCCGGCCATTTTCGATGTTCCAAAGAAAGCGAATTGCATCATTTTCTTTCCATAGTCCCAAATCAAGCATGAAACCGTAAAGAATTGAATCAATAATAAAAATTTGATGATAAAGCAGATAAAAAAACTTTTTCAGAAATCTGGTCTGATATAAACATAATTATTTATACATTTATGCGCAAAGATTCTCATTGTCAACTATCAGTCTCAAATTCATTCAGAGAAATATTCAGTATCATTTCAAGAAAAGGATTAAAAAAAACACACAGAAAAACACATCACCAGCATAATTATCCAGACATTCGGACATTCTTCTGCACACAACCAGGCAGAGAATACAACTTTTTGAAGAACACACTATCTATTTTACCTTAAATTATATAGTTTATGTCAACAGAAATGTCAAGAAGGAAATTCCTAAAAGTAGGATCTATTGCAGCCGTAGGACTGTCTGTCGTCCCCTCTACCGTACTGGGGAAAAAATTCGGGCATGTGGCCCCAAGTGATAAACTGAACATTGCCGGTATAGGCGTAGGAGGCAGGGGCTTCTCTGTTCTCAAGGGACTGGAAAGTCAAAACATCGTCGGACTGTGTGATGTTGACTGGAAATACAGCCAGCGTGTTTTCGAACATTTTCCAAATGCCAAAAAGTACTACGATTACCGCAAGATGTATGAAGAAATCGGAAAAAGCATCGATGCCGTAGTTGTTGCCACAGCCGACCACACACACGCACTCATCTGCGCCGACGCCATCACAATGGGCAAGCACGTATACTGCGAAAAACCTTTGACCCATACTGTCTATGAATCCAGATTGCTGGCCAACCTGACCAGGAAATATCAGGTAGCCACCCAGATGGGCAACCAGGGCTCTTCAGACGCCGGTGTGCGCCAAACCTGCGACTGGATATGGAACGGTGTCATCGGAGAAGTGACCAAAGTGGAAGCTTTCACCGACCGGCCCATCTGGCCACAAGGTTTGCCAAGACCCACACGCGTCGACAAAATACCTGATACCCTCAATTGGGATCTCTTTACCGGACCGGCTCCGGAAAGGCCATACAATGAAATCTACACCCCCTGGAACTGGCGAGGCTGGTGGGATTACGGTACAGGTGCACTGGGTGACATGGCTTGCCATATTCTTCACCCTGTATTTAAAAGGTCTTAAATTGGGATACCCAACCAAAGTACAGGCCAGCTCAACCATGCTACTGACCGACTGCGCCCCCAATGCCGAAATNGTCAAATACACCTTCCCGGCACGCGANAACCTGGCCAAAGTCGGTATGCCAGAAGTGGAAGTCTATTGGTACGATGGCGGATTACAGCCACCTCGCCCCGAAGGCATTCCAGCAGGTTTAAACCTCAATAACTCCGGAGGCGGCGTCATTTTCCACGGAACAAAAGACACCCTTATCTGTGGTTGTTACGGAAAAGACCCATGGTTGGTGTCCGGCCGCAAACCCGATGTACCTAAAATGTGCAGGGAAGTCAAGCTATCCCACGAAATGGACTGGGTACGGGCCTGCAAGGAAGACGCAGACGACCGGATATCTTCAGCATCGCCCTTCGAAGAAGCCGGCCCATTCAATGAAATGGTTGTGATGGGAGTACTCGGCGTACGTCTCCAAAACCTCAATCAGGAATTGCTATGGGATGGTAAAGCCATGAAATTTACCAATATTCCTGGCAACGCCACAATCAAAAACATCATTGAAGACGGTTTCAACATTACCGACGGACACCCAACCTTCAACAAAAAAATGACGGATCCTGTCGATGCAAACAGCTTTGCAGAGCAACTCATCCGGCACAACTACAGGGAAGGCTGGAATTTGCCGGCCATGCCTTAAATTCAAACTAAAAAACGATAACCCATAAAAAAATATCCACATGAAAAATTCATTACTAATTCTGGCAATTATGGCAGCGATGGTTTCTACCTCCTATGCGAAATCCACCAAAAAAAATAATGTAAAAGCAGCGAACAAGTCAACCGCCATCAAGACAAATGAAGGTTTTACCTCTATTTTCGACGGAAAAACCTTTAAAGGCTGGCGCGGTTACAACCGTACCGATATGCCGACAGCATGGACCATCGAAGACGGGGCCATCAAAATCAACGGATCGGGAAAAGGTGAAGCAGGCGCCAAAGATGGCGGCGACATCATTTTCGACAAAAAATACAAAAATTTCGAACTCACCTTTGAATACAAAGTAGCCAAAGGCTCCAACAGTGGAGTGTTCTACCTGGCGCAGGAAGTCAAGGGCGAACCCATCTGGAAATCATCACCCGAATATCAGATACTCGACAATGCCAATCACCCCGACGCCAAATTGGGTGAAAACGGCAACCGTCAGTCAGCCTCCCTTTACGACCTGATTCCTGCCGTTCCTCAAAACGCAAAACCATACGGAGAATGGAACAAAGGCAGTATATTGGTGTACAAGGGCACCGTCGTACACAGCCAAAACGGTAAAAATGTATTGGAATATCATTTGTGGACCGACGATTGGAAGAAATTAATTGAAAACAGNAAGTTCAAAGGCTGGGAAAAATTCATCAATGCNGGCGGCGACAACCAGGAAGGCTACATTGGCCTGCAAGATCATGGTGACGACGTTTGGTACAGAAACATCAAGATCAAGGTTCTGGACTAAACCTTCCATTCCGATAAAACAAGAAAGGCTGTCCAAAACCATTTGAGACAGCCTTTTTTCAATTTTCAGCAACTCTAACACAACAAACAAGATGAAAAGACTAATTTTACCGGTGCTTCTATTAAGCACAGTGTTATCGATCAATTGTATGGCAGCCAATAAAAACAAGAATATTTACATTCAGCTATATTCCGTCAGAAATGACATCAAGGAAAACTTTCGGCAAACCATTGCCAAGACAGCCGAAGCCGGATACAAAGGCATCGAAGCCGCAAGCTACGGAGACGGCAAATTCTATGGGCTCGCTCCCGAAGATTTCAGGAAAGCCATCGAAGCCACAGGTATGAAAGTTCTGTCCTCACATACGGGCAAAGCCTTGGCCGAAGACATCTCCAAAACCGACTGGAATGAAGTGTGGAAGTGGTGGGATACAGCCATCGCTGCTCATAAGGCTGCCGGTATGAAATACATTGTCACCGCCAGCATGCCGACCCCCAAGACGCTGGCCGATCTCAAAGCCTACTGCAACTATTACAACCAGATAGGCGAAAGATGCCAGGCGGCAGGTCTTCGTTTCGGATACCACAATCACAGCTTCGAATTCAACAAAATAGAAGGAGAAACCATGTACGACTTCATGCTAAAAAACACAGATCCGGCCAAAGTCTTCTTTGAAATGGATGTATACTGGACGGTGAGAGGCGGCAAAAGCCCTGTGGACTATTTCAACGAATATCCCGGACGATTCCGGTTGCTGCACATTAAGGACAATAAGGAGCTCGGACAAAGCGGAATGGTGGGCTTCGACGCCATATTCCGGAATACAGACAAAGCCGGCGTTAAATATTTGGTGGTAGAAGTGGAACAATACAATTATGCTCCGCTTACAAGCATCAAGATGAGCTTCGATTATCTGCAAAACAATCCACTCGTTAAAGCCGATTATTCAAAATAAGAAAATGAACATTGAAGAACTAAGGGAATACTGCCTGTCCATCAAGGGCACGAAAGAATGTCTGCCTTTTGATGAGGTCACACTGGTCTTTAAAGTGATGGAAAAAATGTTTGCGGTCATTCCGCTCGACAACGACACGCTTTGCATCACGGTAAAATGCGACCCCGAAAAGGCCATTGAACTCAGAGAGCGATTTACAGCAGTAGAAGAGGCCTTTCATTTCAACAAAAAATACTGGAACACTATTTATCCGAACATGGACATGGAAGACAAGGATGTCAAGGCATGGATCAGACATTCTGTCGACGAAGTGATTCAGAAACTGCCTAAAAACAAACAGAGGGAATACCATGATTCCCTCTGTTCCTATAAATCACTATAGTTTATCAGCCTTTTTTCAGATTTTCCAGATCGGGCTTTTCTTCAGATCCTTTATCCTTATTGAGCAGGAAGCGTTTGATTTTCATCGTCGCCGTCTTTTCAAAAGGTTCATCCTGCAAGTGTACGTCAGAAAGCTGTGAATGTTTGGCAACAGACTGGTTCACACGGTCTTTCAGTTCTTTCAAATAAAGTTCCATGCGCTTTTTCATTTCTTCCTGATAATTGTGTGCTGTCGTTTTCAATTCCTGGTATTTCTTGGAAAACTCTTCAGGATTCAAATAGACTCTGGCCACCAGTTTTCCTTTCTGTTCAAACACCACCGATTCGACCACACTGTCCATTTCATTAATAATGGCCTCAATCTCCTCGGGATAGATATTTTCACCGCTGGCTCCAAGAATCATGTTCTTGCTACGGCCCTTAAGCCAAAGGTTTCCTTTCTTATCCATGATGCCCAAATCACCGGTACGCAGCCAACCGTCGGGACTCAACACTTCTGCCGTTTTCTCAGGATCCTTGTAATATCCCTGCATTACGTTGCGTCCTCTTACCACGATTTCACCCTCACCAGTCAGCGGATTGATGTTGACAAGCTTGTTTTCAATGCCAGCCATTGCCGGACCATTGGAACGATAAATAGTCTTCTCAACAGGAGAACCATAAAGCATGGGAGAGGTCTCCGTCAGCCCATAACCACAGGAATAGGGAAACTTAGCATCCCTCAAGAACCTTTCCACTTCGGGAGCAACAGCTGCACCGCCAATGCCAAAAAAACGAAGCTTTCCTCCGAATACCTTGTATAGTTTTTTACCGGCTGCGCGATGCAGGAAGTACTGGATAGGACGTATGCCATAGAGAAAATTTACAAACGGACTGCTGGTAAATTTCGGTTTAACCCCGACCTTAAAAAGCTTCTCAATAATCAAAGGCACTGTCAACATCATAGTCGGTCTGATTTCCTTGAAAAGCGGCATCAAAACGTTGGCTGTAGGAGCCTTGTTGATATAATGCGTGGTTGCCCCCTGCATGGTTCCCAACACCAGTCCAAGGGTACATTCATAAGTATGCGCCAACGGCAAGACAGACAAATATACATCGTCTTTGCTCACCGGATATAATGTCGTACACATCTGGGCGTCCCAAACAATATTATCATTGGTAAGCATCACGCCTTTGGAACGGCCTGTTGTACCAGAGGTATAAATCAAACAGCACAAATCGCTCTCCTTTACCACATTGGGAGTATAAGATTTAAATTCATCCACATGCTGACTGTAATACTCATCCACACCAGTTCCAACGGTAGGTGAGCTAAAATCATCCATGATGATAACCAAACCTTCAAAACCAAGCTTACCGGCAAACTTTTTGTAAACTTTTTGAGAAACAATCAAAGCCTTGGTTTCGGAATGAACCAAAACCGTTGAGACTTCCTTTACAGAGAAATCGACCAGAATAGGGACAATAACAGCCCCCATGGACGCAATACCAAAATAGGAAATACCCCATTGAGGCATGTTCTCACCAATCAGCGCAATTTTATCAAATTGCTGAATGCCATGGGAAGCCAAGAAGAATCGTAATTTCGAAGTTTTCTCACCCAGCAAACTGTAAGTAATTACACAGGACGAACCAAGGGCATACGCTACTTTATCACCATATTGGCTCACACTGTTTTCCAAAACAGCTTGAAGAGTATTTAGGGTGGGATTTGTCATAATACTAAGTTCCAAAAAAATTATGGTCGCAAAGTTAAGATGATTTTTCGTATTTGCCCGTTAATTACGTTTAAAACAAGAATCCATGAGGAAATGTTCAGGTTTTCAGAGTTTTTAATTCCGACATATTGTAGCCTGAAAAAGGTTTTTTGTAATAATTCATACCAGGAAGTTGTGGAATGAAGAATAAATACTTATTTTTGCAGCATATTTATCACACAAATGAAAGCAAACACTTTACATTTCGGTCACCACCATCATTCTGAGCGTTAAAACGGTTGGCTGAAATTCTCGTGTTCAAAAAAATAATTCTAAAGGCTTACCGTTAACTGGTGAGCCTTTTTTTATACTAATAACTCAACCCATTATGCTAAGAATAGCTGTACAATCCAAAGGTCGTCTCAACGAGGACACCATGTTGCTGCTTCAGGAAGCTGGTATCAAACTCGCTCCAGGCAAACGGACACTCCTGGTCCCATCTAAGAATTTTCCGGTAGAAATTCTATTCTTAAGGGACGATGATATTCCTCAATCAGTAGCTTCAGGCATTGCCGATGTCGGTGTGGTAGGAGAGAACGAATTCTGCGAAAAGAAAGAGGATGCCAACATCATCAAACGCCTTGGTTTCAGCAAATGCCGCCTTTCCATAGCTATTCCCAAAGCCATCGACTATCAAGGCGTCGAGTGGCTGAGCGGTAAAACCATCGCAACATCTTACCCTATCATTCTGAAAGATTTCCTGAAATCCAAAGGTGTGAAAGCAGAAATCCACGTCATCACCGGTTCTGTTGAAATTGCCCCCGGTATAGGCCTGGCAGACTGTATCTTTGATATTGTAAGCTCAGGCAGTACTTTAGTGAGCAACCAGCTCAAGGAAGTAGAGGTTGTGATGCAGTCGGAAGCCCTTCTGATCGGTCACACCGCCCTGACACAAGAAAAGCAGGACATCCTTGATGAACTGTTGTTCCGCATCCAGGCGGTCCAATATGCAGAAAACAAGAAATACGTACTCATGAACGTACCAAACGATAAGATGAAGGAAATCGTCAACGAAATCCCCGGTATGAAGAGTCCAACGGTCATGCCGCTGGCCAAAGAAGGCTGGAGCTCGCTGCACGTGGTGCTGGAAGAAAAAAGATTCTGGGAAATTATCGGAAAACTGAAAACACTCGGTGCAGAAGGAATTCTTGTATTACCAATTGAAAAAATGATTCTTTAGTTTATCTAAAAATAGAAATGAAAATAATCAACTATCCATCGGAAAGTGAATGGGCCGGACTTTTGGCAAGGCCAGTCTACGAGACGACAAAGCTGAACGACATTGTCAGCGGAGTATTGCGAGACATCAAAAGCCGTGGCGATGAAGCAGTCAGGGAGAACGAACTGAAATTCGACAAGGTTGCTCTGAAAGACCTATCTGTTTCAGAAGCAGAATTCGCAGAAGCAGAAGCACTTGTTTGCGATGATTTAAAGCAAGCCATTCGTCTTGCCAAACAAAACATCACCGCTTTTCATGCAGCTCAAAACACCACACTGCCCAAGGTGGAAACCGTTCCTGGCGTCATCTGTTGGCAAAAGGCCGTGCCCATCGAAAAGGTTGGTTTGTACATCCCCGGTGGAACAGCTCCTTTATTTTCCACCGTACTGATGCTAGCACTTCCGGCACAGATTGCAGGATGCAAGGAAATCGTACTTTGCTCGCCACCCGACAAAGATGGCAAAATCAATGCAGCTGTCTTGTACGCAGCCAAAATCGCAGGTGTAAGCAAGGTCTTCAAAATCGGTGGTATTCAGGCCATCGGAGCCATGGCCTACGGCACCGAAAGCGTCCCCAGGGTCTACAAAATTTTCGGTCCCGGCAACCAATACGTTACCACAGCCAAACAGCTTGTCAGCCTTCGCGATGTAGCCATTGACATGCCAGCCGGCCCTTCCGAAGTGGAAGTGCTTGCCGACGAAACAGCCAATCCGGCTTTCGTAGCATCCGACCTACTTTCACAGGCAGAACACGGCGTAGACAGCCAGGTCATCCTCATCACCACCAGTGAAAGGCTCACCGAGTTGGTTATGGACGAAGTAGCGATTCAGACAGCTCAACTTCCACGTAAGGAAATAGCCGAAAAGTCCCTGCAAAACAGCAAGATAATCGTAGTCAAGGACATGGAAGAAGCCATTCGCATCACCAACGAATATGCACCCGAGCACCTCATCATTTCCACCATGGAATACCGCGAAATAGCCGAACGCATTACCAACGCCGGTTCCATCTTCCTTGGACACCTCACACCGGAAAGCGCAGGCGACTATGCCTCCGGCACCAACCACACCTTGCCGACCAACGGTTATGCCAAGGCTTACAGCGGCGTCAACCTGGACAGCTTCCGAAAAAAGATCACCTTTCAGGAAATCACCCCCGAAGGCATACAAAACATCGGACCTGCCGTGGAAATCATGGCTGAAACCGAATCGCTTTTCGCTCACAAGAATGCGATGACACTCCGATTGGGAAAAAAGTAAAAAAACAGTAAAAATTACCACCATGGACCTCCAAAAACTGGTCAGACCAAACATATTCAATCTCAAGCCCTATTCCTGCGCCAGAGACGAATTCAAAGGCGAGGCCGAAGCCTACCTGGACGCCAACGAAAACCCGCTGAACGCTCCATACAACCGGTATCCTGACCCTCTTCAAAGAGACCTCAAGGAAAAAGTAGCCAAAGTGAAAAACGTCGATCCCGAATGCCTGTTTTTCGGAAACGGCAGTGACGAGCCCATCGACCTGATTGTTCGTATTTTCTGCGAGCCAGGCGTAGACAACATCGTGGCCATCGACCCAACCTACGGCATGTATCAGGTTTGCGCCGACATCAACAACGTGGAATACCGCAAGGTGCTGTTGCTCGAAGATTACACACTCGATGAAAAGAGCATACTCGCCGCCATAGACGCCAAGACCAAGGTCATCTTCCTTTGCTCACCCAACAATCCGACCGGTAACGATCTGGACTTAAACGGAATGAAGACCATCATTGAAACCTTTCCCGGTATTGTAGTCGTAGACGAAGCCTACATCGATTTTTCAAAAAGGGAAAGCTTTCTCGCACAGTTGAACAACTATCCAAACCTCATCGTACTTCAGACTTTCTCCAAAGCCTGGGGTATGGCAGGCATCCGTTTCGGCATGGCTTTTTCCAGTCCTGAAATCATCGACTTCTTCAACAAGGTCAAATACCCTTACAACCTCAATATGCTGACCCAGAAATTTGTCGGCGAACAGGTTGAAATGGAAGAACGTAAAAACGGATGGGTCAAGATGTTGCTTGAAAACCGCAAGAAGCTCATAGCCGAACTGGAAGAACTCCCCATCGTCCGGAAAGTATATCCAACCGACGCCAATTTTGTGCTGGTGAAATTCGATGATGCCAATGCAACCTACCGCTATCTGGTGGAACAAAGCATCATCGTGCGAAACCGCAACAACATATCCCTGTGCCTCGGCTGTATGCGCATCACGGTAGGTTTGGCCGAAGAGAACGCCTTACTCATCGAAGCTACTCAAAAAAATGAAATAATNCATAGCAATGAATACCAAGAAACGCGTACTCTTTATCGACAGGGATGGAACNCTGGTCATAGAACCCCCAGTAGATTACCAGCTGGATAGCCTTGATAAACTTGAGTTTTACCCGCACATTTTCCGCAACCTGCANTTTATCCGTGAGAAACTTGACTTCAAGTTTGTGATGGTTTCCAACCAAGACGGCCTGGGAACCAGCTCTTTTCCCGAGGAAACATTCTGGCCNGCACACAACATGATGCTCAAGACACTTAAAAACGAAGGTATCGTTTTCGATACCATTCACATAGACCGTTCCATGCCTGCGGATAATGCCCCGACACGCAAACCGGGCCTGGGAATGCTTCAGGAATACCTTACGGACGAATACGACATGACCGCCTCTTTTGTCATCGGCGACCGTTTCACCGATGTTCAAATGGCCAAAAACCTTGGCTGCAAAGCTATTTTACTGCAAAAACCGTCCGAAGACACAAACCTGAAACTCAAGGAAGCGGGGCTAGAAGGCATCTGCGCCCTCATCACCGACAAATGGGACGATATCACTGCTTTTCTCTTTGCAGGCGAAAGAACAGCCGTTGTATCCCGCAAGACACACGAGACGGATATTCATGTTGAAGTAAACCTGGACGGAAACGGAAAGACCGATATCGAAACCGGCCTTGGCTTTTTTGACCACATGCTCGACCAGATAGGCAAGCATGCAGGCATCGACCTTATCATCCATACCAAAGGCGATTTGGAAGTCGACGAACATCATACGGTAGAAGATACCGCCATTGCATTGGGCGAAGCATTGCTCAAAGCCTTGGGGGATAAACGCGGCATAGACCGCTACGGTTATTGCCTGCCTATGGACGACTGCCTGTGCAGCGTAGCCCTCGATTTTGGAGGCCGCCCATGGCTGGTTTGGGATGCTGAGTTTAAACGCGAAAGGGTAGGAGATGTCCCCACGGAAATGTTTCTCCACTTCTTCAAGTCCCTGAGCGATGCCGCCCGCATGAACCTGAACATCAAAGCCGAAGGAGAAAACGAGCATCACAAGATAGAAGGTATCTTCAAGGCTTTCGCACGTTCCATCAAGATGGCTATCCGAAGAGATATCTACAAATACGACTTACCGAGTACCAAAGGCTTACTATAAGTACTTCAAGCAAACAACAAGCCGGGCAAAATGCAACGATCTGCAGTTTTGCCCGGCTTTCTTCTTTTTAATTTTCTTTCGCGTCTTTCAACTTTCTGACCATCATGACCGACAATTCCCTTGGCAGAAACCTCACACCGTTAGCTACCAAACGGTTCATAAAACCATGAATGACTACCTTTTTCCCTTTCTCCATGGCCGCATATCCATATTCAGCCACCTGACGGGAAGTCGGAAGTTTCTGATCCTTGGATGAATCCCTTTTCCCCTTATAAGCCACCGCATGAAAACCACTTGCCGTTGGCCCGGGACAAAGTGTTGTGACCGTCACCCCATTATCACGCACCTCGTTGGCCACTGCCTGCGAAAAGCTAAGCACGTAAGCCTTGGACGCATAATAGACCGACATCATCGGTCCAGGTTGAAAAGCCGCAGTTGAACATACGTTCAGGATCCGGCCCTGTCCACGTTCCAGCATGTTCCTCATATAAAGCTTCGTAAACTGGGTCAAAGCCGCCACGTTGACTTGAATCATTTGGGACTCCTCATCCCAGTCGGTATCGCAAAACATACCACTACTGCCAAAACCCGCATTGTTAACCAGACAGTCCACCTGAATATTTTTTTCTGTCGTTTCCTCATAAACCTCCCGAACAGCATTGATTGCCGACAAGTCTTTCCCTATGGTGTAAACAGAAATTCTGTACTTTGCCTCCAATTCAGCTTTCAATTCATCCAGCTTTTGCTTGTTTCTTGCCACAAGAACCAAATCTCCACCTTTGGAAGCGTGTATCCTGGCCAATTCCAAACCGATACCGCCGGATGCTCCGGTTATCAATGCCGTATTCTTCATATTTTTTTTGTTCAAATAATCCGTAATTCAAAACGATGGTAAAAATAGCAATTTTAAAAGGTCTGGCGCCAGCACTGTGCAGAACAAAAAACGTTAAACCATTAAAAAGAATGACATATATGAATTTATACAAAAAATTAATCCTAATTTTGGAATTCTTAAAGACAGCAAAAATAGGTTTACTTTTCAGAAAAAAGACCATGAAAAAAATTATCCTTCCACTGTTTTGTATTCTTGCTCTCTGTTCCTGTTCAGACAAAAAAGAAGGAGACTGGGACGACAACATACAACTGTCGACCAAGACTGTAGAATTCAATGCTTCAGGCGATTCCGCAACAATTACGACTAAGGGCAGTGGATGGTGGATAACCGATTTCACGGTAGACAGCAATACCTACGACGTCCTTTCCGAAATTTCTTCTGAAACTGGAAGCTATTCCATCAAAAAGGATTGCTTCACAGTGGAACGCCGCAATAAGAACACACTTTTTGTCAAAGCCGAAACAAACCCTTTAAATGTAAAAAGGATCATGACCATCGGACTCGAGGCAGGAGATTACTTTGACAGGGTCACAATCACCCAAAAAGCGAAATCAAAATAAACCATTTGCCATTACGCCTTACCTGTAACTACATACTTTCTGCGTACCCTGTAACTCTGAAGGGCTTTCAGCAACCGGTGCGATTCTTTAAGATTTACAGTCATCTCAATGTGGCACACAGGGCAGCACAAACAACATGCAGTCAGCAATTCCGAAAGTGTGAAAGGAATGTCTTTCCCACAACCAGGGCAACGAATGCCCGAAATATCCATTTGGCTTAGATCATTCATGATATTGTCTGTTTTAATTGTTCATACCCACAAATCAAGAACCCACTCAAAAGCAAACGATATCAAAATACCTGAAGACTATTTAAACGGCCGACAAAGGCTTTTAGTTCATCGGGAAGACGGTATAATCTTTTTAATAAAACTAAAAAAACATACCTTTGCACCTTCAATCATAATATCTCCCATTTTATGATAAAAGGTTCCTTTTACATCCTGCTGTTCTATCTACTCGGTGAAGCGCTCAGCATCCTGATTCACGGTTTGCTTCCGGGAAGTGTCATTGGCATGGTACTCCTTTTCCTGAGCCTGTACCTCAAAATGATCAATCCAGACAACGTAAAAGCCACAGCAACTGCAATCACTAAAAACATGGCCGTGTTTTTTGTACCTGCAGCCGTAGGCCTGATGGCTTACGGCGAAATGCTGTCCAGCAACTTTCTGGCTATTTTTCTGGCCATCACCATCAGTACAGTACTCACCATAGTAGTAGTGGCCTTGGTGCAGGAACGAATGGAAAAACGGCACCCCAAAAGCCAACCCATTAAAGACGACCTAAACCCACAAAAATGACCGATAGTCTCCTGAAACTCTTTAGTGGTGAACTCTTTATGCTGACCTTGGTATTCGGTGCTTTTCTGCTCGGCGTGTTTCTCTACAAACGCACCCAAATTACCTTACTGCAACCCCTTCTTACCACCATGGTTATCATTATCCCTTTTCTAAAATTCACCGGCATAGACTACCAGACCTTCTATGAGAAAACTCAAATGCTCAATTTCATGCTCGGGCCGAGCGTCGTGGCATTGGGATACGTTTTATACGAACAGATCGGGCATATCAAGGGCAATGTTGTTTCCATCCTGACCGCCGTATTTGTGGGAAGCTTTATCGGCATCTTCAGCGTGCTCTTCATTGCCAAGCTTTGTGGAGCCAACCACCTGCTCATGGTTTCGCTCGCACCAAAGTCTGTTACAACCCCCATCGCCATGAGCCTCTCCGAACAAAACGGCGGTGCACCTTCCTTAACCGCTGTTTTCGTGGTAATCTGTGGCATATTTGGCGGCATGGTTGGCCCCATCGTGCTGCGCAAACTCGGTATCAAAAGCAAGATTGCCCAAGGACTCGCCATGGGCTCGGCATCTCACGCCATGGGCACGGCCAGAGCCCTTGAAATGGGTGCTCTGGAAGGAGCCATCAGTGGACTAGCCATCGGAATCATGGGAGTTATGACCGCCTTGATGGTTCCGTTGGTTGAAATGCTGTTCTAATTGGAAAGAAGAGAATATTCCTCTTTTCTGCACATACATGCAAACTGAATATTTCTTGACATTTTGCTTAATGCCAGATGTCTTGTTTTAAACAATTTCCTATTTTTGCAAAATCTTTTCAGACGTGAATATGGGCGCCATGAAATCAAAGAGATTGAGCCATAACGGATGACGGATGTAAATAATAAGCAATATAGCATAGCCACCAGTGATAAAGCCCCCAAACTACAGGTCCCTGCATCTGTTTGCCGCCAAATCAACTCCTAAATGGAAACGTTTCTATACACAGAACAAAAAGAAAATGGAAGGTATGGATCTTATTGTTCATGCCCTGCACGAAAAATACTCCAGCACCATCGACTGCCTGCAATGTGCCCGCTGCTGCAAGTCGTTAGGCCCACGTATAGAAGACAAGGACGTGGACCGCATGGCAAAAAAACTGCGCATGAAATCGGCAGACTTTATGGCTAAATACATTTGCATAGACGAAGACGGCGACAAAGTATTTAACACCATGCCATGTCCGTTTTTAGCATCCGACAACTATTGCACCATCTACGAATCGCGTCCCAAAGCCTGTCGGGAATATCCTCATACCGACCGTAAACGATTCTACCAAATCTATCACCTCTCCATCAAGAACGCTCCGACTTGTCCAATAGTCTATGAAGTACTGGAGGAGCTCGCCAAATAAAATTTCAATCAGCTTTACAACAATAAAAAACAGGGCAACTTACGAGGTAACAATGCCAATGGCTATATTAAAATTATCTGGATGATAGCCAGATGCATTGAAGAATAAGAAAAAAAAAAATTCATGTCTATGTACATGTTTCTTATGAATGTATAAAAAAATCCCACCTCAACTTTTTTTACCAGTTGAGATGGGATTCTTACTCCTAAATTATTGCAATTTGCCTACACAGATTCCGGTCTTGCTGCCAGCACTGAAAGCAATCCAGATGGTTGCTTTATCGCCAGCCGTCACTACCTTTGACTGAATGACCTCAAGGCTTGTAACAGTTACAGCTTTGTTATCAATCAGCAGTTTAGCATTGGTTTTTACTCCTTCGGCAACAGAGCCGACAGCATCCGAAAAATTCAAAACAATGGTACTCTTTGCATCCTCACTTTCCCAACGGAATTCAGCTTTTCCGTCTGAAGCCTGACTAAGCTTGAATGTGCCTTTATCGGTTCCCTGAACTTTACTGGTAGTATTCCATACAAAACGAGTCTTAGCATCCGCTTTGGCCTCCAAATACGGATCTTTTATAATGTATAAGGCTATTTTACCGACTTTTCCTGATTTTCCAGTTACGGTGAGTGTTGCCTTTCCTTCTTTAACACCGGTTACAGTGATTTCTTTGGCTGCAACCTGAGCCGTTGCTATTTTTGAATCCGAAGAAATAACGGTATAGACACTATCGGTTCCTTTTATTGTCACTTTTGAAGTTTTACCGATGACAATCTCAACTTTGCTTTTGCTGAACGAAAGTCCATTGTCATCATCATTCTTGTCACAACTATATAAAGCGGAGATCAAAGCCAAACCACACAAAAAATACATAAAATTTTTCATAAATTAAATAAATTGTTAATAAATAAACAAAAAATGCACTAATACCAAAAACATATATAAATCCGGAATATATATCAATTATTGCCCGTTTTACGGTTGGAACCTACTGGATACATATCGTTGCAAATATGCTCCATCGCCCATATCTTACATATGGTATTAAGATGCGGATACCCGACAAATGACTGCACGGCAAAAAGAAATAAACACCATTTAACATTTTTATCATCCAAAAAGAAAAAAGATCAAATGCAACAACCCGATTCGCCTGGAAACAGACCAAATCTGTAAAAAAGACTATCTTAGCAAAAACAAACAGAACCTCCATGAGCAAATCCATAACCCATACAAACGGAGCAAACAGAACAATCGTTTACAACGAAATAATTCCGCAAATTAAAGCCCTGATTCAAGACGAAACAGATTTCATCGCCAATCTGGCCAATGTCTCAGCCGTGCTGAAGGAAGCCTTCGGGTTTTTCTGGGTCGGTTTCTACCTGGTCAGGGAAAACCAGCTGGTATTAGGCCCGTTTCAAGGCAGCCTGGCCTGTACCCGCATTCCCAAAGGCAAAGGCGTCTGTGGAACTGCTTGGGAAAAAGCCCGAACCATATTGGTTCCCGATGTGGATCAATTCAAAGGGCACATAGCTTGCAGTTCACTTTCACGCTCAGAAATCGTCGTACCGATATTTCGCAAGTCAGAAGTAATAGGTGTACTTGACATAGACAGCGATTATCTCAACGGTTTTGACCAGACCGACGTCCTGCATTTGGAAAAAATAAGCAACCTGCTTTCAGAATCGATAGCCGAAAACAACCAATTTTCCGATTAATTCCTATTTTTGGGAAACGAATCTTAAACGAAATCATTATGAGTCGAAACATAAAAGTGATGAAATTCTCCGGAGATATGGAGAAGTTCTCCAGGCTAAAGCTCATGCACTCCCTCGAGCGCTCGGGGGCCAGCCCTGAAGCAGTCGATGCGGTAGTGCGCGAAGTGGAGTCCAGGCTGTTCGACGGCATTTCCAGCAAAATGATATACGACCTTTCTTTTTCCCTTTTGCGGAAAAAAGAGCTCGGTATTGCCGCCCGCTACAAACTGAAAAAAGCGATGATGGAACTGGGTCCCACGGGTTATCCGTTTGAGTATTTCGTTGGGGAGATTTTTCGACTCCGCGGATTCAAGGTAGAAGTCGGACAAGTGCTTCAGGGCCATTGTGTAACACATGAGGTGGACGTGGTTGCCACCATGGGCATGGAGCAACATTTCATCGAGTGCAAGTATTATTTACGAACAGGCAAGAATGCCAATGTGCAAGTGCCCCTTTATATACGCTCCAGAGTGGACGACCTAATCAGGAAGAGGAGCGAGGAGCCCGAATTTGCCGGTTATACTTTCCACGGGGGTGTAGTGACCAACACCCGATTCACCTCGGATGCCATTTCTTTCGGAGAATGTACCGGTCTTCACATGATGAGCTGGGATTATCCGGAAGGTAACAGCCTGAAAGATTTTATAGACAGAGAACATATTTTCCCCATTACAGTACTTACCAGACTATCGATCGGCGACAAGCAAAAACTGATGGACAAAGGCATCGTCATTTGCCGCCAGCTACTTCAGGAACAGAAAGCACTCGATTCCATCGGCATGGATTTCCATAAACAACAATCGGTGCTTCGCGAAGTCCACTCGTTATGTCCGCGAGACTTATAAAAGATCTGTCAAACAAGCCTGATAATAGTCCTGTGCTGCATCGTTTGGCCTAAGTATGGCACCGTTCCATACGATCAAGTCAAGATCTATGGCAACGCGCCCCTGGGCTTCGGGGCCACGGAGCCTGCCCATTTCCGTCTCCGTTTTCTTGAGCAAAAGCAGAATATCTTCGCGCATAGTTTCTGTTTGCGCCACACAGACTGCATTCAGGTATTTGGCACATTCACCTTGAAGTGTCGGCAAACCGGCTTTCACCAGTGCGTCGCTCCAATGGTTTTCAGAAAATCGCACGCCATCTGGAAAAGCCAGGGAAAGTCGGATTCTGGCCTCAGCTATATTGTTTTCAGCTTCAAAATTTGAAGCCAAAAGGATAATCAAATGATTCATTGATAATGGAAATTTGCTACAAATTTACCAATAATTATCCATATCTTTGAAGCTAAATCTGAGCTTTTAACATAAGCCGGACAAATGGACGTTTTCCTTTTTGACTTAAATAATAACATTATGAAATACAGGTTCATTATTCTGTTTATCAGCTTATTGATTTCACCATCATTGATACAATCTCAGGATAAACCTGCAAAAGAAAAAAACGTACCCAAAATCCTGCAGATAAATCTCCGCAAAGAAGTAAATAGCGTTTCCTGGATGGAAATCAGCAAAGGACTTGAAGAAGCAAGATTGAAGAAATACAATTCAGTACTCATCAACATGAATACTTACGGAGGAGAAGTGCTCTATGCAGACTCCATCCGCACTGCCATCCTGAATGCAACCATGCCGGTATACGTTTTCATTAATAACAATGCCGCTTCCGCCGGAGCCTTGATTTCCATCGCCTGCGACAAAATATTCATGCGTTCAAGCGGTACCATAGGCGCAGCTACCGTAGTGGACCAAACCGGTGCAGCTGCTCCAGACAAATACCAATCCTACATGCGTGGCATCATCCGCGCCACAGCCGAAGCGCAAGGTAAAGACACCAGCATTGTGGGGCAGGATACCACCCTGGCCTGGCGCCGCAACCCGCAGATAGCCGAAGCCATGGTCAACCAAGATATATACATAAAAGGCATCGTAGACAGAGGAAAAGTGTTGACTTTTACAGCCAACGAGGCTTTGCAACATGGATACTGCGACGGTATTGCCGAAACAGCCGGCGAAGTCCTGACCAAATACATAGGTTATTCCGATTACGACCTGAAAGTGTTCAAGATGAGCGGTTGGGATTATTTCAAGGGGCAACTTATGGGCACAGCCCTGCGTGCCATCCTGATCATGATCATCATTGGCGGCATCTGGTTCGAACTTCAAGCTCCCGGCATCGGATTTCCAACGCTGGCCGCCGTCATCGGGGCCGTCTTCTATTTTGCCCCGCTTTATATGGACGGACTGGCACAGAACTGGGAAATCATCGTCTTTGTTCTCGGCATGATACTGCTGTTTATGGAAGTTTTCGTCATACCAGGCTTTGGAATCGCAGGTGTTTCAGGCATCCTGTGTATTCTGTGCGGCCTAACCTTCGCCTTGATAGACAATGCCACCTTCGACTTTAGCCTGCAGGGACTTGACGACGTGACCGCCCCCCTCATGCTTGTTTCACTCAGTATCGTTGCCGCCGTTCTTTTATGCCTTTGGATAAGCAACAAGATCGGTCATGGCGAGGGAACCTTTAAAAAGATGGCTTTGACCACCGTTCAAAACAACGAAGAAGGCTACATTGGAGTTCCTCCGGAAATCAGGGATATGGTCGGCAAAAGCGGGCTGGCCGACACCATGCTTCGTCCCTCAGGCAAAGTGCGCATCGATGAAAAGATGTACGACGCCATGTCTGAATACGGTTTTATTGAAAAAGGTGAAAAAGTGAAAGTCACCCGTTACGAATCCGGTCAGGTTTACGTGACCAAAATCCTGGAAGAATAAAGTCTATTTACCCAGCACTTCGGTGCATTTCGCCACAATGACTTTAGCCTGACGGATATGGAGCATCCTTCCCAATTCAAGGAGGTTCTCCTTTGTAATATCTTTCCACTTTCCCCCCACGGACAAAGCATGATTCGTCTTATCCGGTGTTGGTCTCAGGTTGTATGCCGGAGCCAATCGCCACAATCCTTCCTGAGGGGAAAAAGTAAAATCCACCTTCCTGGCCGTATCGTTGCAGTTTCCAACCAGCACATTGAAGACCACGCGCCTGAACATTTGCTCCATTTCGGGACCAGATAAACGCAACTGACGCATACACCGAAAAACTTCCTCATAAGAGTCTTCGGAAACTTCGCGCAAGGATGCAAAAGACTGCACGTGTATTTTTTCACTGCCTAAACGATCAAACCTCTTACAAAGCAAATGAACCTTATGACCATCCCTGAGCGTGCGGCAAGGAGCCATCGCAATACCACAATCGAGGGCTTTTTTATAATATTCGTATTCCAGCCCCAAGACTTTTTGACTTTCCGCCCTGACACCATCCAACTTAATGATCCATCCATCAAAGCCTTCCGGTACAGCACCTTGTCCCGACATAACTTCACCCGTAAAATCGTTGATAGCAATCAAAGCCTTTGGCCAAGAGCCACGCGTAAAAAGACCGCTTCTGAGAAGCTCCCTCAACCTTCTGTCGCTAAGCCTCAAGGCCGATCCGTCATACAGTTGGCGGGCATACCTCACCAGCATGTCAAAATCAACAGTTTCCACAGCATTGAGCTCAGGGTATCCAGAAGGTTCAAAACTAAAAGCTCCCATACCGCGGTTGCCCAACAAGGAAAGATAGGATTGCGAAGAGAGCTTTTCCGGAGTCTGTTGGGTACCTTGAAGTGCATAACCTAACAAATCTCTGGCATAAGCACCCGGAAGTGTATCCATCAAAAACGGCGGCAAACCGCCTGTATTTTCAAAGGTGAGAATTTTCGGTTGGTTACGGATTTTCTCCATCGGAAAAAGAATAGGGGAGATGCCCCATCCTTTTTGCAAAAATTCTGGGTAAAACTCAAACTGCGCAGTGTGTGTGACAGCATCCCTAGCCATAACTCCCAGAGGTTTGCCATGAAAATAGATTTGAACAAATTGAAACATAACGGTCACTTATTTCTTTTAGACAAACGGACACGTTTTCTTTCAGCTTGCTGCAAAGCAACGACAGGACCAATTCTCGGCAAGAAGTCGTCCAGACTCGAAAGCATCTCCAGTGCCCTGAATACCTGAACAAGACTGAGGGCATTCAAAGACTTGCCGTTTTCCATATCGCGAATGGTGCTTCTGTTGAGTCCAGCATGCTCAGCCAGAACCTGTTGCGTCATATTTTTGGACATCCGGAAGATTTTGATACGATGTCCCATTTCAGCCAAAATCTCATAATCGGTCAAACGATACCAATCTTGCATATCTCTTTTTTTTTGCAAATATAATATAATGATGTATTATAACATCTTTAATTAGATATTTTTATATTATTGATGGTTATTACAATCATTATAAACACAAAATATCAAACTTACACGCATTGTAAATCAGCATCTTCCACAATTTTTAAGTCCAAATATTTGCACAGGGATAAAATTTTGGCTTACTTTGCAGCCGTTTTAAGAAACACCAATGCGAAAACTAATCTAAAAAACGATAAGACATGTCTAAAGTTTGTCAAATCACAGGAAAAAAAGCAATGATTGGGAACAACGTTTCACACTCCAAAAGGCGTACGAAACGTAAGTTCAATGTCAATTTGTTTACTAAAAAGTTCTATTGGGTAGAACAGGACTGTTGGATCTCGCTGACTATTTCAGCAGCAGCTTTGCGTACCATCAACAAAAAAGGTTTGGACGCAGCTATGAGAGATGCCAGTGAAAAAGGATATCTGCGTGTACAAGACATCCAAGTACTTAATTAATAGTAGGAGATCAAGAAAATGGCAAAAAAAGCTAAAGGAAACAGAATCCAGGTTATTCTGGAGTGCACCGAGCACAAAGAAAGTGGCATGCCGGGTACATCTCGTTACATCACGACCAAGAACCGTAAGAATACGACAGGTCGTTTGGAACTGAAGAAATACAACCCGATTTTGAAAAAAATGACTATTCACAAAGAAATTAAATAAATAAGACATGGCAAAGAAAGCGGTTGCATCATTGCAAAAAGGCGAAGGTCGTGCCTACGCCAAAGTTATCAAGATGGTGAAGTCCCCGAAAACCGGAGCTTATACCTTCCAGGAAGAAATCGTTCACAATGAAAAGATCAATGATTTCTTCAAGAAATAATTGACTTATCCTTCAATATTTAAAAAAACCGTAACCTTAAAGTTGCGGTTTTTTTATTTATCAAAATAACGTAACTCCTTACTTGTGAACTTCATGAATAATCCGTACTTTTGCACTGTTTTGCAAAACAATATCATCAATGGGCATATTCAATTTATTTTCGAGGGATAAAAAAGAGGAAAAGGCGATTTTGGATGAAGGTCTGGCTAAAACCAAAGATAGTGTATTCTCCAAAATCAGTCGCGCCATTGCCGGCAAATCCAAGGTAGACGACGAAATCCTGGACGAGCTGGAAGAAATTCTGATTACGTCCGATGTGGGTGTTGACACAACCCTAAAAATCATAGAACGTATCGAAAAACGAATAGCCAAAGACAAATACATCGATACCAAGGAATTGAATGCCGTACTACGTGATGAAATCACCAACCTGCTCATCAAGAACGACAACGAAGATACCGAAGATTTCGATCTTCCCTCAGACAAAAAACCATACGTTATCATGGTTGTCGGTGTCAATGGCGTCGGAAAAACGACAACCATCGGCAAACTTGCCAACAAATACAAAAAAGCCGGCAAAAAAGTCTATCTTGGAGCGGCCGACACTTTCAGGGCTGCAGCTGTTGAGCAATTGGTCATTTGGGGAGATCGGGTAGGGGTTCCCGTCATCAGACAGAGCATGGGCGCCGACCCCGCTTCTGTGGCTTTTGACACCCTCAAGTCCGCCGTCGCCAACAATGCCGATGTCGTACTCATTGATACAGCCGGACGTCTGCACAACAAAATCGGGCTGATGAACGAACTAACAAAAATCAAGGATGTCATGAAAAAAGTGGTACCCGATGCACCTCATGAAATCGTACTGGTGCTTGACGGTTCCACAGGGCAAAACGCCTTTGAACAGGCCAAGCAATTCACACTTGCTACCGAAGTAAATACCCTGGCCATCACCAAGCTGGATGGCACAGCCAAAGGTGGTGTCGTGATTGGCATATCCGACCAGTTTCAGATTCCTGTGAAATACATCGGACTTGGTGAAGGCATTGATCATCTGCAGATTTTCAATCGTCGTGAATTTGTCGATTCGCTGTTTGGTACAAACTTTTAAGAATGAAATTCAATAAAACTGTAAACATAGTAACCATGGGCTGTTCCAAGAATCTGGTCGATTCCGAGCAGCTTCTGCGTCAGTTTGAGGCCATCGGATACGAGGTACGGCACGACGGCGAAGCGCCGAGAGGCGGCGTGGTCATCATCAATACCTGCGGATTCATAGGCGATGCCAAGGAAGAATCCATAGAAACCATTCTCGAATATTCAGACGCCCGCAAAAAAGGGCGCATCAGTAAACTTTACGTGATGGGATGTCTTTCAGAACGTTACCTAAAGGAACTAAGTGATGAAATACCCGAAGTAGACCATTTTTACGGCAAATTCAACTGGAAAGAAGTCATTGCCGATCTGGGTGAAACCTACAAGGAAGACTTAAAACTGGAACGTCACCTAACCACCCCTTCACACTACGCATACATCAAGATATCAGAAGGTTGCAGCAGAACCTGTTCCTATTGCGCCATTCCCATCATTACTGGCAAGCACCAATCCAGGCCCATGGAAGACATCCTGGAAGAAGTCCGTATGCTGGTAAAACACGGTGTCAAGGAATTTCAACTTATCGCCCAGGACTTATCCTATTACGGCAAAGACAACTACAAGACCCAGAAACTTGGCGAACTGGTCGAACAGATTTCCCTGATACCCGGTGTCGAATGGTTGCGTTTGCACTATACCTATCCGTATGAATTTCCATACGATGTCCTACGTGTTATGCGCGAACGTCCCAACGTCTGTTCCTATCTGGATATGGCCCTGCAACACATCAGCGACAACATGCTTGACAAAATGCGTCGCCATATAAGCAAACAGGAAACGCTCGACCTACTCAAGCGTATCCGGGAGGAAGTTCCCGGTATTCATCTCCGTACCACACTGATGGTTGGCCATCCAGGTGAAACGGAACAAGATTTCGAAGAACTCTGTCGTTTTGTCAAGGAAGCCCGGTTTGAACGAATGGGTGCCTTTACTTATTCGGAAGAAGAAGGTACGTATGCTGCCAAACATTACAAGGACGAAATTCCCATGGAAGTGAAACAGGCCAGACTGGACAAGATCATGTTCCTGCAACAAGATATTTCGGACAAAATCAATGCCACCAAAATCGGAAAAACCTTTAAGGTCATCGTTGATCGTGAAGAACCCGACTTTTTTGTGGGTCGCACCGAATTTGACTCACCGGAAGTTGACCCGGAAGTTTTCATCACCAAGGAAAAAGAGTTGGAGCCCGGACATTTTTATGATGTAAAAATCAAATCATCAGGACCTTACGATTTATTTGGACTAAATAAGANNACTAAAACATACTTAACGAATCAACCACCATGTCCCTGAACAAAAAACTATTGGTCGTTCTTTTATCATTTTCCAGTCTTGCAGCATTTCCGCAAGAACCGACTTACAAACTGTACGGCTTTGCCAGAAGTGATTTCTATCTGGATTCAAGGAAAATGAGCAACACCGTTCAAGATTTGTTTTCCTTGTATCCGATGTACAAGGATATCAACAGCGAAGGTGAGGATTTAAATTCTTATGTTTCATCCAGCATGATGAGCATCACCACCAGAATGGGGCTGGATTTTACCTCTCCAGCCGGTATTTGGGGAGCCAATAAGGCTACCGCCAAAATAGAGACGGACTTCGGAGGTTCGCCAAATTATATGTTACTACGTATCCGTCAGGCATATACACAAATATTATGGGAAAAATCATCCCTTTTGATTGGCCAGACGTGGCATCCGCTTTTTGTACAGGCAACCCAGCCCAANGTCATGTCACTCAACACCGGTTCACCATTTCAGCCTTTCAACCGTAGTCCGCAGGTTCGNTTTGACTACCAAATGAAAAAAGTGAAACTGACCGCTGCTGCCATCTACCAGATGATGTACACGTCGCAAGGTCCCGACGAAACAACGGCCACCAAAACCGTCGGTTCTTCTNCCTATCAGAAAAATGCCATCGTGCCGGACCTGTATGTGAGCATCGAATATAAAAAGAACAACATGCTTGTTGGACTTGGCGGTGACTACAAAAGCATCATGCCCAACCGCTATTACACCAAAAATGGCATCAAACACGTGAACGACAAAACATTGAACACACCTGCACTGATGGTTTACGGAGCCTATAATAAAGGCAATCTTTCCATCAAGGGAAAAGTGCTTTTGGGCCAGAACCTAACGGAACACAACCTCATCGGTGGCTATGCCATTACCAGCGACAACAACTACATTCCGTATAATACGCTGACCTCTTTTGTTCACCTGAACTATGGCAAGATTCACCAATTTGGTTTACTGGCAGGCTATTCCGCCAATCTTGGACCCAACCACACACTTCCTCTGGGAAGCAATTTCTATGGATTTGGCGTAACGGATGCCAACACATCCAATGAGAAAATGATAGGCAACATGTTCAGGATCACGCCAACCTATAGCTACAACATTAAAAACTGGAGGATGGGCGTCGAACTTGAATATACCAATGCAGCCTGGGGAAAAAGAGCTCTCGAGAATGGAAGGATCCTGAATCTTGACCGCACAGAAAACTACAGGATTTACGCAATCCTGATGTATAAATTCTAAAAATACCACCTTCGGTCAAAACCGGAGCAGGAGAGGGGAGTACCAATCAATCAGGTACTCCCCTCTTTTATTTTCGGAATGTTAATTCTTCATTTTATTAAAGATTTAGCAAACAATTTTCACCCTTTCTCTGTTATAGGTTAAGTACGATTAAAGTCAGACCATAATAGATTAGCCATGGAAGAGAAATTAGTAACAGTAGCCATTCATACCTATGAACGCGCCATCATCTTAAAAGGTATCCTGGAATCAGAAGGGATCGAGGTTTACTTACACAATATCAATGAGGTACAACCGATGATATCCGCTGGAGTACGGGTTCGTATCAAAGAAAGTGATCTTACAGCAGCTCTGAGGCTCATCGAGAATGTTGATTTTGGCCAGGCTCAAGAAGAAAATGCAGTTCCAAAGGAAAAAAAGATTCTGGTACCTGTTGACTTTTCCGAATATTCCATCAAAGCAGCCCGGTTTGCTTTTAGCATGGCAAAAAACATTGATGCAAGCATTGTTTTTTTGCATACCTATTACAGTCCTTTTTATTCCGGTGGAATGCCCATCAGCGATGCTTTTGCCTTTGATGAGAACACGGAAGAAGCCATCCGTGTCCAGATTAAAAAGAACAAGGACAATATGGACAAGTTGACCACACAACTTAAAAAAGACATCATAACAGAACATATTCCGGATATTCCATTCGAATGCAAATTTCGCGAGGGCGTACCGGAAGAACAAATCCTGATTTACTCCAAAAAACACAAACCCATCATGATTATCATGGGTACCCGTGGTAAAGACGCCAAAGAAGTAGCATTAATGGGAAGTGTAACTGCTGAAGTCATTGACCGTTCACGTTATCCGGTTTTTGCCATTCCGGAAAATACGCCGTTCAGTAAATTCGAACAGATCAAGAACATCGGTTTCATCACAAACTTTGAACAAAGAGATTTGATTGCATTTGACTCCATGATGCAATTGATGAAATCGTATCACTTTAAAGTGTTTTTGTTACACTTAACAAGCCAATCAAACAGATGGAATGAAATCCAGATTTCAGGCATCAAAGAATACTTCAAGAAAAACTATCCGGAGCTTGAAATCAAATACTGTGTTATTGAAGGCGAGAATCTCATAGAAGATTTGGATAAATTTATCACAAACAGAGAAATTGATGTACTGACAGTTCTCTCTGAAAAACGAAATCTGTTTGCCCGATTATTCAATCCTGGAATTGCGCACAAAATGATTTTCCACAGTGATACGCCATTGTTGGTTCTAAAATGAGAGTCCTATAATTTGCGAGATTTGGATATTCCCGGGAGTTCCTGGGAATATGTCAAATATGCGATTCTCGTTGACTTTGACTTTTCAACGCCTTTTGAGTTATAATTAATATTATGTTGAATAGAATTCACTACTTTAAAAAGAGTCTTTTCAAAGCACAAAAAAAGCATCCCCTTTTCAGAGGATGCTTTACTTTTAAATTGTTTCCAACAATCAATTGTTCATTGTTTTCAGAAGACTATCCATTTCCTGATATTTTGCGTCCATATCAAGGTTGTAATAAATTCCTCTCAAAGCAATAACATAATCACGTTCTTTGGGATTGATTGCATGAGCTTTTTCAAAGTAAGGTCTTGGAATTGCAAAAAGTTCTTTCAACCGTACTTTCTCTGCCCTGTATTTTTTATCTTCGCGAATTGTGTTGATACGGTCAAGTTCTTCTACAGCTTGGTTGTAATAAATACGTCCAATATTTCCAAGGGCATCCGCCAAATTGGGATCCAGTTCCAATGCTTTGTTGAAACATGCTTTTGCATCTTCAATATTCTTGTCGTTTTCCTGAATACGTCCCTTTACATTCCAAAGCACAGCACTTTTAGGATCTTGTTCAATAGCCTGATTGATCCAGACCAAAGCCTCAGACATCTTGTTGGTATTAATGTAATAATTTACCATGTTACGTACATAGTAAGGTTCTTCTGGAAATTTCTTGGCACCCAGTTGATACATGCGAACCATGTTTGCTGTATCCTTAAGGGAGGTATAATCATCAGTCAAACGAGCATAAACCCACTTGGAATCAACAGAATCCTTGATTTGTTCGTAATATTTTACAGCAATCTGGGGAGCTTCACATTGCGTAGCACACAAACCGCAATAATAAGTGATCAGCGGAATTAAGGTATCTTTTTCACAACCTTTGCCCTTCATGAATGGCATACTGGGATATTGAACATAAGTGCTGAACATATCCAAAGCTTTCTTAAATTGCTTCTGTTCGTAGAAATAAGATCCACCATCGGTGAAACCACGTTGAAACTCTTTGGCCTTTTCAGCTATTTTGCTACGAAACTTTGGTTTGATTTTACCCTTTGCATCGGGCAACTGATCCAATGAATCAGCCTTGGCATAATATCCAATGGCTGCTTTCAATGATTCAGCCATCAAAGCCTGATCTCCTTTTTTTGTTGTCCATTGCAATTTCTGCTGTTCGGTATAAATCGCGTTGAACACATCACCAGCAACAAAATAGGTGCTGGCCAGATTGTTGGTTGTAGGATCTTGCAGTGCCAAAAGGATTGCTTCTTTAGCAGCCTTTGTATCTGGCGTTTCTGAAAGAATCTTAGCCTTGGCCTTTGACACATTTGATTTCTGTGCCACGGCATAACCTCCTGTCAAGAGGATAATAAAAAGCAAGATTACGATTTTTTTCATTTGTTTTTCTTTTTAAAAAGGGGTTCTTCTGTAAATTATTGTTGGTTATTTTCAGCTTGTTGATCTTCATCCTGAATATTTTCTTCAGAAATTACAGTCTCCACATCCACCTGCGAAGCATTAGCTTCATCAAGTGCTATTCCGTCAACAGGTTCTTCCTCTTCTGCTTCAGATTGAACTTTGCATACAGAAGCAATCTCATCATGACGTTTTTCAAGGTTGATCAGGCGAACCCCCTGGGTTGCACGTCCCATAACACGGAAATCTTCCACCTTCACACGAAGGGTTATTCCTGATTTGTTGATAATCATCAGGTCATTCTCATCGGTTACACTCTTGATCGAAACCAGTTTACCGGTCTTGTCGCTTATATTCATGGTCTTGACGCCCTTACCACCACGATTGGTTATACGATAATCATCAATGTATGAACGTTTTCCGTATCCCTGTTCTGAAACCACCATTATGGTTTCTTCCTCAGGATTTTTAATACAAATCATTCCAACAACTTCATCCTGACCATCTTCGTCAAGCGTCATACCCCGAACACCGGTTGCCGTACGTCCCATGACACGAACAGAGCTTTCAGGGAAACGAATGGCGCGGCCATTGCGGTTAGCCATAATTACCTGGTTGTTTCCATTGGTCATACGAACAGAAATGACCTGATCGTCTTCGCGGATAGAAATCGCAATCACTCCATTTTGACGAGGACGTGAATAAGCCTCAAGCAAGGTTTTCTTGACTACACCTTTCTTTGTACAGAAAAGCAGATAATGTGAGTTGATGAAAGCTTCATCTTTCTGAAGATTCTTAATACGGATAAAGGCATTCACCTTATCGTCAGCATCAATGTTCAGCAGATTCTGGATGGCACGCCCCTTGGAATTCTTGCTTCCTTCAGGAATTTCATAAACATTCAGCCAGAAGCACTTACCCTTCTGGGTGAAGAACATCATGGTATTGTGCATAGAGGCCGGATAGATATCTTCCACAAAGTCTGCATCGCGGGTTTCGGTACCTTTGGATCCTACCCCACCTCTGTTCTGAGAATGGAATTCTGACAACGGTGTACGTTTTATGTACCCCATATGAGAGATGGTGATAATCATTTCATCATCGGAATAAAAATCTTCAGGATTGAATTCTTCGGAAGCATAAATAATTTCCGAACGACGTTCGTCACCATATTTTTCCTTGATCTCCAAAAGTTCATCCTTAACGATATTCATACGCAATTCCTTGCTAGCAAGAACTTCCTTGTACCAGGCTATTTTTTGCATCAAAGCTTCATATTCGTTGCGCAGTTTTTCCATCTCCAGTCCGGTGAGCTGACGCAAGCGCATTTCAACAATGGCGCGAGACTGTATATCGCTCAGGCTGAATTCTTCCATCAATCTTTCACGGGCTTCATCGGGAGACTGTGAAGAACGGATAATGGCAATGACACGATCGATATTGTCACAAGCAATAATCAGACCTTCCAGAATGTGAGCACGCTTTTCAGCTTCGTTCAGTTCATATTGGGTTCTTCTTGTAACAACTTCGTGACGGTGATCGATAAAATGACGGATGAGATCTTTCAGCGTCAGCATTTTGGGGCGACCATGTACCAGTGCAATGTTATTTACACTGAAAGAAGACTGCAATGCCGTCATCTTGTACAACTTATTCAGCAGTACGTTTGAATTGAAATCTTTCTTGACTTCAATGACAATACGCATACCTTCACGGTCACTCTCATCGTTAATATGATAGATACCTTCTATTTTTTGTTCCTTCACCAAGTTTGCGATGGAGGTAATCAATTCAGCCTTGTTTACCTGGTAAGGAATTTCGGTAATGACAATCTTTTCACGGGAGCCATCGGTTTCTATATTGGCTTTGGCACGCATCATGACACGTCCCCTACCCGTTTCAAATGCTTCTCTTACACCGGCATAGCCATAGATGTAAGCACCTGTAGGAAAGTCCGGAGCAATGACAAACTTCATCAGCTCAGGAATCGTTATATCATTGTTGTCGATGTAGGCAATCATGCCATTCACAACTTCCGAGAGATTATGTGGTGCCATATTGGTAGCCATACCTACAGCAATACCGGAAGCTCCGTTTACCAATAGATTAGGAATACGGGACGGCAATACGGTTGGTTCTTTCAGCGTATCATCAAAGTTGAGTTGCATGTCGACAGTATCCTTTTCAATATCCATCAGCATGTCTTCGGCAATCTTACGCAAACGGCACTCAGTATAACGCATGGCTGCCGGAGAATCTCCGTCGACGGATCCAAAGTTACCCTGGCCGTCAACCATCGGATAACGCATGGACCATTCCTGAGCCAAACGAACCATGGCAAAATAGACGGAAGAATCTCCATGTGGATGGTACTTACCGAGTACATCACCCACGATCCTCGCTGATTTCTTATATGGCTTATCGGAATTGTTGCCTAACTCGTTCATACCAAATAAAACGCGGCGGTGAACTGGTTTTAATCCGTCTCGCACATCTGGCAAAGCCCGCGAAACTATAACAGACATCGAATAGTCAATATAGGAAGACTTCATCTCTTCCTCTATATTTATCCGAATAATACGGTCTTGGTCAATCATTTAATATAACTTTTAAAAAATGTGATTCTTTTTGCTATAAAAAGCTTGCTAATGTACAGCTTTTTCCCAGATTCCGCAAGGACATTTAAAATAAATTTACACGATTTGGCCTCTTTGGAAGCCCAAAACTGACATTTTGTCTTCTGGCAAAGTATTTGTAGTACCTATATAAATTTCTAACAGAAAATTCTTAAATTTGACTCAGTTTTCCTTGGTTTTAAGGATAAAAACCGGGTTTTTATACAACGATTATGAATACAGCAAATTTTTCGCAAGGAATGCGCGATGTCATAGGTTATAGCAGAGAAGAAGCGCAACGGCTTGGTAACGAGTCTATTGCTCCTGAACATCTATTACTGGGCATTCTCCGCGAACGAGATAGTAAAGCTTTAATGTATCTATCAAAGCTGAACATTGATACCCTGCGCGTGAAAAGCTCCATTGAATCTCGTATCATCAGACAGGAAGCACCCAATAAAAATACGAACATACCTTTGGACAAATCAGCAGAACGTGTTCTTAAAATGGTCATGCTGGAAGCCCGCTCTCTGGAAGCCCGCGGTTTTTCAATCAACGTCATTGACACCGAACATCTTTTACTTGCCATATTGAAAGAAAAAAACAACTTGGCGGCTGAAGTCTTGAGTGAGGAAGGTCTTGAATGGGGCAAATTGCAGGACGCCATTGTCGGCTCTCCCACCCCGTTTGCCGGACCCGGATTCACGGAATTCAACGAAGATGATGAGGACGATCCAAGAAATGAAAATTCGTCCAACCAGCAATCAGCCAAGCAGGAACAGGCTAAGCAAGGCGGAAACGGTGATACGCCGGCTCTGGACAATTTCGGAAACGACATTACCAAAGCTGCACAGGAAGGCCGCCTGGATCCCGTTGTTGGACGTGAAAACGAAATTTTACGCCTGGCACAAATTTTAAGCAGGCGCAAAAAAAATAACCCCGTACTTATAGGTGAACCCGGCGTCGGAAAATCCGCCATAGTGGAAGGCCTGGCGCTTCGCATCGTACAACGCAAGGTCTCCCGTGTATTGTTCGACAAACGCGTCATATCCCTGGACCTGGCATCCATGGTGGCTGGAACAAAATATCGTGGACAATTTGAAGAAAGGATGAAAGCCATTCTCAACGAACTTCAAAAAAGTCCCAACATCATCCTGTTCATTGACGAAATCCACACCATCGTCGGAGCTGGAAACGCCAGCGGATCAATGGATGCAGCCAACATGCTCAAACCGGCATTGTCTCGTGGAGAGCTTCAGTGCATCGGCGCAACGACATTGGATGAGTACCGCAAAAGCATTGAAAAGGACGGGGCACTGGAACGTCGTTTCCAGAAAATTATCGTGGAACCCACCACTCCTGAAGAAACGCTGCAAATCTTGCGCAACATCAAGGACAGATACGAAGAACATCACCATGTCATCTATACCGACGAGGCACTGGAAGCCTGCGTCAGACTGACACAACGATACATTTCCGACCGCAATTTTCCAGACAAGGCCATCGATGCCCTTGATGAAGCCGGTTCCAGAGTGCACCTCTCAAACATCGTTGTACCTGAAGGTATTGAATTGCTTGAGAAGCAAATAGACGAAAGCAACCGAAAGAAAATTGAAGCTGTAAATTCACAGAATTTCGAATTGGCTGCCAGTTACCGGGACGAAGGCAAGACTCAAAGTGAGGAGCTGGCCAAAATGAAAGCGGAATGGGAAGCGACATCCGACATCAAACGCCAGCCCGTTGATGCCGAAAAAATAGCCGAAGTAGTTGCCGTTATGACCGGTGTTCCGCTTCAACGAATAGCTCAGGAAGAGGGTGATAAGCTCTTAAAAATGAGACAAGAGATTAAAAAGAAAATCATTGGACAAGATAAAGCCGTGGACGCTGTGGTCAAAGCCATTCAGCGCAACCGCGTTGGCTTGAAAGACCCCAACCGCCCTATTGGTGCCTTCCTATTTGTCGGGCCCACAGGGGTGGGTAAAACCCACCTTGCCAAGCTGATTTCCGAAGCGATGTTCGACAGCAAGGACGCCCTGTTACGCATAGACATGAGCGAATTCATGGAAAAATTTTCCGTATCCAGACTGGTCGGAGCACCTCCGGGATACGTCGGCTACGAAGAAGGCGGACAACTTACCGAAAAAGTACGCCGGAAACCCTACTCCGTTATCTTGTTGGATGAAATCGAGAAGGCACATCCGGATGTTTTCAACCTTTTACTGCAAGTAATGGATGAAGGCCGTCTGACAGACAGTCTGGGACGTATGATTGACTTCAAGAATACAATACTGATTATGACTTCAAACGTAGGAACCCGGCAACTTAAGGAATTCGGCAAAGGCATCGGCTTCAGCCAACCCGAACATGACTTAAACAGCAGTTATTCCAAAGGAGTCATTCAAAAGGCATTGTCCAAAACCTTTGCTCCTGAGTTTCTGAACCGTATTGACGATATCATACAATTTGACCAGCTTTCCAAGGAATCCCTGCATCAAATCATTGACCTTGAACTTGTCTCATTCAACCAGCGCGTGGAAAATCTCGGATATCTGCTCACCATCACCGAAGAAGCCAAGACTTTCATCGCCACCGAAGGATACGATGTCCAATACGGAGCACGCCCATTAAAACGAGCCATTCAGAAATATTTGGAAGACGAACTGGCCGAGCTGATCCTTGGAGGTAATCTAAAGCAGGGTGACCGCATCACCATCTCTTACGATACGGAGAATAAGAAAATCCTGCGTTCCATCAACGACCTGCAAGCATAACATGACAATATTGTCATGGTCCAAGCACAATAAGGTAAAAATGTCAGAGTTTCTGCTCTGGCATTTTTTTTGTCCCTTTACAGTCGCAGTCTTCAAACAAGACACAACAACAAACTTTAAATAAAAAGATATAGTATGCAAAAAGGTAACATCGGGGTAACCACAGACAACATTTTTCCCGTCATCAAAAAATTCCTGTACAGCGATCATGAAATTTTCCTTCGCGAAGTCGTTTCCAACGCAGTAGATGCCACTCAAAAACTAAAAACATTCTCTTCTGTCGGAGAATTCAAAGGCGAATTGGGCGAAATGAACGTACATGTTTCCATTAACAAAGAAGAAAAGACCTTGACCATATCCGACCGAGGTATAGGCATGACAGCTGAAGAAATCGACAAGTACATCAACCAGATTGCATTTTCAGGTGCCGAGGAATTTCTTGAAAAATACAAAAGCGATGCCAATGCTATCATCGGTCACTTTGGTTTGGGATTCTATTCCACTTTCATGGTATCCAAACAAGTAGACATCATCACCAAATCCTGGAAAGAGGGTTCTGAAGCTGTTAAATGGAGTTGTGACGGTTCTCCGGAATACACCATCGAGAAAATTGAAAAAGAAGATCGTGGTACGGATATCGTGCTCCACATTGACGAAGAAAACGAATCCTTCCTCGATGAAAGCAAAATCAGCAGCCTGCTAAGCAAATACTGCAAGTTTCTGCCAACTCCAGTCATCTTTGGAAAGAAGAAAGAATGGAAAGACGGCAAATACGAAGAAACTGCCGAAGACAACCAGATCAACGATACAACTCCGGCATGGACGAAAAAGCCGGTAGATCTCACCGAAGAAGACTATCTGAAATTTTACAAGGACCTCTACCCTATGTCTGAGGACCCTTTGTTCCATATTCACCTGAATGTAGACTACCCATTCAATCTGACCGGTATTCTGTATTTCCCGAAAATAAAAAACAACGTTGAAATTCAAAAAAACAAGATCCAGCTGTATTGCAACCAGGTTTTTGTAACCGATTCCGTCGAAGGGATCGTGCCCGACTTTCTAACCTTGCTGCACGGCGTCATTGATTCTCCCGACATTCCTTTGAATGTCTCCCGTTCCTACCTCCAAAGCGATTCCAACGTGAAAAAAATCTCCGGTCACATCACCAAAAAAGTTGGCGACCGCCTGATGGAAATCTTCAAGGAAGACCGCAAGCAATTTGAGGAAAAATGGAACGACCTGAAGGTTTTCATCGAATACGGTGTTCTCACCGAAGATAAATTCTGGGATAAGGCCAAAAAATTCAGTCTGTTGTCAAATGTTGAGAGCAACTATTTCACCCTTGACGAATACAAGACCTTGATTTCTGAAAACCAGACAGACAAGGACGGCCAGCTGATATGCCTTTATACCTCCGACAAGGATGCGCAGCACGTATACATCGAAGCGGCCAAAGCCAAAGGTTACGATGTTCTGCTGATGGACGGCCAGTTGGACGTACATTTCGTAGGCAAGCTCGAACAGCTGTTTGAAAAAACGAGGTTTGTCAGGGTGGACAGCGATGTTATTGACAATCTGATCGTCAAGAAAGAAAAGGAAGCCCTTACATTAACTGACGAACAACAGGAAAACCTGAAAAAGGTATTCACCGATCAGTTACCAACCATTGAAAAAACCGAATTCAAGCTCCAGCTTGAAGATTTGGGAGAAAACTCTCTGCCGGTAGTCATCACCCTGAACGAATTCATGCGAAGGATGCAGGAAATGTCAGCGATGAATCCTGGCATGAATTTCTACGGTGAAATGCCAACCAGCTACACTATGGTCATCAATGCAGCTCATCCACTGGTCAAGAAATTTATCGACGCAAAAGAAGAAAACCAGAACGACAAAGCAAAACAACTTATCGACCTGGCACTGCTTTCAAACGGCCTGCTAAAAGGCGAAGCTCTTACAAATTTTGTTAAAAGAAGTATCGACCTGATAGATTAACCTTGCTTTCAGGCAGAAGATGATTTTTTCTGATTAATTTTGGTACAAAGTCTGCTAGTTACCTGAACTAAACGGCATCTAAATGGTTTTGTAAATATAGAGGTGTTTCGGATCTCAAAGAAATGGAGACTTTCCATCCTTTGCCGAAACACCTTCTTTAAATTGTCTCAGATGAAGCAATTATATAGTCTCTTGATTTCTTTTTGCCTGATTATTCCGTCGCTGAATGCGCAGAAAGTAGGCTTGGTACTCAGCGGCGGCGGAGCCAAAGGGGTCGCACACATTGGCGTCATTCAAGCACTTGAGGAAAACGGCTATTCCCATAGACTACATCGCAGGCACCTCCATCGGAGCGGTTGTTGGAGGACTATATGCCATGGGATATTCTCCTGCCGATATGCTCACGCTCATCAAATCAAAGGAATTCAGTAACTGGATGAACGGCAAAGTTGAAAACGAATACGTAGACTTTTTCAGAAAACCCGACCCGACTCCTGATTTTTTAAGAGCCTCCATTTCGCTGAAAGATTCCACCTTCAACACTTCGAAAATACTTCCTAACAGTCTGATGAACCCCATTCAGATGAACCTTGCCTTTCTGCAGCTATGCACCCAGGTAACTGCACAGTGTAAAGGGGATTTCAACAATCTGTTTGTTCCTTTCAGAAGTGTAGCCGCAGATGTTAACAGCCGCAAACCCTATATTTTCAGGGATGGCGACCTGGGAGATGCCATCAGGGCCTCCATGACCTTTCCCTTTGTCTTTAAAGCCATCAAAGTGAATGGAAAACTGCTTTACGACGGAGGCATTTACAACAACTATCCTGTCGATGTAATGACATCGGACTTTAATCCTGAGTTCATGCTTGGAAGTGTTGTTGCAGACAAGGACAAAACCATTGATGACTATGATATGGTGGCCCAAATGCAAAACATGATCATGCATCCAAGCAATTACACTATGCCTAAGGACAAAGGCATCCAGCTTGAGTTCAATCTGGAAGATGTATCTCTACTTGCATTCAATCAGGCAGATTCTGTTTATAAGATTGGCTACGATGGTGCAATGGCCAAAATGGACTCCATCAAGAAAGTGGTAAAAAGACGCGTAGACCCTTTTACGGTCAGCCTCAAGCGATATATGTTCCGCAGCCAGACTCCCCCACTTCGATTTAAGGAGATCGAGATACACGGTGTATCGCAGATCGAGAAGGAATACATCTACAAAGTACTCAAACAGGACGGAACAAATTATTTCACCCTGGAAGATTTTAAGGTTGGATATTTCAAATTGCTGGTAGACAACAAAATAACAGAAATTATTCCACATGCAATCTACAATAAGGAAGACCAGGCTTTTAAGCTTTATCTGGATGTAAATATGGTAGACAAGGTTCAGATAGCCATAGGCTCAAACCTGTCATCTTCTTCTTCCAACCAACTTTATATCGGCGTTGGTTACCAGGTCTTGAATCAAGTATCGCAAAATTATTCGGCAGATGCCTACATGGGTAAAATTCTGAATGCTTTCAACCTAAGCTCCAAGTTTTATTTTACGGGAGACAAGCCTAAATATCTGGCAGTCAATTTTTCAACAAACAATTACAACTTCTTTCAGGGAGAAAAGTTGTTTTACAAAGACGATCGTCCCGCTTTCATCAAGCAACATGAAACATTTCTCAAAGCACACTACGGTCTGCCTTATCACAAGAACGGCAAGATGGAGTTTGGTTTTGCCGGAGGTTTCATGATCGATTCATACATGAAAACAAAACTGGAAACATTCAACTCGTCAAGTTTTGACCGAAGCATATACACACTCTGGACAGGATTTGTCCGTTTTGAGCAAAACAACCTGAATAACAAGCAATTTGCAACCTCAGGTTCCAAAAAATATCTGGTTGGTCAGTTCATCGACGGACTGGAAAGTTACCGGTACCCAGATTCCATAGGACACCTATCAAAATCGGACAAGCCCCTTTCCTATTTCCAGATTTCCGGAGGAGCGGAAAACTATGGCCAGCTGAGCGATAAGTTCAAATTAGGATTTAAAGGTGAGTTTGTATATAACAACAAACGCACTCTGGATAATTACACAGCCAGCATCATTCAGGCACCAGCTTTTACCCCTACCCCTCACAGCATGGTCAGCTTCAACGAAGCATACCGTTCCAATCAGTACATTGCTTTGGGCATTCTTCCTATCTGGAACATCAAACCAAATTTGTTCCTACGAAATGAATTCTATGGATTTTTCCCATGGTCAGGGCTTTCCAGAGGTAACGAACAGGAAGCTATCGTAAGTCATAAATGGACCAATGCACAATACATTGCAGAAACAGCACTGGTTTACAGCTTGCCGTTCACCAGCATCAGCTTTTTCGTAAACAACTACAGCTACCCAAGAGGTAACTGGAACTTTGGCATAAATGTAGGATTCCTGCTCTTTAACCGACGATTTATCGAATAAAATCAGAGATACTTAAAACGACAGATCCCGAAACACCTTACGGTATTTCGGGATTTTTTATTTCAGAAAATTAAAAAAAGTTACGAATTTTTCCCCATTTGAGGAATCAAATATGGTGACATTCTTAAATAAATATATTATGTTTGTGGAATATAATCTATATTTTTATAGAACTTTCCATAGAAAAAGGAAAAACTTGCTATTGTGGTCAAGCACTCTAGCAAAATATAAAATGGGAAAGCTCACAAAACAGAAATTAAAAACCATATAAAATACATTTGAGAAACCTATAAAAATTTAATCATGCGCAAAACAGTTCTTTTTATTGCAGGTCTTTTATACCTGAACGGCATCATGGCGGCAACCTCTCAGGCCACCCCCCCAACAGCCAACTACAAGGTTATTCCCTTGCCATCGGAAATATCCGTCAACCAGGCTTCCCCCTTCATTCTCGACAACCAGGTAAAAATCGTCTATCCGGCCAAAAACCAAAAGATGAAGACCAATGCCCATTTCCTGTCCCAATATCTAAAAGACATGACAGGCAAAGACATTCAGGTCGGCACCAACAACCCCGGAAAAAAGATTATCGTACTGACCCTTGGACTTAAGTCCGCCAACAAGGAAGCCTATCAGCTTACTGTCACATCCAAAAACGTCATTATTAAGGGTGTCACCGAAGCTGGCGTATTTTACGGTATCCAGACATTACGCAAAGCCATTCCTGTTTCCAAGGCTGCAAGCATAGCTCTTCCGGCAGTCACCATCAATGACGCACCCCGGTTTGGCTATCGTGGTATGCACCTTGATGTTTCCCGCCATTTTTTCACTGTTGAAGAGGTCAAGAATTACATTGATATCCTTGCCCTTCACAATGTCAACACGTTTCACTGGCATCTGACCGACGATCAGGGTTGGAGAATTGAAATTAAGAAATATCCAAGACTGACCCAAGTTGGCTCCATGAGACCGGAAACCGTGATCGGTAAAAATACTGGGAAATACGATGGTATCCCCCACGGAGGTTTTTATACTCAGGACCAAATTAAGGATATTGTCGCCTATGCGTCCAAACGATACATCAACATCATTCCCGAAATTGACCTGCCGGGTCATATGCTGGGAGCCCTGTCCGCATATCCCGAAATGGGTTGTCGCGGAGATCATTATGCCATCTGGCGTCAATGGGGCGTTTCCGACGAAGTGCTTTGTATAGGTAACGACAAGACACTGACTTTCATCAAGGATGTCCTTTCGGAATTAACAGAACTCTTCCCATCCAAATACATTCATATTGGCGGGGATGAATGCCCGAAAACGAGCTGGGAAAAATGTCCGAAGTGCCAGGCTAAAATCAAAGCTCTTGGTCTTAAAGCCGATGACAAGCATACCGCAGAAGAACGCCTACAAAGCTACGTCATCTCATACGCTGAAAAAGTCCTGAACGAGAAAGGACGCAGCATTATCGGATGGGATGAAATTCTGGAAGGCGGACTTGCCCCCAACGCAACCGTGATGTCCTGGCGTGGCATGAACGGCGGTATAGAGGCAGCCAAGCAGGGACACGATGTCATCATGACACCGAATACCGTTGTGTACTTTGACCATTATCAAACTAAAAACACAGAAAAGGAACCTCTTGCCATTGGCGGGTACTCGCCGGTGATGGCCGTTTATAACTGGGAACCACAACCAACATCGCTCACGGACAGTGAAAAAAGCCATATCCTTGGTGCGCAAGCCAATGTTTGGACAGAATACATCAGTACATTCAGCCATGTGGAATATATGGTTTTACCCCGTCTGGCTGCTCTTTGCGAAGTACAATGGACCAATGCTGCTCAGAAAAACTACGAAGACTTCCTGACAAGGATTCCAAGACTTATCGACCAGTACAACCTGTACAAATACAACTACGCCAAGCACCTGTTTGATGCAAGTTGCCCGGAAGGTGTTCTGGCACATTAAAGATTGAATGAAATAGTTTCCGTATCCGGGGACAAGCCACTTGCTTGCCCCCGGATCACGAAAAACCAAAGAAAATAAAACAAAAAAGACGATATCAAATGATATCGTCTTTTTTGTGACCGCGATAGGATTCAAACCTATAACCTTCTGATCCGTAGTCAGATGCTCTATTCAGTTAAGCTACGCAGCCTTTTTTGTTTTGCGATGCAAAGATAGGTCGTTTTGCAGGAATACACAATACTTTGGAGCTTTTTTTATCAAAAAAATCAATCACAGCGCGCTCAAAATGTAGAATAGGCTCTATGTGACGAACTTATAAAAAGTGGAAAGACCGTTCTTTCCCCCATCTTACTTTCTTATTCTTTAAAAAGGTACACTATTATCTTCGTAGGAAAAATTCTGAGGTGCACGGTCAGCATACTGAGATTCATTATTGATTCTGGAACTCAGAATGGAAGACATACCAACACCGGCATCCATATCATCTTCCGGATTGCAGAATTTAGCAAACTGGCCTTTAAACCTGAGCCGGACATCTCCTACCGAACCATTTCGGTGTTTTGCAATGATAATTTCAGCCATTCCAACCAAACTATTACCTTCCGCATCTTCCATAATCTTGTAATATTCAGGACGATGGATAAAGCAAACCATATCCGCATCCTGCTCGATAGCTCCGGATTCACGCAAGTCGGCAAGCTGTGGCCTTTTGGATTCGGGTCCGTTACCTGTACGGTTCTCAACACCACGGTTCAACTGTGAAAGCGCGATAATAGGGATGTTTAGCTCTTTAGCAAGCCCTTTCAACGATCTTGATATCATACTTACCTCCTGTTCACGGCTACCAGGGTTGGCTCCGCTCGCATTCATCAACTGCAAATAGTCAATAATGATGATTTCCACATGATTTTCCCGCACCAGACGCCTTGCCTTGGTTCTGAATTCAAAAATAGACAAACTGGGCGTATCGTCAATATAAATGGGTGCATCGTAAAGATCCTTGATTTTCTGGTCAAGCTGAATCCATTCATGCTCAGCCAGCTGGCCATTCCTAATCTTGTTGCCTTCAATCTCGCAAACATTCGTGATCAAACGATTCACCAACTGAACGTTGGACATTTCCAAAGAAAACACAGCCACCGATCGTTTGTAATCTACAGCCATATTCTTAGCCATCGACAAGACAAAGGCAGTCTTTCCCATGGCAGGACGTGCAGCAATGATGACCAAATCTGATTTCTGCCAGCCTGAGGTTATTTTGTCAAGTTCCGTATAACCAGAAGCCAAGCCACTTAAACCATCCGTACGTTTTGCCGCAATATTCAGTAAATCAATAGCTTCTTGAATGATTGGATTGATTTGCGTCACATCTTTCTTCATGTTCTTTTGAGAAATCTCAAAAAGACTGGCCTCAGCTTCCTGCATCAAATCATCCACATCCATCGTCTCGTCAAAGGCTTTTCCCTGAATCTGAGAGGTAAAGTGAATCAATTGCCTAGCTACATATTTCTGGGCAACAATCCTGGCATGATATTCAAGATGCGCAGTTGACGCCACCTTCCCTGTCAGTTCTGCCAGATAATAAGCGCCGCCAACTTCGTCCAGAGCCCCCTCCTTTTTCAGCTGCTCCTGGACCGTCAGCATGTCGACTGGTTTCTGCAGAATGGCCAGATTCTGAATAGCCGTATATATCAGTTCATGGGAATGCTCATAAAAACTTTGCGGCTTCAGGATATCGCTGACAATAGAATAAGCATCCTTTTCCAGCATCAATGCACCCAATACAGCTTCTTCCAACTCGCGAGCTTCAGGCGGACGGCGTCCCACTTCGGATAAGCTCATAGGTGTCTGTTTATTACGTGTATTCCGATAATTCTTACGTTCTTCCATATCAAGGGATTCTTGGACATCAAAGGTACACAAGAAAACCCAATAATGTAGAAAAAGCTTTCAACATCACCTGTTGATAACTTGTCCTTTCAGGCAAAATACTGTACCTTTGCAGAACTTTACAGAACGGATGTCACCATACTGATATAAAGGATATGATTTGTTTTCCGAATGCTAAAATAAACCTGGGATTACGAATAGTAGAGAAACGCCCCGACGGTTATCACAATCTGGAGACTGTCTTTTATCCAATTGGCTTAAAAGACGCTTTGGAGTCTGTACCCAGTACACATCGTACCGACTTTACACTAACTGTCAGCGGCATATATGAGAAGGAAAATCCAAAAGAGCAGGAAAAAAATCTGATCACCAAAGCCTATAGGCTCCTCCAAGGCAAATACGACCTGCAATCGGCAGACTTCTACCTACACAAGGCCATTCCTACCGGAGCCGGTCTCGGAGGAGGATCATCCGATGCAGCCTTTACTCTGAAAATAGTTAATGAAATCAACAATTTAGGCCTTACAAGTTTCGAATTGGAAGAATTATCCGTTCATTTAGGAGCTGATTGTTCGTTTTTTATAAAAAATAAACCTACTTTTGCATCTGGAATCGGAACAATTTTCGAAGATATAGCATTAAGCTTGAAAGGATATTACTTGGTTCTGGTAAAACCAAACATCCACGTATCTACCGCCGAGGCTTACTCCTTGGTTCATCCTGCCTACCCGGAATTGTCGCTGAAATATGTTTTGACCCATCCGATTTCAACCTGGAAAAACACCGTTGTCAATGATTTCGAGGCTTCCATTTTTGAACGTTATCCTCAGATTGAATCGATCAAGGAACAGATGTACCTCAGCGGTGCCCTCTATGCCTCCATGTCCGGTAGCGGATCTTCCGTTTTTGGGCTATTTGACAAACCGGTAAATTTGCAGCAATCTTTCAAGGATTGCTTTTATTGGAGTGAAACACTTGAATAACAAAGTTTTCACAACTTTTTTGAAGTATTTTTGAACTAAATATATATAAAATGGCTAAAGTTAAAGGAGCAATAGAGGTAGACATCGAACGCTGCAAAGGGTGCGAAGTCTGCGTAAGTGCTTGTCCTTCGAATGTTTTGGCAATGTCTAAAGAAGTCAACACAAAAGGCTACCCCTATTCGTATATGCTCAATCCGGATGCTTGCATCGGTTGTGCTAGTTGTGGTTATATTTGTCCGGATGGCTGTATCCGGGTTTATAAGGTAAAAATTTGAGAAATGGAAGAAGTATCATTGTTAAAGGGAAATGAGGCCATTGCGCTTGCTGCTATCCGCTGCGGAGCTGACGGCTATTTTGGCTATCCAATCACCCCTCAGTCTGAGATTATGGAGACCCTCATGGCTGAAAAGCCTTGGGAAACAACCGGAATGACTGTTTTGCAGGCAGAAAGTGAAGTTGCATCCATCTATATGGTTTATGGTGGCGCATCCACCGGCAAGAGAGTCATGACATCTTCGTCCAGTCCTGGCGTCAGCCTGATGCAGGAAGGCGTGTCCTTCGTTTGCGGTGCAGACCTTCCCTGCCTGATTGTCAACGTNATGCGTGGTGGTCCCGGATTAGGAACCATCCAACCAAGTCAGTCAGATTATTTCCAGGCAGTAAAAGGTGGTGGTCATGGCGACTACAAACTGATTGTACTTGCACCTGCATCCGTTCAGGAAATGGCTGATTTCGTAGATCTTGCATTTACACTTTCTTTCAAATACAGAATTCCTTCCATGATCTTGTCAGACGGTGTCATTGGCCAGATGATGGAGAAAGTGACTTTGTCTGCCTTCAAACCCAGACGCACAGCCGAAGAGATCATTGAGCAATGTCCATGGGCTGCAACCGGAAAACCAGCCGATCGCACAAACAACATCATCACCTCCCTTGACCTGAAACCGGACAAGATGGAAAAGAAAAACATGGAACGCCAGGAACGTTACAGAGTGGTTGAAGCTACCGAAGTACGCTACGACGAATATATGTGTGAAGATGCAGACTATCTGATTGTTGCATTTGGTTCTGCTGCCCGTATCAGCCAGAAAGCGGTTGAAACACTGCGCGAAGAAGGTATCAAGGTTGGCATGCTTCGTCCCATCACCTTGTGGCCTTTCCCAACCAAAGTGATTGCCAAATATGCCGATAAGGTAAAATCCATATTGACCGTTGAATTGAACGCCGGGCAAATGGTTGAAGATGTCAGACTTGCTGTAAACGGAAAAGTACCCGTGCTCCATTACGGTCGCATGGGTGGTATTGTTCCTACTCCTGAAGAAATCGTGGACGCTTTGAAAAAGCAAATGTAAAATATTGTAATACAGAAATATATGTCTAATCCAATAATAAATCCCGAAAATCTGGTGTACGAAAAGTCAAGCGTCCTGCTTGACAACACCATGCACTATTGTCCGGGTTGCAGCCACGGTACAGTACACCGCATAGTTGCTGAAGTAATCGAAGATATGAACATGCAGGGAAAGACCATCGGTGTTGCTCCTGTCGGTTGTGCCGTCTTCATCTATAACTACATCGACGTCGATTTTGCAGAATCAGCTCATGGTCGTGCTCCGGCTTTGGCTACAGCCATCAAACGGCTCAATCCCGACCATCTGGTATTCACCTATCAAGGTGATGGAGACCTTGCCGCTATCGGTACGGGTGAAACCATTCATGCCTGCAATCGTGGTGAAAATATCGCCATCATTTTTGTCAACAACGGCATCTATGGTATGACCGGCGGACAAATGGCTCCAACGACCCTGATCGGTATGAAAAGCTCAACCTGCCCATACGGACGTGATGTAGAATTAAATGGTTATCCCTTGAACATCACCCCGCTGCTCGCCCAACTGGAAGGAACCTGTTATGTTACCCGCCAAAGCGTCCACACTGCCAACAACGTCAAGAAGACTAAGAAAGCCATTCGGAAAGCATTCGAGAACTCTATGGCAGGCAAAGGTACCAGCATTGTCGAAGTTGTCTCAACCTGTAATTCAGGATGGAAAATGACTCCGGTACAGGCAAACAAATGGATGGAAGAAAACATGTTCCCAGCTTACCCGCTCGGAGATTTGAAAGATAAATAATCAGAAGATATGAAGGAAGAAATAATCATAGCCGGTTTTGGCGGACAAGGCGTCTTGTCAATGGGCAAGATCCTTGCCTATGCAGGTTTGATGCATGGCAAGGAAGTAAGCTGGATGCCAGCCTACGGGCCGGAACAACGTGGAGGTACGGCTAATGTGACCGTTATTATCAGCGATGCCAGCATCAGTTCACCTGTTTTGAATGAGTTTGACACTGCCATCATCCTTAACCAGCAATCTATGGATAAGTTTGAAAGTACTGTCAAACCGGGAGGAATACTAATCTATGACCCTCATGGCATCACGCACGCTCCAACACGTACCGACATTACGGTTTACACCGTACACGCCATGGATGCAGCTGCTGAGATGAACAACTCCAAAGCATTCAATATGGTTGTGCTGGGAGCTTTCCTGAAAGTCAAACCCATCGTTGACATGGAAGGTGTTATCAAAGGCTTGAAGAAATCACTGCCAGAAAGACATCACCACCTGATACCAATGAACGAGGCCGCTCTTCAAAAAGGGATGGACATTGTAGAAAAAAAATAACGAAACCTATTTTTAGTTCGCTATATATAAAGCGTTTAAGTAGTTTAATCTCTGCTTAAACGCTTTTTTTACATCGATGGTATTTTATTAATCTATATAAATTCTTACATTTGCAACGTTTTGGTGATGCCTGCAAAATTCATTTGCCCGCATAAAAGGGAATCCGGTCTAAATCCGGAACAGTACCCGCTGCTGTATAGCTCATTTATAAAACCTTGTAACCCCAGGCCACTGTTCATTCAGAATGGGAAGGCAATACAAGGAGAGCTGAGTCAGAAAACCTGCCAAGACCTTGAATTTTGTTGCTTTCGGGAGATAAAGCAAAAATGTATGGATTTTCATTCCTTATCCTTTTCGACGGATTCGATTTGATGTCATGCCTTTAAGGTTTCACTCCCGATTTTAGATCGTATACATTTAATATATAAATTGATATGAATAAAAATCGTTTGTTTATCGGAGTTATGGCCTGTGCCCTTTGTTGTTTTGGATTTACCGCCTGCGAATCTGAAGAAGATACGGACAAGGTCATCACGTTTGAAGACGTAAACCTGGGAAATGCGGGTTACTGGAATGGTAGTGATAAAACTGGAACACCAAGCACATACACAGCATGGGGGGCAACGGTGACCGAGTATAGAGGAGCCTTTGTTTCCGGAGACCTGGCTTGCAACAATGTCTACAATGACACCTACAGCTCATGGAGTGGCATGGCTTGCTCCTCACAAACCGACATGGACAAGATCGGTTACATCAATCAATACAGCGTCTATGCGACCTCAGGAGCAGGAGGTTCCAAGAAGTTTGCCGTAATATGCCCGTTTGACAGTTCCACTTGCAGCTTCAGCGAAGAAACAGAAGTAAAAAGCCTGATGATCAACAATGCCACATACGCTTATTGGGCCATGAAGATCGGTGAAGACGGTTATGGTGCCGTAACCATGTTCAATGGAGGTGACTATTTCTACGTGACCATATCCGGTTTTGATGCCAATGGCCAGAAAACCGGCAGCATGAACTATTATCTGGCTGATTATAGAAATAGCCTAAACTATATTTGTGAGGATTGGACCAAAGTGGATCTGACACCACTAGGCAAAGTCAAAAGCCTCTCGTTCAAGCTCACTTCGAGCGATGTGAATGATTATGGCTACATGAACACCCCTAGTTACGCTTGCATAGACAACATTGTCTATACCAAATAGAAATTCGATTCGCTATCTGCCGACAGCATTGAATGATGGTGGTTACCTTACCGGAGGTAACCACTATTTTTTTGCCCGGTTGCCACAGTAAGGTTTTTTAAGTACTTTTGCCAACTGAAAAAATGGAATGACCTGCCTTTTTATGCATATATATTCCATATAAAACGTATTAAAATGCGCATAGATATCATCACTGTATTGCCTGAATTACTGGAAGGGCCTCTCAATTGTTCCATTATTAAAAGAGCCCAGGATAAAGGTATTGCAGAAATTCATATACACAATCTGCGTGATTATTCTTCCGACAAGCGTCATCGCCGGGTAGATGACTACGCATTTGGATTTTCAGCAGGCATGGTACTTCAGATTGAGCCTATCGATAAGATTATCACCAAATTAAAAAGCGAGAGGCATTACGATGAAGTCATATACACTTCACCCGACGGTGAAACGTTCAACCAGAAAATGGCCAACAGCATGTCCCTGATGGAAAACATCATCATCCTCTGTGGTCACTACAAAGGTATTGACCATCGTATACGTGAACACTTCATTACCAAGGAAATATCCATTGGAGATTACGTTCTGACCGGTGGAGAGCTGGCAGCAGCCATAATCTCAGATGCTGTGATCAGAGTTATCCCAGGAGCCATATCCGATGAGCAATCTGCACTTTCCGATTCCTTTCAGGACGATCTACTGGCACCACCTGTCTATACACGTCCAGCGATCTATAACGGTTGGGAAGTGCCTGAGATCCTGCTGTCCGGTCATCAGCGGAAAATTGAGGAATGGGAACATCAGCAGGCTGTGGAACGCACCCAACGCCTAAGGCCTGATCTCTTGCAAAAGAAATAAACACAACTTTTGATTCAAAACAAATAAAGCTGCCTCTATTTAGAGACAGCTTTATTCGTATATAATGTAAAACCTAAATATCAATCAATAATCAACGAACCTGTGAGTTCACTGACAGACCGGAACCCATGTCTTTCGCAATAATCCACTATTCCTGCAGCAATCTTGGGACTGATGGCAGGATCTATGAAGTTGGCCGTACCGATTTGTATGGCAGAAGCACCAGCCAAAAGAAACTCTACGGCATCGGTTGCCGATGAAATTCCGCCCAGGCCTATCACCGGAATCTTGACAGCCTTAGCCGTTTGCCATACCATACGCAATGCGATAGGCTTTACACAAGCACCGGATAATCCACCTGTCACAGTGGAAAGCATTGGCCTGCGTTTCTCAGCATTGATGGCCATCCCCAGCAGGGTATTGATCAAAGACACGGAATCAGCTCCAGCCGCTTCAACCGCACGTGCAATTTCGGTGATATCGGTGACGTTTGGAGTCAGTTTTACCATAAGGTGCTTTTTATAAACCTTTCTGACCGCCTCCACCACTTGAGAAGCCCCACAGGTGGTCGTTCCAAAAGTCATGCCACCCTGCTTTACGTTCGGACATGAAATATTGAGTTCAATAGCCGGAATTTTGTCCAACTCCTGAATAATTTCGGCCGTTTCCACATAATCTTCAATCGTTGAACCGGACACATTGACCAATACATTTGTGTCAAAGTCCTTGATCCGTGGATATATAACTTTAGAGAAGTATTCAACACCTTTATTTTGCAGTCCCACAGCGTTTAACATACCACTGGGCGTTTCAGCCATTCTAGGATAAGGATTGCCCTCCCGGTGGCGAATGGTCGTTCCTTTTACAATTATTCCACCTATTCGCGATAAGTCCATATAATCTGTAAACTCCTCACCAAAACCAAAGGTTCCGGAAGCAGTCATCACCGGATTCTTTAGCTCNAATCCATTTAAATTAACTTTCNGATCTACCATTTGAGTACATTTGTATTAAATACGGGACCCTCTTTGCATACACATACATGNCCTTCGCTGGTATCCTCCACACAACACAAACATGCTCCAAAACCGCATGCCATCATGTTTTCAAGCGATGCCTCGCACAATATTTGCTTTGTTTTTGCATATTTTGCAACGGCTTGCATCATCGGCTTTGGTCCACAAGTGTAAATATGGTTGAAAACATCTGTATTTAATATACTGTGCTGCGTTACAAAACCTTTTTCGCCGGCACTACCGTCTTCTGTCGTCGTATAGACCTTGCCGTATTTGGAGAATTCGTCCAATTCCAGCAAATCGCCGGCAGATCTGGCTCCTAAAAGAAAAGTAACAGGTACATTTTGTTCTTTTAACTGCTTACCAAGCATCAGTAATGGAGCAACTCCTACACCGCCACCAATCAGTAAAGCTTGCTCATCAGGAATTGGTAAACTAAAGCCATTACCCAGTGGAAAAACCATATTGATCATCGTACCCACCTGCGCCTTGGCCAAAGTTCTGGTTCCATCACCAACAAGTTGAACCAACATCCAAATTTCATTTCGCTCTTTATCTACAAAATTGATGGAAATAGGTCTTCTTAAATAAGTAGTAGGTGAACCGTCTATACGGACTTGGGCAAATTGCCCCGGTTTCATAGGAGGAAGCTGGTTTACGTCACGGAATTTCATCAGGACGTATTGCGAATTGAGAGACTGCTTTTCTGTGAGCTCTAAATCCAAAATAAAGCTTGCTGCTTTTTGCATATTATTGCATTATTGTTCGATGCTGCAAAGATAAGATATCCGTCCTCATCCTGCAAATCCGCAAGCTCCGTTTTTCACATTTCAGAAAAGGAACTCTCTCAATGCCGGGGGAACAAAGCCGAAAAATTCTACATAGAGTAATGGATCCAAAAATCCGGTCGAGTGAGCCAAAATTGTTCAGGATGCATTCTACAGACTATTTACTTACAGGAAGAAACTCTTCATAGGTGTTGTCTGTATAAAAAACAGCTATTTTCTTCACTTTTACCGTAGCTGCATTTTTCACCATAACAACCTGATTATCTGTAGTATTAGGAACGTTTACAACCGTTTTAACTGCATTATCCTTGGGATATTCGGATTTTTCCTGGGAACCGGCCTGATTTTCCGGAATCTCGTCGAACAATGTAGGGTTCTGGAAGTCTCCATGATCCGCATTATACATTGGTCCTTCACCAGATATCAACCAACCAGCATTTATGTCCTTATATCGGCTGAGAATTCGCTGTAATGCATCAAGACCAGGATTGTTCCTTCCGTTAAGAATATGGGATACAGCAGGACGGTGCAAGCCAACCTCATCGGCAAATCGAGAAGGTGTCAGATTTTTATCATCAATAATCCTTTGAATCCTATCTTTCATATGAACGGTCTTTTTTGTTTAAACAGAATATTGCATTTTTCACGAATAAGCCGATGTTGATAACTACAAAAACGCTTCCAAATCTGAAACAGTTTACATTTAAAACAACAAAACAAATGTAATAATATTTTTTTACACAAGCAAACAATTAGACACAAATCTAATTAGTCAGAAATATTCCAAATGTAAATAAGCCCAACGGGTAAATGTTATTTTGTAAATAGCGACTTTGTTTACAAAAAGACATTGTTTGTAATCGATTGAAGAATAAACTTTAAATAAAACTCATATTATACTGGTTATGAAATAGATAATTGTATAATACTCGATCACAAAAAGCGATTTTTGATGCTATTTTTTCTTTAACAATAAAATATTTAAACAAATGAATGAGAAAAAGTCTTTATTTATATGGTTATCAATTAAATAGTATAATAAAAATCGGATTTTAATAAAGCTATTTTTGATTTCCAAATGTTTCAGAAAAACTGATTTACAGTTGTATAATACAATCGAAGAATCTTAGTTTACAAAAATAGCAACTTAAACACCGATTCAGCTGTGTACAACTGTGTGCTTAAACTTTACAATTGTGTAGTTTCTATTTGTAAATTTGTGGTTTTAGTAATCAACAGTTTATCAACAGGTGTTAACAACTGAACAAAAATTTCAACCCTTTTGAGCCAATCGCTGAGAATCGATTAAATTGAGTTGTTGCGTACCTTGGCCAAAATATCCAAATCTGGTTAAATGGATGAATCTGGAGTTTTCGGGTAAAAATTCGGTAGCTTAAGGGAAAGTCTGTGAAATGACACGAAGAAAAGCGAAAAAAAGCCAATCGCTGAGAATCGAATATTTTGAATCCTTCCGTGATCTTGCACGGAATACTTAATTCTCGCTAATCTTAGAAAATGGGCGTTTAAGAAGAAAATCAATGAAGAATTTTGAACAGGAGTTCTTTCAGGAGTTCTGAATCAGCCACACTCCTCGACTCAAAACCTTTAGACTTGGCGTCGTATGTTCTCAGCATGCTAATAATATTCATTGTCTTGAAGGCATTGTAATTTTTGGCTGCATCCGCATAGTCCTTGGCCCTATATGGAGAAATGCCCAATTCGGAAGCAACCGTTGCTGGAGTCTTGTCCACCAGATAATGGTAATACATCAGATTACTAAAAAACATGGAAAGTACCGCTATGGTCTTGATAAGGGGATTGTTCTTAGGGCTCTTCGCATAATAAGCAGCGATTTTATTGGCCTTAAGGACATCCTTGCGAAGGATAGCACTCTGAAGCTCAAAATCATTGTACTCTTTACTGATACCAATGTTGCGTTCAATCTGTTCCGGAGTAATCCTAGTTTCACCCTTTGGCATCGTGATGGAAAGCTTGTCAAGCTCACCCACAATTCGTCCAAGGTCGCCTCCCAGAAAATCAGCCAACAATTCGGCAGTACGGTCGTCCATCCCCAAGCCTCTCGTCTGCACATAGCTTTTAATCCAACCAGGTACTTCATTCTCATACAGCTTCTTGGACTCAAAAACAACCGCAGTTTTATCCAGTTCAGCGGCCACTTTCTTCCTGCGATCTATGCTTCCATTTTTATAATTGATGATCAGGACAGTTGAAGGCATTGGTTTTTGAAGATATAGAGCCAAATCATCCATATCTTTTACATCCTGAGCTTCCCGGAGCAAGACCACCCTGTGTCTGGCAATCATAGGATATTGCCTTGCAAGGCCTATCGCTTCGCGCATGGAAGAGTCTTTACCATAAACAATATTCAGATCAAACTCTTTCTCCGACTCCGTAAGCAATTGCTCAAGCATATAATCCGTAATCAGGTTGATGTAATAAGATTCCTCACCCATCAGGAAATAAACAGGCTTGAGGTCTCCCTGTCTGACATCGGACATTATTGATTGGGGAGTATATACTTTTTTTGCCATGATTAAAAACGTAAATGTTTGACAGAACGGCCATTACGGATTAAAATATCCAAAGCAGTGATGCCAATGTTTAAATGATCTTCAACGAAGAGACTGTTTACTTTCTTGTCACTTTTATCGGTCTTGACCCCAGTGGATATCATAGGCTGATCTGAAACCAGCAGCAAGGAACCAGTTGGTATCTTGTTGGCAAAACCGACAGTAAATAAAGTGGCTGTCTCCATATCCACTGCCATGGCATGGATTTTCTGAAGATACTCCTTGAACGTTTCATCGTATTCCCAGACACGTCGGTTGGTGGTATAAACAGTACCTGTATAATAATCTTTCTGGAAATCCCGGATGGTGGTAGAAACGGCGCGCTGCAAGCTAAAGGCAGGCAAGGCAGGCACTTCCGGCGGAAAATAATCGTTGGAGGTTCCTTCACCACGAATNGCAGCTATCGGTAATACAAAATCTCCCAATAACAAGTTATCCTTGATACCGCCACATTTACCCAAAAACAAAACGGCCTTTGGTTCTATAGCCGATAACAGGTCCATAACCGTTGCAGCATTGGCACTACCCATACCAAAGTTGATGATGGTAATACCGTTTGCAGAAGCATTGGGCATATTGCTGTCCAGTCCCAGAATGGGAACCTTGAATTTTTCNGCAAATAACCGGACATATTGATTGAAGTTGGTCAGCAGGATGTGCTGGCCAAACTCTTCCAAAGGTCTGTTTGTATAACGTGGAAGCCAATTGTCAACGATTTCTTTTTTTGTCTTCATACATTCGAAACTTTAATACGCAAAGGACCTCATTGTGGATGATTTCGTATCTTTGATACTTTATTAAACAAAAATACGAAATGTTTGCCTTAAACCTGCCTGCCTTCGAGTATAAAATCCGCCGCCACGACGGAAAAAGCCAAATATTTGATCCATTGCGACGCAAATTTGTGGCTTTGACTCCCGAAGAATGGGTTAGACAACATTTTGTAAACTATCTTATTGTAAATAAAGGCTTTCCGGCAGGAAGAATGGCCAACGAATGCAATATTATGCTTAATGGACAAAAAAAACGCTGTGACACGGTGCTGTATGACACGTTTTTAAAGCCTTTGGTCATCATGGAGTATAAAGCCCCGGACGTTGTCATAAATCAGGCTGTATTCAACCAAATAGCGGCGTACAACATGGTTCTGAGAGTCAGATACCTCATCGTCAGCAATGGAAAAAACCATTATTGCTGTCGTATTGATTATGAAAGCCAAAAGGTAGAATACATTGAAACAATTCCAGATTATAAAGATTTGTAAATCAAAAACTTAATAATTTACAAAAAAAGGCCACTCCTTTCGGAATGGCCTTTTCTATCTATATCTTGTATGTTTATGCTTCTTCGTTGGTCAAATCCGGATCAATCATGATACGACCACAGTATTCGCAAACAATAATTTTCTTACCCATGCGAATATCCATCTGTCTTTGGGGTGGAATCTTGTTGAAGCAACCACCGCAGGCATCACGCTGAACAGAAACAACAGACAAACCATTGCGTGCACTCTTACGAATGCGCTTGAAGGCAGTCAGTAAGCGCGGTTCTATCTGGGTTTCAATTTCTTTTGCTTTTTCACGAAGGTTTTCTTCTTCGGAGCGGGTTTCAGAAATGATTTCTTCCAACTCTTCCTGCTTCAGTTCGAGGTCCTTGCGACGTTCGGAAAGATGCTCTTCTGCAGCGGCCATTTCTTCAGACTTTGCTTTGCCAACAAGCTGAGCTTCACGAATCTTCTTTTCAGCAAATTCAATTTCAAGTCCCTGAAATTCAAGTTCCTTGCTCAAAAAGTCAAATTCACGGTTGTTGCGAACATTATCCTGTTGTTCTTTATATTTGATGATCAGAGCTTTCGAATTTTCGATATCCTGTTTTCTACCGGCAACAATATCATCGCATTCCTTGACTTCGGCACGGAAATTCTCGATACGCGTTTCCAGCCCTGCAATTTCGTCTTCCAAGTCTTGAACTTCCAAAGGCAATTCTCCGCGAAGAGTCTTGATTTTGTCAATTTCGGAAACAACAACCTGTAAGTTATACAAAGCTTTAAGCTTGTCCTTCACGGTGATTTCCTTTGATTCTGCTTTTGTATTTTCAGCACTCATATCAATAATTTCTTGTTTAGTAGTCTTCTATAAATAATGAACAGGGTTCTTCTCAACCTCTGAAATCCGAACGGCAAAGGTAGGTAATTTTTTTGAAAACAAATCGAAAAATACCTCTTTTGTAAATTGTTCGGTTTCATAATGTCCGGCATCAATCATCAGTATATTCTGCCCTTGAGTGAAAAACTCGTGATAACGAGCTTCTCCGGTCAGAAAAGCATCTGCTCCAGCCATTTTGGCCTGCTCAATAAATTCAGCACCGGAACCTCCGCATAGAGCTACCCTCCTAACCTTATTTCCTGTTGGTTGTGAGTATCTAAGACGTTTGCAGTGAAAGGTTTCCTTCACCCGCTGCAGAAATTCTTCCTCACTTTCCGCCATCGGAAGGTCTCCAACCATACCAAGCCCATAGGGTTCATCTTCCGAGCTAGCGGAAGGATGCGGTGCCAGAATGNTGCAATTCTGCAATCCCAGCTTTTCAGCCATTTTCCCGTTTACCCCTTCAAAAACAGAATCTACGTTGGTATGCCCGGCATAGAGTGCAATATCGTTCTTAATGGCTTTAATCAGACAGTTTTCGATATGGTTCTTTCCGGTTATCGTCTTAACACCTCTGAAAATCAGCGGATGATGGGAAACAATCATATTGTAACCTAGGTTGACCGCTTCATCGATGACAGCTTCCGTCACATCAAGACTCACCAGAATACCAGTCAGCTCCATATCTCGAGATCCCAGAACAAGCCCTGCATTATCATAAGTTTCCTGATATGACAATGGAGCAAATTCTTCCACGACCCGGCATATATCGTTGACTGTAGGCATCTTACTTTATTTATTCGGTTGTTTCAACTCAAGGAAAAGCTCTTCCAGCTGCACATCATCAATGCGGGACGGTGCCCCACTCATTACATCACGCCCTGAATTGTTTTTAGGAAATGCGATAGTGTCACGAATGGAATCCAAACCAGCCAACATGGAAACAAAACGGTCCAAACCAAAAGCCAGACCTCCGTGAGGTGGTGCACCAAACTTGAATGCATTCATCAGAAAGCCAAACTGACTTTCAGCTCTTTCTTGTGTAAAGCCAAGACTCTTGAAAATTTTAGCCTGCAGTTCACTATCGTGGATACGAATAGACCCACCGCCCAATTCCACACCGTTTATTACCATATCATAGGCATCGGCACGAACGGCACCGGGATCACTTTCCAGGAAAGGAACGTCTTCCAGTTTTGGAGAAGTAAACGGATGATGCATCGCAAAGAAACGCTGAGCTTCCTCATCCCATTCGAACATGGGGAAATCAATAACCCAAAGCGGTGCAAAAACATTTTTGTCACGATACCCCAAACGGGTTCCCATCTCCAAACGAAGTTCGCACAAAGCTTTCTGAGTCTTCAGGGTCTCTCCGCTCAATATCAGGATCAAATCGCCGGGTTTAGCCTGACAGGCTTCAGCCCATGTCTTCAATTGTGTCTGATCGTAGAATTTATCAACGGATGATTTATAGGTTCCGTCTTCTTCGCAACGAACATACACCATCCCTTTTGCTCCAATCTGCGGACGTTTCACGAAATCGGTAAGCTGATCGAGTTGTTTGCGAGTATAAACGGCACAACCGGGAGCGCAAATGGCGCCAATATATTTAGCACTGTCAAAGACAGTAAATTTACCTTCTTCTGTACATCCTTTCAATTCGACGAAAGTCATGCCAAAACGAATGTCCGGCTTGTCACTGCCATATTTTTTCATGGCATCGTGCCAGGTCATACGTGGGAATTGCTCCTTAAATTCAACCCCCTTAATGTCCTTGAACATATATTTGGCCATGCCTTCAAACACATTGAGAATATCTTCCTGTTCCACAAAAGACATCTCACAGTCTATTTGAGTGAACTCCGGTTGACGATCTGCACGGAGGTCTTCATCACGGAAACACTTTGCTATCTGAAAGTATCGGTCAAAACCGGATACCATCAACAACTGCTTGTACATCTGGGGCGATTGTGGCAAAGCATAAAATTCGTTGGGATTCATTCGGGACGGCACTACAAAGTCACGTGCACCTTCCGGGGTTGAACCAATAAGAATNGGCGTTTCAACTTCAATAAAGCCTTGCTTGTCAAGATAGTTGCGGATAGCCATGGTCATTTTATGCCTCAATTCCAGATTTACACGCACCGGATTACGGCGCAAATCCAGATACCTGTATTTCATTCGGATATCGTCTCCCCCGTCGGATTCATCTTCGATGGTAAAAGGTGGGACTTCCGATGAATTCAGAATATTCAGCTCGTCGACAATTATCTCGATATCGCCGGTTGGTATCTTGCTGTTCTTGTTGGAACGCGCCAAAACTGTACCGGTAACCTGAATAACCCATTCACGTCCCAGCTTGTTGGCCTTTTCGCACAACTCTGCGTTTACATCCTGATTGAATACAAGTTGCGTGATGCCGTAGCGATCACGAACATCCACGAAGGTCATTCCNCCCATCTTACGGCTGCGTTGCACCCAACCCGACAGAGTCACCTTTTTTTCTACATCGCTGATGCGGAGCTGGCCGCAGGTATGTGTTCTATACATAGCTTCTCTTCTATTAATAGTGCAAATATCTATATTTTTTTGCAATTCACAAGCCTAGAAAATTTGGAAAGTCAAAAAAAAGGTCTACATTTGCACCCGTCTTAGAGAAACGGGGTGTAGCGCAGTCCGGTTAGCGCACCTGCTTTGGGAGCNNGGGGTCGTGGGTTCGAATCC
>Ga0065701_1012612_pt1 | contig 79580 bp, 60 predicted proteins | sample Biomet1_FD_59088 | JGI IMG/M metagenome (GOLD analysis project Ga0065701, IMG submission 59088) | Microbial communities from bioreactor (seeded with anoxic lake sediment) at LBNL, California, USA - Biofuel metagenome 1 version 3... | ecosystem: Engineered > Bioreactor > Anaerobic > Unclassified ...
CGGCAACCAATAATGGTTCTTGGGGACAGCATTGGACTATGGCCAATTGCAATCCTGAAAAAATTGATGCAAGTGGTAAACGTCAGATTGCATCCTATTATTATCCACTAACCGGTCCATACGCTTCGAGCGATTCTACGTTGCTTGATTATCAATGCTTATTAATGAAATATTCAGGCATAGACGGAGTTATGATAGACTGGTATGGCACTCAGAGTAAGAACGACTATGCTTCAAATAAAAAAAACACAGAAGCGATAGTCAAATCAATAGAAAAAGCAGGATTGCAGTTTGCTATTGTTTACGAAGACAATACCTTAAACGGTTTGGATGATAAGGTATCTCAGGCACGTCTTGACATACGTTATTTGGCATCAGGATTTTTCAAGAGCAATAGTTATATTAAGATCGATGCCAAACCCCTTCTTATGATTTTTGGCCCGCAACAAATATCCAAGCCGGAAGAATGGAACGATGTATTCAATGTTTTGTTGACAAAACCTGAATTCATTGTGCTTAATGGTAATACATCTAAAGTAAATAATAGCCAATATATAAATTCTCAAGGTGAATTTCTCTGGGTGAATGCAAATCCTTCGTATTCTGATGCCAAAAACTATAGTATGTATATAGGTGGAGCAATGCCAGGTTTTCACGATTATTATAAAGCAGGTGGATGGGGTAATGGATATACAACCTATGATTCAGAAAATGGAGCTTTATTTGATCGTCAGTTATCTGCAGCGAAAAATGCAGGCCTTGGTTGGTTGCAAGTGAGTACGTGGAATGATTACGGTGAGGGAACAAACATAGAACCGACTCAAGAGTACGGTTATCAATATTTAGTAAAAATACAGCAGTTTACAGGTGTTTCTTATCAACAATCCGTATTAGAAAATATATATCGTTGGTATCAGTTAAAAGGAACATATTCTAAAGATAAAACCGCAAATAGTAAACTGTTGCAATGCTATTATTATTTTATATCCCTTCAACCGGACAAGGCGAAAATTATTATGGATAAGTTATGATAAAGTCAATAGGTATGAAAAAATATATAAACAAACTTCCTTTCGTTTTTCTGTTTTTTTTGTTTTTTACTAGTGAGTTTTCTATTATGGCAGAAGAGTTTGTAAAGTCACCTGACGGAAGACTTTGCATAACAGTAGGAATAAATCACGGTCGTCCATTCTACTCACTTATGCGTGGTAATGAGAAACTAATTAATAATTCGGATCTCGGTTTTATGCTTAAAAGCGGACCTTTATACAAAGACTTTCGTATCGTAAGCATAGAACGTGATAGTAAGGATGAAACATGGGCACAGCCTTGGGGGGAAGAATCTCAAGTGCGTAATTATTACAATGAATTGACACTCAATCTACAAGAAAAGAACAACTTGAAGAGAAGTCTTTCGGTTGTCTTTCGAATATTTAACGATGGAATAGGTCTCAGATATGTGTTTCCCAAACAGCCAAACCTTAAGGACTTCGTTATAATGGATGAGATGACAGAATACGCATTACCATGGGATGCAAAAGCTTGGTCTATACCCACTAACGGTACAAAATATTATGAAGCCATATACAAAGCATCGCCGATCAGTAAAAAAGATACAGTTTCCACACCTGTTACATTGGAGGTAAATGACAGTCTTTATATGGTTTTCCATGAGGCTAATCTTACAGATTATGCCAGTCTGAATCTTACACCTCGTATGAAAAAAGGTTCTGCAATAGCTCTTGTCTCTGCTCTTACACCCTGGCATACCGGTGAAAAAGTTTATGCAAAAACTCCTTTTGTATCACCCTGGCGGACAATCATTGTTACCGATAAACCTGGTGATCTGGTAACCTCTCGTATTATGCTCAACCTAAATGAGCCATGTAAGATCAAAGATACTTCTTGGTTGCAAACAGGCAAATATGTCGGAATATGGTGGGGTATGCACATGAAGAAATATACATGGTCTCAGAGCCCCATTCATGGTGCAACGACAGCCAACACCCGGCGGTATATCGATTTTGCAGCTAAACATGGTTTTGGTTCAGTATTGGTTGAAGGTTGGAATTATGGTTGGGATGGTGATTGGACACAAGAAGGAGATAAATTCAGTTTTACACATCCATATCCTGATTATGACCTTCGTGGAATTTGTGATTATGCCCGCAGTAAAGGAATACGAATTATCGCTCACAACGAAACAGGTGGTGCTGCTAAAAACTATGAAAATCAACTTGACAGCGCTTTCGCCCTTTACCATTCGCTTGGTATCAATACGGTAAAAACAGGTTATGTCAATCCTTTTTTGGATAATAAAGAATTGCAGCATAGTCAATATGGTATCAGACATTATAGAAAGGTCATAGAGACGGCTGCCAAGTATAATTTGATGGTTGTCAATCATGAACCGGCTATGCCTACAGGACTTCAGCGCACATATCCTAATCTGATTTCTCAAGAAGGTGTACGTGGTCAGGAATACAATGCATGGTCGGCAGACGGTGGTAATCCGCCAGAACATCTTTGCTTGTTACCGTTTACTCGTGGGTTAGCTGGTCCGGCAGATTTTACACCCGGTATCTTTAATTTTAAGAATACAGCCATGCCAGGAACTCATCCGCAGACCACACTTGCAAAACAGTTGGCCGAATACGTCGTAATATATAGCCCGGTTCAGATGGCTGCCGATATGATCGAAAATTACGAAGATCAACCAGGGTTGACATTCATTGAGTCATGTCCTACAAATTGGTCCAAGACTATCGTTCTTAATGCTGAAATAGGTAAATATGTAACAATTGCACGCAAAGACCGCAATAGTGACAGTTGGTTTATCGGTAGTGTCACAGATGCAGACGAACGGGATATCGTACTTAATCTGAATTTTCTTGATAAAAATGTTAAGTATAAAGCGATAATATACGAGGACGGTCCAGGCGCTGACTATAAAAAGGATCCCTACCCATTGACAATCCGGAATCTCGATGTGGATTCTACCAGTGTAATCAAATTACATTTAGCGACCAGCGGCGGTACTGCCATTTGTATAAGGAAAATCTAAGTAGATATAAACAAGCTTTTTGATAGCCGATTCTAATAGTTTATAGATAGAACTTTAGAGTCGGCTATTATAGGATTTTCTTTGATGTTCTACAAAAATCCAATGTCTGGACAGGGATAATTTGAACTGCCCCTATCGAATATTCAACTTCTGTCGGGCTTTGGTTTTGTCAAAATAAAGCAAATATGTCTCCGGATCGTTCAATTGCATGACAACCTGAAACAAATCCTGATTTTTCATGATAGCAGGATACAGATATCTACCAGTGGAACTATAACCCAGTTGTTCCAACACCACAAAGTCCACCTTCTTCTTGACCAAATCTCTAATCACCTCCTTATCATCAAGACTATACAGATAATTTGTCACCCATGCTCCCGAGAAATAATAGAACATATCAGGCTTGCGGCAAGCCACCACCATATTCTTGTTCCCTTGCTGTTTAACCACTTTGGCTATATCAAAATAATTCTTATACGCCGGGAAATAGCCTTGCTTGGCCATCACTTGCATATTATTCAACATAGGCCACATGAAAAAGACAAAAATAAGGAAACCGTAGGGTGCATACTGAGGCAAAGCTTTTTTGGACCTCCTCAGGAGCTGGTCGGCAAGAACAACGATGCCATGGAAAAAGCACAAGGCAATGAAAGGAGCCAAAGGCCATACGTATCTTGGTCCGTTGCCCGGATGCCATAAGAGAAAAACGACAATATTACCCAACAGATAGGAACTGAAAAGGAAACGATAACGCCCCGTTTTCCAGGCACCGTAAAAAACGACGAGCACCAGTATGATACCCAGCACCATAGCAACAGCCTTAGACCACTGATCATCCTGGGTAAAAGGGAAGAGCACATCCATAAAGCCTTTGATGACCGTATCGTACAGATTCACCCAAATTTTGTCCATAAAAGCACTGAATGTACTGATCTTTCCTTCTTCAGGCCTCCAGTTGTTGACCGTAAACATAGCGTCAAGATACCTGCCCTTGAGCCCATAAACGGAGTTCCGGATCATCCACGGCAAGTAAAGGATGGAAAAACCGCCGATAAAACCGATCACCCTTTTCCATTTTTTCTCCATCAACCAATGCAGGACAATGGCTCCAACCAGAACAATGGCCACACTTCTCAGATAAAATGCAGCAACAGCCGACAATAGCACTCCATAAAAATATCTGGACTTCCATATTTTCACATCGTCCTCCAGTTTCATGAGCATATACAAGGCAAGTATGCTGAAAAAAAGATAAGGGATTTCCGACATCAGAATGGTTGCCAACCTCAGCAATCCGCTGTTGAACAAAAGCAGGCAGCAGACAGTAAAAGCCAGGGGGGCACTTTTGGTAACCTTTTTGGCGACAGTAAAAAAAAGCAGGATTCCGCCCAGGTAGAACAATCCGTTCACAGCCTTGAGCAACACGATATTCTGTCCGAAAACAGACATCAGCAAAGCCAGTATAGCCGAATATCCGGGCGGAAACCAGTTGGTCGGCGTATAATCGGGATTGTACGGCGAAGAATAACCGTGTCCCTGCAAGATGGACGAGGCATAATTCAGGTAACCGAAATTATCTCCGTTCAAATCAAGCTTCTCGTCAAAAATATGTCCATAGGCCAAAAGAAAGGCAAAGGACAAAAGGACAAAAAAGATCAGGTCACTCCAGTCCTTCTTTTTATCAACAAGCGGTTTATGAACGGTTGGCGTTGCTTTCTGTTTCATCTTGAATGTGTTTTCTATGAAATCCTTACTTGAACTGTTATTTTCTTAAGGCAGGGAAAAGTGTTGACTTCATCAATCCCCATTTATGAAGACGATAGACAACAGAAGTTTTCATAACCCCCACCCCATAAATAAAACTTCTTCTCAGGTTGATGGAAGAGGCTTCATCAAAATATTTGGTGGGACAAGTTATTTCTGCAATCTCAAAGCCGGCATAAAAGATCTGAGCCAGCATTTCGTTGTCAAAGATAAAGTCATCGGAATTATGGAGATAATCTATGTTTCTCAGGACCTCGGATGAAAAAGCCCTAAAGCCGGTATGGTACTCGGAAAGCTTCTGCTGAAGCAAGACATTCTGAAACAAGGTCAGAAAACGGTTGGAGACATACTTGATCATTGGCATTCCACCTCTCAGGGCACCATTGCCCAAAATACGGGAGCCCAAAGCAACCGGATAAACATCGTTGGCTATCAGATAGCACATGGAATGGATAAGCTTTGGTGTGTATTGATAATCCGGATGCAACATGACAACAATATCGGCGCCAAGTTCGAGCGCTTTCGTGTAGCAGCTTTTCTGATTTCCCCCGTAGCCTTTGTTCCTGTCATGTCTTACAATATGCCTGATTCCTATTTCCTGGGCAACTTCAACGGTTCTGTCCGTACTGTAATCATCGGTAATGATCACTTCATCCACAATATCGAAAGGTATCTCACCGTAGGTTTTTCTCAATGTCAATTCCGCATTATAAGCAGGCATGACCACTATTATTTTCTTTCCGTTTATCATTTTATCGACCAATTGTTCTGTTTGTGACGTTCAGTAAAGATGTAGAAATCATCACTTCCCGTCTAATTCCGGGCAAATATACGAAAAAAAGCACAGGGGGTTTTTCACGTTTTAGAAATTGAGAGACTTTTCTTACCTTGCGGCCCGAAAAGACCCATTCAATGAAAGATTTTATACGACTGCTCTTCCGGCTAGTGCCTCCCTATAAAAAGAACGTGTTGCTGAACATTATCAACAACTTGCTCTCAACTTTCTTCAGCCTGTTTTCTTTTGCAATGATCATTCCCATTCTTCAAATCTTATTCAAGATGGAGAAGAATACCTATACCACCATGCAATCTTTCGACGGTGTAGCTATAAGTCATTGGGCAGGCATCATCAAGAACAACTTTTACGTCTTCATTACCCAGACCATCCAGACCAGCGGTGCAGGCACCACCTTGCTTCTGCTCGGCGCCTTCTTGGTCATGATGACGTTTTTCAAGGTTTTATTCATGTACATGTCCTCGTTCAACATGGTCACCATCAGAACCGGAGTATTACGTGACCTGAGAAACACCATTTTTAATAAAATAACTACCCTGCCGCTCAGTTTCTTCTCGGAAGAAAAGAAAGGAGACATCCTGGCCAGGATGTCAGGAGATGTGACAGAGGTTGAAAACTCAGTGATGAGTTCACTGGACATGCTGTTCAAGAATGCCATCATGATCTTCGTCTATTTTGGAACGATGCTGGTGTTAAGCTGGGAGCTGACTGCGTTTGTGGCGGTAATGCTACCTTTCGCTGGCTTTATCCTTGGAGGTATCAGTAAGAAACTCAAGAAGCCATCCCGTGAAGGTCAGGAACAGTGGGGAGAACTGCTGTCGCAAATTGAAGAAACACTTTCCGGCCTGCGCATCATTATGGCCTTTAATGCTCAGAAAAAGATTAAGACCCGCTTTCAGGCCCAAAACGAGACACTGCGCAAGACTACCCGAAAAATCGCCAGCCGTCAGCAACTGGCCCACCCTGTCAGCGAATTCCTGGGCACCGCCATCATCGCTATCGTGGTTTGGTTCGGAGGTTCGCTTATCGTTCGAAACGAAGCAACCATAACGGCTCCTTCCTTCATATACTACCTGATTATTTTTTACAGCATCATCAATCCGGCCAAAGCTTTTTCACAAGCGTGGTACACTATTCAGAAAGGTTTGGCTTCCATGGTTCGCATCGACAAGATTCTGCTCGCCGAAGCCACGATCGAAGACCCCAAAGAGCCCAAACATATTGTGGAATTCTCAAAAGAGATCAAATACAGCCATGTGGATTTCCGTTACCAGTCAGAACCCGTATTGCGAAACATTGAACTGACCATTCCCAAAGGCCAGACCATTGCTTTGGTAGGACAATCCGGATCCGGTAAGTCCACGCTTGTCGACTTACTGCCACGTTTCTACGATGTGGAAAATGGCTCCATCACCATTGACGGCATCGATATTCGCGAGTTGCCCATACAGGAACTGCGCCACATGATGGGCAATGTCAACCAGGAAGCCATCCTGTTCAACGACAGCTTCTTCAACAATATAGCATTCGGTGTGGAAAAAGCGACGATGGAACAGGTTGTGGAAGCAGCCAAGATTGCCAATGCCCACGATTTCATTTCGGCCACAGAAAACGGCTACAACACCAACATCGGTGACCGCGGCGGCAAGCTTTCCGGTGGTCAGCGCCAGAGAGTCAGCATAGCTCGGGCCATCCTAAAGAATCCACCCATCCTGATTCTGGATGAAGCCACATCGGCCTTGGATACCGAATCCGAAAAACTGGTTCAGGAAGCCCTGGAAAACCTGATGAAAAACCGTACGACCATCGTCATAGCCCACCGCCTGTCGACCATCCGAAACGCAGACCTTATTTGCGTCATGAACGAAGGTCGCATTGTGGAACGCGGTACACACGAAGAGCTGATCGAAAAGAACGGAGCTTTCAAGAGGCTTTACGACATGCAGTCCTTCTAAGGGATAAGCCTTTAAGCCAAGCGGAAATTCAGTTCCAGATCACTTCAGCTCCTTATATATCAATTCTATACCTTTACCCGACTTGAGGTTACGGGAGTATTTTTTGTCCGTGGCATTGTTCCAGTGTTCAAATACACCAAGGCTCTCCAAGCCGGTGCCATCTCTCTCGGGATCATAATGTGTGCCCGAAGGAGGATTGTTGGCCAGGGCGGATTCAACCAAATACTGGTCGCACTCTTTCAAGTCCGGTGCATCCGGCCATTCGTTCAAGATAAAATCCATGCCGACGGCATCAATAGCCACCGGATCCTGAGAGGCAAAAAGGCTGCAAGGCCAATTGCCGTTGAAGGGGGACATTTTCATCCTGTATTGGGGAACACCATCTACAAATTTGTGACCATAAGTAGCATCCACCAGAAAAAGCATGGTTTTCAGCCCCAAATCCTTATGTCCCAGAAAATCCGTGAAAGTCATGTATTTCGCCTTGCCCGATTTATCCTGATCAAAATTGGAATGGGCGTTTTTGCGCCAGTCGTTGTAAATACTAGTACATCCGTAATAATTTTTGGCACAGAGCGTAACACCCTGCCCGACATGCCCTTTGAGCAAAGCCAGGTTGATCAGATAGTCGGCTTCTACAGCACAGGTAGCCAATCCACGGGCAAGTTTCCCGTTATCGGCCGAATACGGAATGGCATTGTCCACATAGGTGGCCTTTATTCGTCCATCGCCTCCCACATTATCAACAAACTGAACTTCGGGATATTTGGAATGACATTTTGAGAAAATGTTATCGGTGATGAAACGGCTGGCGTCAAAAACCGTGATATTTTTTTGCGGCACACCGGCTTCATGGACCAGACTGTTCAACAGACTCAGGACCATTTGCGGTGAAGCATTTATCTCATTGGTATTGGCATGGCTTAGCGTATTGTTCTCATTGATTTTGACGGCAATCTTTTCGTTTATCTGATAGCCTTTTCCTCCACGGCTTCTCTTCGTATTGAAATATTTAAAGAGCGATCTCCAGGCCTTGGCTTCGGTCTTTTCCCCGGTAAGTTCAACAAGCGAGTTGGTGAGCATCTTATCGGCGCCAACCTGGGAATTGCATGCATCGTCCCACCAATAGCCGGTTGTTCCGTCCCAGTTTGCCACTTTCGGATTATGCACCCATACCACACGCCCGGGATAAATGCCTTTCGCCACTCCCATCGGCTTGTTGCTTTCGATGCTTAGGGAGTTCAGCGTCCTGGCATACAAGCTTGTCGGGTTTCCGAAGAAAAACAGGCACGAACACACAATGGCCGCCAGAAAAAACAGACCTGCATAAACATAGCGGGCTTTTGCAAAATGCTTTTTAGCGACGCGAAATGCAGAAACAGAACCAAAGAATGTCATCAGATATATGACAAAGGCCGACATCATAGGTGCTGAGGCCCGCATGCACGGGTAGGTTGCACGGGATGGCTTGGGTATCACCCGGATAAGAAACCATGCAGTTGAAGTAAAACCTAAAAAAAGAACGGTCGCACGTTTTACAATAGGCTTTTTGATGAACTCCGCCAATCGGGCAATCAATGAGAAAACTTTATTTATCATGGTTGTCATTTACTTTTATTCAATTTAAAATCCAAAAAATCGAAATTCATGTTTCCGTTGGAAACCACTCTCAGGGTAAGAACCTGAATACCTTTTTTCAATCTCACCGTCGCCAGGGATACCATTCGGTTCCAGTGGTGCCACTGGCGCCATGCCAAAGGCTCTTTATCACTTTTGGTAGAAAGCACCTTGAGCTTTCCCGTCAGCGCTTTTCCATTCAGGTCGAAAGAGATTACACCATCACCGCAAGCCGTATACATCAAGTCTATTGTATAAGTTCCAGCTGTCTTTACGTCTATGCTGTAGTTCATCCATTCTCTCGGTTTAGTCCAACCGACATAGAGCTGTCCATCATTGGTTCCACCATATTGAATGGATTTCTGTCAATATCGTTTGATTTCGTATAGGAAATATCGACCGCCTCCTTTATGCGAAATTCGTTCAGGAACGTCCCGTCGGCCGGATTGAGTCCACCGCTACCCTCATTGATTCGATCGGTGTCGGGAAAAGAAACTCCTTCTCCCCCTGTATCATAAAGTTCACACTGAATCTTGCCAGGTACCTGCTGAAAGACATTTCCCCAGGGAGTCCCCTTGTAGTCATTGGCAGCATAGGTCTTCATGCCACATGAAAGCAAAAGAATGACAGCAAAGTGAGCTAAGGTTTTTTTATGATGTAAAATTATAAGGTTCAATGAATAAACAAAAGCAGGCGTGAATATATGTTTTTATACGTTACCATTCAAAAAAATCACAAAATCCTTTTTCTTTTGATTAGACTAAGGCCTGGTCGATACACGATCGAAAAAAGGGCTCTTGCTCGTTGCCGATATCGGAATCGCATAGGCAACCTTGCATTCCTTGCCCAGCCAACCCAATTCGAGGGCCGCCACTCCGGCAGAGAACATCACCCTGCTATCCACCCTGTTATCTGCAGCAATAGAGCAAGCCGACCCAACGGCTATGCCCAGATCGTTCAAAGGAAACGCACAAGGCAAGTTGCCCTGCTTGTCCTTATCTGCACAGGTTGAAAATCCGCAATAGCCACAATTCANGTTCATATTGTTCNACCTGGTGCCCAAAACGACCACCGCTTGCGCCTGACGAATANTTTCTGCATCACGATAAAAAAACTTTCGGCCGTGCCTTTCCACACTTGCTTCCATATAATCGGCCAGAGTCTTCAGGTCATCACCCGACACGAGTATAAGTTCCAGATTGTCCACCCCTTTACCCTTGGGGGCCGTTCTGGCTGCAGTCATCATACGTTTTCCAACTTCCAGAACCTGCTGGGCATTTATCTCTTTTTCATTGATTATCATTGCTTTTTGCTTTAATTTATATCTACAAACTTATTTAATTGGNACGGAATATTCAACAAAAGAGGCCGTATATAACCTTTTCATAAACAAAATAATATTTTTTTAAAAATAATTACCAAAAAACTTGCACATCCGATTTTTATCCTTTCCTTTGCATATGCTTGTAACACAAGTTTAATTATCATTTTTATTTATTATTATTTATTATTTGTATGAACATTTACATTGGCAACCTGAACTACAGCGTTCGGGAAAATGACTTAAAAGAAGTTATGGAAGACTACGGCACCGTTGTTTCCGTTAAGATCATCAAAGATCGCGAAACCGGACGTTCTAAAGGTTTTGCCTTCTGCGAAATCGAAGAAGACGAAGCTGCTAAGAAAGCCATAACCGAATTGAACGGTTCAGAGTATGCTGGCCGCCCAATGGTAGTTAAGGAAGCTCTTCCGAAAAACTAATTCCGAAAAACCAGTCTTGACAGATCTCACTTAATACTATAAGTTCCTCTTAAAAACCGCCTCATCACTGAAGCGGTTTTTTTATTTTTACCCCCGGCATGACACCGGGGGCCTGTTTTTATCCTAAAATAGCCAGAACCTGATTTTTCTGTACATTCTTACCCTGCGGAGCATCAATCTGGATGAGTTTGCCATCAAACATTGCCTTAACGGGCTCCATACCATAATAAGTCTGAACATAGCAAATGATATCACCGGTCTTGAAAGTTGTACCAATAACCGGTGCCGAAGACGTTTCCAGCAAGTCGACCTGCCAGATAACCTGACCACCGACAGGAGCCTGTACAGGTTGTGCCGACGGCGTATTTTTCCGGATGTCCTCTATATCAATGCTTGGAATTTCAACGACAGGACGAACCACGATCTTGGCAGCGCCTGCTTTTTCCTTGGCCTGTTCCAATTCCTGTTCAAAGCGTTGTTTGGCTACACCCGACTTGTAGTCACGGTATTGCCTGTCGTGCATGGCCAGTTCGAAGAGCTCTTCGTCGTCCTGTCCGCAATCCCAACCGTTGGCTTTCATTTCAGCCCTGTAGGTTTCCAATGCATCTGGATATTCGTTCTGGGGATTTCCGGTAAAGAATTCCCAATTGTTATCCTTGACCAACTGAACGATTTCCGGAGCCAGTTCACCTGGAAGCTTACCGGTCTTGCCAAGAATCATGTTGCGGCTGTCCGGATCGATGTGCGAATAGCGGGGCTCACCCTTGGCAAGGGAGAAGATGTTCATCAAAGCTATATTCTTCACATACTGGCTGAAAGGAGTCACCAATGGAGGATAACCAAGCTTAGGCCATACATATTCCACTTCCTGGAAAAGCTGAACCACCAGCTGGCTGAAAGTCACTTCTGGTTTCCCTGAATTTCTCAAAGCCATATTGATGGCATTGTGCATGCCTTTCAGGTCGGCCATCATAGAGCCCATCATACCGCCTGGCAAGCCACAACCTACAAGCAGGGAAGTGCTCACTTTGTTGGACGGATCGATAAAGTAACCCAGGAAGTCATCCATAAACGACTGAGTCAACTCACGGGCTTCCATATAAGCGTTCATGTTGATGTCTGGGACCAGGAACCCGGCGTCTTTCAGCATGGCTTGAATGGTAATAACATCAGGATGAGACATACCCCAGGAGAGAGGTTCCATGGCAACGTCGATATAATCGGCTCCTGCCTTGGCGACTTCCAGCATCGAAGCCACAGAAAAGCCAGGGCCGGAATGACCATGATATTCAACAGGTATATGCGGATATTTGTCCTTAATGCTTTTGGTCAGCCTGCCAAGAAATGCAGGACGGCCAATACCAGCCATATCCTTCAGGCAGATTTCATCCGCTCCGAATTCCACCAGTTTGTCGGCAAGGCCCATATAGTATTCAACCCGTATGAACGGGAGAAGAGGTTATACACATGGCAGCCTGGGAAATCATCCCTGCTTCCTTGGCATATTTTACAGAAAGTTCCAGATTCCTTGGATCGTTCAATCCGCAGAAAGAGCGGGAGATATCTGTACCCTGCGCCTTTTTTACTTTATACATCAAACGGCGTACATCGGCTGGTACAGGATTCATTCGCAGCCCATTCAGAGCCCTTTCAAGCATATGCGTCTGGATTCCGGCCTTATGAAAAGGCGCCGTCCATTCCCGAACCGCTTTGTTGGGATTTTCACCGTAAAGAAGATTGACTTGTTCGAACGCTCCGCCATTGGTTTCTACTCTGGCAAAGCACCCCATGTCAACAATAACCGGGGCAATTTGGTTGAGTTGGTCAACTCTGGGTACATATTTCCCGGATGATTGCCACATGTCCCGATAGAGAAGACTAAACTTGATTTCCTTTTTCATTTTGTGCATGTAATTTCATATGTCACGCACATTTCATGCCAATCATTTTCCATGACATTCAGTGTGTGTGGGCCACGTTTAGAATAAGATATTTTTACTGCCATCTCTGGCTTTCACAGGTTTTAAACCCGTGGAAGTCAAAGAATAATATATGCATCAAAATTAGGGAAATTTTTCGCTAATTCTCCCTTTCAACAAGGAAATAATACGTGTTTTTAAGATTTTTTCTTGTTCTTTTTACCTTTAAAGAAAACGAGATAAAGAACAAAAAGGACACCCACTACATAGAACACATACTTGAGCTCATGGAAGTAACCCATCAGGACATCCTGATTCTTTCCGAAGAAATAACCAAGCAAAGACAGAATGGTGTTCCACATGGCCGATCCCAGAAATGTATACAAAATAAATTTCTTCAGGTTCATTTTGGCCAGACCGGCAGGAATGGAGATCAGATGCCTTATACCTGGTATGAGACGACCAATAAAAGTAGAGGTGTTTCCGTTCTCGATAAAATAATTTTCGGCATGTTCCAGTTTGGCCCTGTTGATGAAAAAGAACCTGGCAAATTTACTGTCTGCAAGACCATAAATGATCACACGTCCCAGATAAAAAGAAAGGGTGTAATTGATCAGGGCTCCAACAACGCAACCGAGCGTAGAAAAAAGGATGATCAGAAAAAGGTTCAGTTCCCCCTGCGAAGCCAGCCATGCAGCGGGTGGCAAGACAAGTTCGCTGGGAAGCGGAACGAAAGTACTCTCAATCGCCATCAGAACAGTAATTGTGAAATAATTCATGTTGGACATGTACCAATCGATGATGGAGGCNAAAATGTTCAATTGTATCATTATACTAGTTTTAGAAAAAGAGCACGAAGCCTTTTGGTAAAGGACGGCCACGTGATTTGTTATTTCGGGTGCGAATTTACTGGTTTATCTCGTCCCACACAAGAGGCGCCAGCCAATGATCCTGATTTTTAGAATCTTTTGATGTATCGGTGGCAATAAGGCTGAGTACCCTTATGCTCATAGTAATCCTGATGGTAATCTTCGGCCTCCCAAAAAGTAGTGGCAGGAGTCACNTTAGTGGAAATGCGATAGCCTTTTGCCTGGAGAATACCAATGAGTTTATCGGCTATCTGCTTTTGCCCGGGATTCGTGTAGAATATTTCCGACCTGTATTGCGGGCCCAGATCCGGTCCCTGGCCGTCTGTCTGTTCCGGGTCGTGAATCTCAAAGAAAAGTTTGGCCAGAGTTTCATAATCCGTCATTTCGGGATCATAAACGATCCTGACAGCTTCCGCATGGCCCGTCGTGTTGCTGCACACCTCCTTACTAGGTCGGATAATCCTTGGTTCCACCAATATACCCCGACACGACGGAGAGAACACCGGGCTGCTTTTGCATCAGGTGCTCCACGCCCCAAAAACAGCCTCCCGCAAAGATAGCAATCTCTCTTTTACGGAGAACCTCCACCGACTCACTCGTAAAATCCAAAGAAATGGAATTTACGCAATGCCTGGTATTTTTCGGGGTAAAACCTTCGCCTGAAAAAACGTGTCCCAAGTGAGCGCCACAATTGGCGCAGACGATCTCAGTGCGCCTGCCATCTTTATCTGGCACCCTTTTGACAGCTCCCTGAATTTCTTGGTCAAAGCTTGGCCATCCGCATCCGGCGTCAAATTTATTGTCCGACTTATATAAAGGAGCCTGGCACTGTTTGCAAAGATAGGTGCCTTTTTTTTTGAAACTTTTCATACATTCCGGAAAAAGGTTTTTCCGTCGCCTTATCAAGGATAACTGATTTTTCTTCTGGTGTAAGGTATTTCATATATTGGGTCTTTAGGTTTTTAAGTTGGTCTTTCATCAAGACAGTCCGGAGCATCTTCCAATTTCGGGGATGTATCTTTTTTCGTCCTGGCACAGGATGGCAGGCAAAACAGGACCAAAAACAGAAAGATGATAGNGGATGACTTTCCCATGACAAGAAGTCTTTCGATGTTTATAAATCAAAGTTAACACCCACCTGCAAACGGCGGAAAGGATAATCCCTCAAAGCATGCTGATACTGAATAAAATAGTGTTGGGAACCCGACTTAAAATTCAGCCTGCTTCGCAGAACCAAAGGTTGGTCTCCTTTTTTTAGCCAGCCGCTATAACCNGCCAGCCCATTTTCAAAAGANAGTTTGTCCGAAGACAGTATCATCTTACCGCCAAAAAGCGGTGCGTCGTTCTGCTTGCTATCATTCAACTGGTAGCTGAGAAATCCCAGCATGCCCACAAAACGCAGCTCATTGATGACGGTATTTTTTAAAATACAGNGATTTGCCTACCGTCAAATCAAAAAAGTAACCTGGCGAATCCAGATAGCGTGCCGTTCTGGGAGACTGGCTGGAAGCTGTCTTCAAGGCGATCTCCAGCACCACGTCCGGCGTATATTTCTTCTCTGGTACAATCCTCATAAGGGTNGAAATGCAGAGATCACTGATGTACAAGGTCTGTTCCCCGTCTTTTTCCATGGATGCGCGAAGATCTCTCACCTCCATCGTGGTTTTGTAATGCTCGGCCAGGACTCCCCAACCACATATAGCCAGTCTTCCCGGTATAAACGTATAGTTTAAACGGGCAGACATGCTTTGGGTCTGGTCTCCATACCCCCAGAAAATATCGGAAGAGATTTCCGCATTATGCTTTTCCGGGATCCGTCCGTCCTGAATTTCGGGAACAGGAAACGCATTTGGNCCAAAATAGGATGTGGTATAGGTATAATATTCGTGCCAGTCTTTGTCTTCGTTGTACTGATGAACAACCTTCCACCAATCAGGAATTTCGGCATGCAATACATCGACTGTCGGCAAGCAGAAGCATGTCAAAAGCACAATCCGCCAAAACATCAATGTATTGAAGCGGGAATTTAAATTGCGTTTTTCAAAAGTTTTCAATACGTAAATGCGTCCTGGCGAATTTCATTCATTATTTCACGGCAACTCTTTCTGTTGGGGCCTGATGAATGTTCCGGTATTCCGTCTGATCCACCACTTTTCTGGCCAAGTTCATAAAGGCTATTCCTGTCACTGAATCCTGATCCAGAGCGACGGGTGCGCCGGTGTCTCCGGATTCACAAATACTTTGGACAAGGGGTATCTGTCCCAGCAAAGTCAGGTTCAGTTCTTCAGCCAAAGCCTTGCAGCCTTCTTTTCCAAAAATATAATAACGATTGGAGGGTAATTCTGCCGGTGTAAACCAGGCCATATTTTCCACAAGTCCCAAAACAGGCACATTGACCTTATCTCCCTGGAACATGCTGATGCCTTTACGGGCGTCTGCCAGCGCAACCTGCTGAGGTGTGCTGACCACAACAGCCCCGGTTATGGACAAAGTCTGCACCAGTGTCAGCTGTATATCGCTGGTACCTGGAGGCAAATCGATCAGAAAATAATCCAGTTCACCCCAGTTTGCATCGGCAATAAGCTGCTTAAGGGCATTGGAGGCCATACCTCCTCTCCACACAACGGCATCTGCCGGATTTACAAAAAATCCGATGGATAAAATTTTGACACCGTATTTCTCTTCCGGTTCAATCAGTTCACGACCTTCCACATTAGCCATCAAAGGTCTGGCATCTTCGATATCAAACATCTTAGGGATGGAAGGGCCAAAAATATCGGCATCCAGCAAACCAACCTTGTAACCCATTTGAGCCAACGCAACAGCCAAATTGGCAGAGACGGTCGATTTCCCTACGCCGCCTTTTCCAGAAGAAATGGCCAGGATATTCTTAACCTGAGGCAAAAGTTTGTCCGGATTTGGGCGAGCCAGCTGTTTTGCCTTAACCTCGATGGTCACTTCCGCATCTTTGTCGGCATAGGTATGAATAGCTGTTTCTGCAGCCTTGACCACAGACTTGATAAAGGGGTCGTTAGGCTTTTCAAATTTAAGAGAAAAATGGACTTTGTTTCCTTCGATCCGGATGTTGTCTTCTACCATTCCGGCAGAGACCAAATCCTTGCCGGTTCCGGGATAACGCACATTGGAAAGTGCATCGAGTATCAATTTGGGATATAATGCCATAATCAGATTGTTTTTTTTTCCGCCGGAAGGTTGCGCGCACTTCTGCCGAAACTGCGGTAAGGGTCTGGTTCTATTTCAACATCCGGTTCTTTCCACTCGACTTCCGAAGGAAGCTCAAACTGGATGTATTTGATGGTCAGCCCACGCTGAAGCCATTGACTCTCATAAAAAGTCTGGATGGTCAGGATTTTGTCCGCCCAGCCACAATGATACAGGTCGTCGGTGTTTACAGCCACCGGCAACCGATTGGCCTTGACCATTTCAACAGTATAGCGGTACATAAACGAACTATCGGTCTTAAGATGAACCATTCCATCCGGTTTCATAAATTTTTGATAATCGACCATAAAGCGAGTGGATGTGAGTCGTTTACGCACTTTCTTCATCTGTGGATCGGGAAAAGTCAACCATATTTCGGAAACTTCTCCTGGAGCAAAAAAACGGGTGATAAATTCGATATGAGTACGCAAAAACGCCACATTTTTCAGGCCTTTTTCCGCTGAATCCCTGGCACCGGTCCACATTCTGGCACCCTTGATATCGACTCCGATGAAATTTTTTTCAGGATAAAGCTCGGCCAGACCTACGGAATATTCTCCTTTGCCACATCCCAGTTCTAACACTATGGGTCTGTCATTTCCGAAGAAATGTTCTCCCCAGTGTCCCTTTAACGGGCTATCCTGTTCTTGAAACTGAGCAAATTCGAAGACATGGGCAAAATGGCTCATGTCCTCGAATTTTTGCAATTTATTTTTTCCCATGAAATGGAATCAATGCAATGTTTTTTATAAATACGATTTTAAAGAATGGTGTTCCAGCCGTATTTATCCTCAGCCTTTCCATACTGGATGTCACGCAAAGCGTTGTAAAGCTTCAGGCACACTTTTCCAGGTTTTCCATCTTTAGCAAAAACATAGCTCTTGCCGGTATCGGCATCATCAATTCGTTCGATTGGAGTGATTACAGCTGCAGTACCGCATGCCCCCACTTCTTCGAATTCCGAAAGTTCTTCAACAGTGATCTTACGGCGTTCAACTTTCATACCCATATCTTCTGCCAGTTGACAGAGACTTTTGTTGGTGATGGAAGGAAGTACAGAGCTTGACCTAGGTGTTGCATAGGTATTGCCCTTGATCATAAAGAAGTTGGCCGCACCACACTCGTCAATGTATTTTTTCTCTTTGGAATCGAGGTACAACACGGAGGAGTAGCCTTTCTGATGAGCAATTTCTCCGGACTTCAGGCTGGCTGCATAGTTGCCGCCAATCTTGACTGTACCCGTACCCTGAGGAGCGCAACGATCGAATTCACGCATGATAACCATGTTGGCTGTCTGGAAGCCACCTTTGAAATAAGGTCCGACCGGAGTTACAAAAACAACAAACAAATATTCATCCGAAGGAGAAACACCAACTTTAGCACCTGTACCAATCAGTAATGGACGAATATACAGAGATGCTCCGGATTCATAGGGCGGAACAAAACGTTCGTTCAGCTTGACCGCTTTCAGGACTGCCTCTTCAAACATTTCAACCGGGAATTTCTCCATCATGATCATTTCTGCAGAAGACTGCATACGTTTTGCGTTTTCATCGATACGAAAAATCCTGACTTTTCCATCCACGCCTTTGAACGCCTTTAAGCCCTCAAACGCTTCCTGTCCGTAATGCAGACAAGTTGCCGCCATGTGCATGGTAATGTTTTCAGAAGTGGAGACTTCCAGTTCTCCCCATTTTCCGTCTTTGAAATAACAACGTACGTTATAGTCGGTCGGCAAATACCCGAACGACAATTCAGCCCAATTAATTGTATCCATTTTATATATTGATTAAAGTCTTTTCGCTTGCAGTTACAAAAAATGCCATATTAAACGCAAAAATACACTTTTTGTTTATATTAGCATCTTAATGAGCGACATATTATTCAAAGAATTTGGGTGAAAACAAGCACATAGCCCCTACTAAGTATACTTCAAACACAGCTTTGGCAGAGGTATCTTATGCCATAAAAGCTTAAAGTGTGTGATTTTGAGTTACTTTTTTTGATTTTAATATTCTTTTTGTCATTACTATTTCAGTTTTTACGTATATTTGCCACGTTTTTATTATAATAATTGACAATATGTGTGGATTCACAGGAGCCTTTGAGCTCAAACAAAGTGCCCAGGAACTTCGTCCTCAAGTTCTAAAGATGGCCAAGAAAATACGTCACCGCGGACCGGACTGGTCTGGCATCTATTGCGGTGAAAAGGCCATATTGGCCCACGAACGTTTATCGATCGTTGATCCCATGTCCGGGAGCCAACCTCTGTTTTCACCCGATGGTTCCTGCGTTCTGGCTGTGAACGGTGAAATCTACAATCATCTGGAAATCCGCGAACGCTACGCCGGTAAATATGATTTTCAGACAAAATCCGATTGTGAAGTTATTTTAGCCCTATACAAAGACAAAGGCATAAATTTTCTGGAAGATCTTAACGGCATTTTCGCCTTTGCCCTATACGATATTGAAAACGATGTATACCTGATTGCCCGGGACCATATCGGTGTCATTCCATTGTACATGGGATGGGACGATAAGGGACAATTTTTCGTAGCCTCGGAAATGAAGTCGCTGGAACCATACTGCTCAAGAATAGAAGTATTCCTGCCAGGACATTATCTGTACAGCAAGAACGGCACCGTAGAAAAATGGTATCAGCGCGACTGGATGGATTACAATGCGGTGAAAGACAACCAAAGTTCCATTCCAGAGCTAAGGAAAGCACTCGAAGATGCAGTCAAGCGCCAGTTGATGTCCGACGTACCTTACGGTGTTTTGCTTTCAGGCGGTCTTGATTCATCCATCATTTCAGCCGTGGCCAAGCAATATTCGTCCATGCGGGTCGAGAGTGGCAGCGTGAAGGAAGCATGGTGGCCCCAGCTCCATTCTTTCGCCGTAGGCCTCGTTGGCTCTCCGGACCTTGCTGCTGCGCGTAAGGTTGCCGACCATATCGGCACCGTTCACCACGAGATCCACTTCACCATCGAACAGGGCATGGATGCCATCAGCGATGTCATATACCACCTGGAGACCTACGATGTAACAACCGTAAGAGCTTCGACTCCGATGTACCTGCTTGCCCGTGCCATCAAGGCCATGGGTGTTAAGATGGTGCTTTCAGGCGAAGGAGCCGATGAAATATTCGGCGGTTACCTTTATTTTCACAAAGCACCGACCGCCAAGGACCTGCACGAAGAAACCGTACGCAAACTGGACAAACTTCATTTGTACGACTGCCTAAGAGCCAATAAATCGCTGGCAGCCTGGGGAGTTGAAGGCCGCGTTCCATTTCTGGACAAAGAATTCATGGACGTAGCCATGCGTCTAAACCCCGAGGACAAGATGTGCAAAGATGGTAAAATGGAAAAATGGATTCTTAGAAAAGCATTCGAAGATTATCTGCCAAAAGAAGTGGCCTGGCGTCAGAAAGAACAGTTTTCTGATGGTGTGGGATATGGCTGGATAGACCACCTCAAGGCTATTGCCCTCGAAAAGGTTAGCGACGAGCAATTTACCAATGCCGCCAAATATTTTCCAGTCAATCCGCCGCTTAACAAGGAGGAATTCCTGTATCGCAGCATCTTTACCGAACATTTCCCATCTGAGACGGCAGCTCACTGTGTTCCATCCGTTCCATCCGTCGCATGCAGCACCCCCATTGCTCTGGAATGGGACGAAGCTTTCAAGAAGATGAACGATCCTTCGGGCAGGGCAGTGAAAAGTGTTCACGACCAGGCTTACTAATAGAGTTAATCATAATAAAATAAAGGCCGCTCCAATCATTTGGAACGGCTTTTGTCTTTCTATCGCGTTCAAGAAAGAGCCTTTAGCCACTCTGAACTTTCATACAAACAGACATAAAAAAAGCTGTCCCGAATACCATCGGAACAGCCTTTCTTATAGAAATAATAAAACCTACTTCTTTAGATAATCATTTACAGCCTCAGCCATCTGTCTTCCGGAAGCCATGGCCCTTACAACCAAACTTGCTCCGGAAACCGCATCTCCGGCTGCAAAAACGCCCTTGACAGAACTTTCGTTCAGACTGCCAACAGAAACATTTCCACGCTGATCGTAAGATACGGTGAGCTCATCCAGCAAACCTTCATGTTCGGGATGAACGAAACCCATTGCAAGAAAGACCAGGTCAGCCTTGATGATTTCCGTCTTACCTGTTTCCTGCATCGTGAAACGGCCGGTGGCAGGGTCTGTATTCCATTCCACCTCAGCAATCTCAACACCAGTCAACTGACCGTTCTTGCCAATAAAGCGCTTGGTGGTAAGACACCAGCGGCGAATACAGCCTTCCTCGTGAGAAGAGGATGTTTTCAGGACATTGGGCCAGTTCGGCCACGGAGTTTGTGGATTTTCGCCAACCGGAGGCTTGGGAAGTATCTCAATCTGGGTCACTTCCAGAGCACCCTGACGATTGGAGGTACCTACACAGTCAGAGCCCGTATCACCACCGCCAATCACCAAAACGCGCTTGCCCTTGGCGTTGATGGCCTCACCTTCGATAGGAAGGCCAGCCAGCGACAAGTTTTGCTGTGAGAGAAATTCAAGTGCAAGATGCACTCCTTTCAGTTCACGACCTTCAGCAGGCAAATCACGTGCCACCCCGGATCCGATCGTTATGCAGACGGCATCGCTGGAAGACTTGATTTCCTTGAGAGAAACGGTTTTTCCAACCTCAGCACTGGTTACAAAGCGGACACCTTCTTCTTCCATCAAGCCTATGCGACGGTCTATTACCGACTTGTTAAGCTTAAAGTTCGGAATGCCGGAGCGAAGCAAACCGCCCACTTGCGGAAACTTTTCATAAACAGTCACCTCGTGTCCCATCTTATTGAGACGGTTGGCTGCAACCAATCCGGCAGGGCCACTACCAATAACAGCCACTTTCTTGCCTGTTCTGGTTTTGGGAGGATTTGCCACAATCCAGCCTTCATTGTATGCGCGCTCTGTTACAGAAGCCTCGTTTTCGCGAATGGTGACAGCCTGATGACTGATATTCAGCACACAGGATTTTTCACACAAGGCAGGGCAAATACGGCCGGTAAATTCTGGAAAGTCATTGGTCTCAGCCAGAATTTCATAGGCTTGTTTCCATTTTCCTTTATATACCAGATCCTGATATTCAGGCATCTTGTTTCCCAGTGGGCAAGCCCAGTGACAGAAAGGGACCCCGCAATCCATACAGCGGGATGCCTGCAACATTCTGTCTTCATTGTTCAGGGTCTGTTCTACTTCCCCGAAATCCGTCTTACGTTCGTGAACCGGACGATATCCGGCTTCTTTACGGTCTATGCTTAAAAATGCTTTTGGATTTCCCATCTTAGTAATCGTATTCTACTTGTGCAATTTTCTTTTTAACAGCCTCAATTTTCTCGTCATGAAGTACCTTCTTGTATTCGATAGGTATTACGCGAATAAATTTTTCCACATATTCATCCCAGTTTTCGAGAATGTGCTTGGCCTTAGGACTCTTAGTATGTCTATAATGAGCGGCAATCAGGTTGCGCAGCTCGCGGTTGTCGGCCATTTCCTCAATCAGGGATAGTTCAACCATCTGCATGTTGCAGAAGAAGTCAAAGTCACCTTCCTCATCCAGAACATAAGCAATACCGCCGGACATACCTGCAGCGAAGTTTCTACCGGTCTTGCCCAGCACAACCACACGACCACCGGTCATGTATTCACAGCAGTGGTCGCCTGCTCCTTCCACTACCGTAATGGCACCGGAATTTCTCACGCAAAAACGTTCGCCTACCTGTCCGTTGATGTAGACTTCACCTCCGGTAGCTCCGTAAAGCAAGGTATTGCCTGCAATAATATTGGAATCAGGCGCATAGGCCGTGCCTTCTGCCGGTACCACAATAATACGGCCACCGGACAAACCTTTACCAAGGTAATCATTGGCATCCCCTTCCAGCCTGAAGGTTACCCCTTTTGCCAGGAAAGCACCAAAGCTCTGACCGGCCGATCCCTTAAAGGTGCAGCTGATGGTATTGTCAGCCAAACCCTCATATCCGTAACGTTTGGCGATTTCACCGGAAAGCATGGCTCCTACGGTTCTGTCCGTATTCTTGATGTCACGGACAAACTGTACCGGACTCTGCATTTCGAGCGCCGGCATGGACAAACTAATAAGAGATCTATCCTGAATGTCGAAAATATCATGCACCTGAGGTTTCACATTGCGTATAGCCTGGTCACCTGCCGGTTTATATAAAAGTCTTGAGAAATCGAGTTTCTGCATCTTCAGGTTGTCAGCCTTTGGCATAAATTCAAGAAGATCCGTTTTTCCTACGATATCGTCCAACTTTCTATAGCCTAAAGCAGCCAAATGTTCGCGGACATCTTCGGCCAGGAAGTTGAAGAAATTGACCAGGTATTCATAGCGGCCTACGAATCGCTTGCGCAAGTCCTCGTTTTGAGTGGCCACACCTACAGGACAGGTATTCAAATGGCACTTACGCATCATAACGCAGCCCAAGACAATCAATGCACTGGTGGCAAAGCCGAATTCCTCTGCACCAAGCAAAGCAGCAACAACGATATCGTGACCGGTTTTCAACTGACCATCCGTCTGAAGTCTGACCTGACCTCTCAGGCCNTTCATCACAAGGGTCTGCTGAGTTTCAGCCAATCCGATTTCTACTGGCAGACCGGCGTGTTTTATAGAGCTGGAAGGGCTTGCACCCGTACCGCCTTCACAACCACTGATAAGTATCATGTCCGCCTTAGCTTTCGCAACACCTGCAGCCACTGTTCCTACACCGCTTTCTGAAACCAGCTTGACACTGACGCGTGCCAACGGATTCACATTCTTCAGGTCGAAAATCAGCTGAGCCAAATCNTCAATNGAATAAATATCGTGATGNGGTGGAGGNGANATCANGGAAATACCGGGAATGGAATGCCTGGTTNTTGGCAATAATCTGATCNACNTTGTAACCGGGTAACTGACCACCTTCACCGGGCTTGGCACCCTGTGCCACCTTGATCTGAAGCTCGTCTGCATTCACCAGATATTCGGTCGTTACACCAAAACGGCCTGAAGCGATCTGCTTGATGGCACTTCTAACACTCGTTCCGTCGGCACGCTTCTTGAAACGTACAGGATCTTCGCCTCCTTCACCAGTATTGCTCTTTCCGCCAACAATATTCATGGCAATAGCCAGAGCCTCATGGGCTTCACGGCTGATGGAACCGTAAGACATGGCTCCAGTCACAAAACGCTTGGTGATCTCCGAAGCCGGTTCAACCTCACTGATGTCAATAGGCTTTTGGCCCTTGAATGCCAGGAAGTCACGAAGGAATATCGGATGCGACTTTTGATCTACAGCAGCCACATATTCCTTGTATTTTTCATAAGAACCCGTTCTGGCTGCAATCTGAAGCCTGGAAATGGTTTCAGGATTCCATGCATGAAGTTCTCCTTCTTTTCTCCAGGAATAAACACCATTGTTTTGCGGGCTCTTGGGATCGTCCACTGCAAAACCTTCCTGATGCATACAAATAGCATCTCTTGCTATGTCTTCCATAGTGATGCCTTCCACTTTGGATGTGGTTCCTTCAAAATAATGTTTCAGCACTTCAGAGCTAATGCCGATAGCCTCAAAGATCTGAGCACCACGGTAACTGCGCAAAGTGGAAATACCCATCTTGGAAAGCACCTTAAGCAGGCCTTTGTTGATGGATTTGATATAATGTTTTTCAGCCGTTTCATAGTCAGACTGAATTTCCTTGTTTTTGACCAGATCATCCAGTACGGCAAAAGCGCCATAAGGATTGATAACACTGGCTCCATAACCGAAAAGCAGGGCAAAATGCATCACCTCACGCGGTTCAGCACTTTCCACCACAATGTCAATCTGCATACGCTTGCGGCACTCAATCAGGTGATGATGCACAGCCGATACAGCCAACAAAGAAGGTATGGCAACCATGTCTGCGTTTACCCCTCTATCGGTCAGAATCAGATAATTGTGTCCGTTCTCAACAGCTTCTTCTGCTTTCAGACAAAGGTTATTCACAGCCTTTTCCAGCGCACTTGCCCCTCCGGATAAAGGGAAAAGCATGGGCAACTCAACGGATGAGAAACGTTTGTAACGGATATTCTTGAGTATATCAAATTCCTTGTTGGTCACCACAGGACTTTTCAGCTTAACCACCTTGCAATGTTCCGGATTTGGTTCCAGCATATTGGCCTGATGAGATCCAATAAAAGCGGTAAGAGACATGACCAATTCCTCACGTATTGGGTCAATAGGCGGATTGGTCACCTGGGCAAACAGCTGGCGGAAATAGGCAAACAACCTTTGTGGCTTGTCTGACAAGACAGCGATCGGAGCATCGTTCCCCATGGAGGAAATCGGTTCTTTGCCTTCCAATGCCATAGGAATCATCAGACGTTCAATATCCTCCTTGGAATAGCCGAAAGCCTGCATAAGAGCTTTCAAATTGGGCAGGTTATTCTTCACTTCGCGTCCAGAGGTGAGAGTCTCCAGCTTCAGGCGGTTCTTTTCCAGCCATTCGCGGTATGGATGTGCAGATGCAATTTCTTTCTTAAGCTCTGCATCGTAGTATATTTTGTGTGTCTCCGTATCGACCATCAGCATTTTACCAGGTTTGAGACGGCCCTTTTCCCGAATCTGTTCAGCCGGGAAAGATTGTACACCCGTTTCGGATGCAACAATCATCATGTTGTCATTGGTAATCAGGTAACGTGCAGGACGCAAGCCGTTGCGGTCAAGCGTACCACCGACATAACGGCCATCAGAGAACAACAATGTGGCAGGGCCATCCCAAGGCTCCATGAGTGTACTGTGGTATTCATAGAACGCCTTGAGCTCATCGGAAATAGGATTTGTTTCGTTCCAGGAATCTGGGACCAACATAGACATAGCATGTGGCAGGGTTTTTCCAGCCATAACCAGAAATTCGAGCATGTTGTCCAGGGAAGCGGAATCACTCATGCCCGATTGGAGAATCGGATACAGATCTTCCATATTTCCCAGTAAATCAGATTTCAGGACGCTTTCACGTGCCTGCATCCAGAAACGGTTGCCCTTGATGGTATTGATTTCACCATTGTGTCCCAACAAACGGAATGGCTGTGCCAAATCCCAGGTTGGAAAAGTATTGGTACTGAAACGGGAATGAACCAACGCAATGGCCGAAGTGAAATTCGGATGCGTCAGGTCAGGGAAGTATTCACGCAACTGAAGAGAGGTGAGCATTCCTTTGTAGACTATCTTTTGGGTGGAAAGGCTGACAACGTAAAAATTGCGTTTCTCAGTCAGCGTGGACTGCGCTGTCGCTTTTTCCACTTTTTTTCTGGCAATGTAGAGTTTGCGTTCCAGCTCTTCGGGTTTGCCCGGGCCGGTTACAACAATCTGTTTGATGGTCGGTTCGTTCGACCGGGAGATTTCACCAAGAATGTCGCTGTTCACAGGCACATCACGTACCGCCAGCAAATTCAGCCCATCAGCTGTAAGGATAGAGCGCAAAAGCTCCATACAAAGATCGGCTTCACTTTGGATCTTTGGAAAAAAAACCAAACCTGTACCGTAGTGACCTCGCTCCGGCACAGGAATTCCCTGCAATAATATAAACTCATGGGGTATTTGTACGAGGATACCGGCCCCATCTCCGGTTTTGTGATCGGCACCTTCAGCACCGCGATGAACCATATTCTCCAAGACTTGCATACCGCGTTCCACGATATCGTGGGTTCTTTCGCCGGTAATCCTGACTACAAAACCTACACCACAAGCATCATGCTCGTTTTCTGGACTGTACAAGCCACTTTCAACAGGATACTTTAACATAAATAAATTATTAATGACCTAATATTACTAATCGTCGATAGTGACCCTCTATCGGCATTATACTCTAATTTTGGCAGCTCACTGGCCGCTTTCCTATTTGTGAATTAAACCATTATCCCGGGCCCGGGATAATGGTTTCTTCCTCAAAATTGCCTGCCTCACGGCGGTATGACCTATAAAAACTATGAAGGTTTTTCTTTTATCTGATGAATAACAACTCGCGGTATTTAGGTAATGTCCACAATTCATTATCCACAATCAGCTCCAGTTTATCGATACTGTAACGTATCTTGTTAAAATATGGAGCTACTGTATCGTGATATGCCAACGCCTTTTCGCGTTCACTTTCTATCTTATTGGCAACTTTTCTGGCTTCTGTCATCAGGCCTGTCATGGATTTGACAGCATCCACATGAGACTCGATTTCTTCAATCAGTGCCAGTTTTTCTGCTGCCAGTTTCTTGAATTTTGCATCGTCATACAACTGTTTAAGCTTATAAAGGTTGTCAAGCAATGATGACTGATAACGGTTTGCAACAGGAATGATGTGGTTCATGGCCATATCGCCAAGTACACGTGATTCAATCTGAATCTTCTTGGTGTAGGTTTCCCATTTCACTTCGTTACGGGCATGCAATTCTACTTCCGTCATGACGCCAGTCTTGGCAAACATTTCCACGACTTCGGGTTTCAGATAAGCATCAAACTGCAGAGGAGGACAAACTTCACAGTCAAGACCACGAGCGGCAGCTTCAGCTTTCCATTCGTCGCTGTAACCATTGCCATCAAAACGGACAGCCTTTGAAGCAGTAATGAGCTCGCGGATGATTGCGAAAATCGCTTTTTCCTTAGCCTCTCCGGCTGCAATGCGTTTCTTGACTTCTACATTAAATTTCATCAACTGAGCAGCAACAGCAGCATTCAAGGCCGTCATGGCTGAAGCACAGTTTGCAGAAGAACCTACGGCACGAAATTCAAAACGGTTTCCAGTAAAAGCGAAAGGAGATGTACGGTTACGGTCCGTGTTGTCTATCAACAGTTCAGGGATCTGGCCTACACCCAACTGCAAGGATCCTTTAGCATCAAATTTAATGGCTTCATCCGTTGTAGAAGCTTCCAGCTTGTCAAGTACCTGTGAAATCTGAGTTCCCAGGAAAGCGGAAATGATAGCGGGAGGTGCCTCGTTGGCTCCAAGACGATGTTCGTTGGTCGCTGAAGAGATGGAAGCTTTCAGCAAAGCATTGTTCTTATAGACAGCCATTAATGTGTTGACAAGGATGGTCACAAACAGAAGGTTCTCACCACCGGTTTTGCCCGGGCTGAAAAGGTTTACACCGGTATCGGTGCTAAGTGACCAGTTATTGTGCTTACCAGATCCATTGATGCCGGCAAATGGTTTTTCGTGCAACAGAACGTGGAAGTTATGGCGCTTTGCCACTTTATTCATGACGTCCATCACCAAAAGGTTGTGGTCTACGGCCAAGTTGGTTTCCTCGTAAATCGGAGCCAATTCAAACTGGTTGGGAGCAACCTCATTGTGACGGGTCTTAAGCGGCATACCAAGTTTGTAGCCTTCAATCTCCAGCTCTTTCATAAATGCAGCCACACGTGTTGGAATGGATCCAAAGTAGTGGTCTTCCAGCTGCTGATTCTTGGCGGACTCATGTCCCATCAGCGTTCTGCCCGTAAGCATCAGGTCAGGACGTGCACTGTAAAGAGATTCGTCCACCAAAAAATATTCTTGTTCCCAACCAAGGTTGGATTGTACTTTCTTTACATTCGGATCGAAGAACTGGCAAGTCTCGGTTGCTGCTTTATCGACTGCAGCCAAGGCTTTAATAAGAGGAGTCTTGTAGTCCAGTGCTTCCCCGGTATAGGAAATAAACACAGTAGGAATGCACAAAGTATCGTCAACGATAAAAGCGGGAGATGAAGGATCCCAGGCTGTATAGCCTCTGGCTTCAAAAGTATTGCGGAGACCGCCGCTTGGGAAACTGGAAGCATCCGGTTCTTGCTGGGCAAGAAGTTTTCCGTCAAATTCTTCCACCACTTTGCCAATATCACCATGTTCAATGAATGAGTCATGTTTCTCAGCTGTCCCATCAGTCAATGGATGAAACCAGTGCGTATAATGAGTTACACCTAGTTCCATGGCCCACATTTTCATTCCTGCTGCCACGTGATTGGCAATTTGTCTGTCAAGGTTCTTACCATTATCGATAGCTTCGGTTACCACTTTATAAGTTTCCTTAGAAAGGTACTTGCGCATTTTTTCGCGGTTGAATACATTCACGCCATAATAGTCTGACGTTTTTCCTGACGGCGCTTCTACTGGCACAGCTGTGTGCGAGAAGGCTTCTCTGACCAAATGAAATCTTAATGTTGACATACGTAAATTGTTTAAAACCAATAATATTAAAAACCTGTAAAAACTCTTATAATACCCAGTTTCTGAAACGGTTCATCGCTTCAATGGTGTTTTCACGGCTTCCAAAAGCCGTGAGCCTGATATAACCCTCTCCGCTTGGGCCAAAACCTACGCCAGGCGTTCCTACGACATGTATTTCAGAAAGCATGCGATCAAAGAACGTCCAGGAATCAAGTCCTTTGGGTGTTTTAAACCAGATATATGGCGCATTGACACCGCCGAAAACTTCAAGTCCCAGTCCAGTCAGACAGTCACGCACCAAAGACGCATTCTTGAGATAATAGGCTATATTTTCAGAGCACTGTGCTTTTCCTTCGGGAGAATAAACAGCCTCAGCCGCTTTTTGGGTTACATAGGAAACACCATTGAACTTTGTTGTCTGGCGTCTGTTCCATAAACCATTCAAGGCAACGTTTTCCCCGGTAGCGGTTTTTGCAAAAACACTTTTTGGAACTACGGTATATCCACAACGTATTCCTGTAAAACCAGCCGTTTTTGAAAAACTTCTGAATTCAATGGCGCAATTTTTTGCTCCTTCTATTTCATAGATGCTGTGAGGCACTTCTTTTTCTGTAATGAATGCTTCATAGGCTGCGTCGTAAAGTATCAAGGCTCCCGTTCTCAGAGCAAAATCCACCCATACTTTCAACTGATCCTTGGTAAGTGTCGTTCCTGTCGGATTGTTGGGGAAACACAAATAAATGACATCCACCGGCTTTTCGGGCAAGGATGGTATAAAATTATTCTCGGCCGTGCACGGAAAGTAGACGATATTGTTCCAGTTGCCGGTTTCGTTCAGATTTCCTGAACGTCCATCCATCACATTGGTGTCAACATAAACCGGATATACCGGGTCCGTAACAGCCACCGTGATGTCTTTTGCAAGAATTCCACCGATATTTCCCATATCGCTTTTGCAGCCATCGCTCACAAAAACTTCATCCAAATCCAGCTGAACCCCTCTGGGCTCAAAGTCACTTTTTACAATCTTTTCTATTAGGAATTTATAACCCTGCTCAGGTCCGTAGCCTCTGAATGTCTTTGCCGATGCCATCTCGTCCACAGCCTTGTGCATTGCCTCAATGACCGCGCCTACCAATGGTCTGGTTACATCACCAATGCCCATGGATATCAATTTGGCCTCCGGGTTCATGCTTTTAAAAGTATTTACCTTTCCTGCAATTTCCGAGAAAAGATACCGGCCTTGCAATTTCAAATATTCCTCATTAACTAATACCATATATACCTAAAATTGTAAAAAATCAACTATTTTGGAAAAAGGACATTAAACTTCTCCTTCAAAGACAGTCACAGCTTCACCCGTCATGTAAACATGGTTATCCTGTTCGTTCCACGCAATCTGCAAGCTTCCGCCACGCAAATCAATCACAGCCTTTCTATCTAAACGGCCACACAGCACTCCGGCCACCAAAACGGCACAAGCGCCGGTGCCACATGCCAGGGTCTCTCCTGCTCCCCTTTCCCACACACGCATCTTTGCATGTCCGGAAGTCAGTACTTCAACAAATTCTGTATTCGTACGTTTGGGGAATATTTCATTGAATTCAAACCGGGGACCAAGCTCCGGCAAATTGAGTGCATCAATTTCATGGGTAAATATCACGGCATGGGGATTACCCATCGACACACAATTTATCTCATAGACTTCCTTGCCTATCTTCAAAGGTACATGAATGGCCAAATCTCCAGGCACCGATACCGGTACTTGAGATGGTTCAAGAACAGGTTCACCCATATCCACTCTCACCGTACGGACCAAACCTCCTTCAAGGCTCAGTTCCAGTCCTTTCAGCCCGGCCTTTGTTTCAAGTGATATCGAAGTTTTGCTTGTCAGCCCTTTATCGTAAACGTACTTACCAATGCAGCGGGATGCATTTCCACACATCTCGGCTTCCGATCCATCCGAATTGAACATTCGCATACGAAAATCTGCAATATCGGAATTCATAATCAAAACCAAGCCATCCGAACCTACGCCAAAATGCCTGTCGCTCAGCTTTACCGCCAAAGCTTCCGGATCATCGATATGTTCCTGCATCGCATTCACATAGATGTAATCATTACCGGCACCCTGCATTTTTGTAAACTTCATAGCTCGATTCTTTCTTTTTGAAACAAATTCTGATGCAAAGATATTCGTTATTTTTGAATATACAACTGAAAATAATCTTTTTATCAGTTTAAATTGGACTTTTACTTTCTTTTTGCCTATTTAAAAGAGTTTTTCCGTGTCACTAATTTACTTTTTTATAATATTTCATGCCTTTTCGTATTTTTATTACAAATAATATTCAACAAAAGCCCCCGCTTTATTTTTTCGGGCTATCAGGCTCATACCTGGAGTTTCTGGACTGTTTTTCCACAAAAAAAGCCCACGCACCATATTGGAGCACACATGAGTGTACTTCAAAACGGCAAGTGGGCAAGAATGCCATAGGAACCTTTTACTAAAGGCTCTTTCTAGATTTCATAGTCAACAACCTTGCGGGAACAGTTTATTTCTTTAATAAAGCCTTTTACTACTACATGCAAGGGATGCTGGTCATAAAAATGCAAATCCTCCATATTGGCAAATTCGGAATAGAGCGCCAAATCGTAGCTCATATCCGTTTTTGAGAGGTCTACGCCCACTTCAAGTTTTAAAAGGCCCTTTATTTGTCCGTTCAAGGCCTCCAGTTTTTCCTTGGCCATTTGGGCATTGATAGCCTTATCATTGCCAAGAGCTTCCTCTTTCAGTTTCCAGAATACAATATGTTTAACCATTTGTTTTATTTTTTGTTTGCACAAATGTATGAAAAATGCTTGCAATTAAAAAAAATCACTATTTTTGTCAAGTGTGTCTGACATTAATGTCAAACCATCACGACAAATGGTAAAAGAAAATAGAATTTCCCAATCTGAACAGAAAATCCTGGATGCAGCCAGACAAGTTTTCATGAAAAACGGCCTGGAAAAAACAAAAATGCAGGATATCGCAGACACGGCAGGTATAAGCCGAACTGCCTTGAATTATTATTTCAGGACAAAAGAAAACCTCTTTCAAAGACTGGTCGATCAATTGTTCGATACCATCGTTCCCGCCATTGAGGACGTGGTTATGAGTGATATTCCCATCATGGAAAAAATTACGTCCTTTGTGGACATCTATGAGACACAGCTTCAAAACAACGATTTCATTCCNAGCTTTGTTATTGTCGAAGTGCAAAGAAATCCAAAGTCCATTTTNGATTTTATCAACAAAAGTNCCAGAATTCAGGCATACATAAAAATGATGGGCAATACCGTCAAAAAAGAGATGAAAGCCGGGAACATCAGGACTGTAACCATCGAGGAAATCATCACCACCTATTTCGGTCTTATCTTCACGCCTTATCTTCTCAATCCGCTGATTGAAGAATTTCTGGACAAAGACCCCCAAAAAAAACAAGACTTTTTTCACGCTCATAAGGAAAACACAAAAATATTGCTGTCTGAATTCTTCAAACCAGACAGATCTTAACTTTGGAAGCATCAATATGGATTCAATCATCAACATCGGTTTGGATGCCGGATCAACAACAGTCAAGGTTGCCGCTTTAGATTCGGAGGGAAAACTACTCTTTAAAGATTATAGAAGACACCATGCCAATATTTCTGGTGTACTGGCTGACATTTTGGTNTCCATAAAAAACAAGATTGGAGATAATCGGATTAAGTTGACTCTTACTGGATCCGCCGGAATGGGCATTGCCGAACGATGCAAGCTTCCTTTTATTCAGGAAGTTGTTTCTTCCTGCGGCTATATAGCAAACGAGCATCCCGAAATAAAAACACCTGGTCGATATTGGAGGCGAAGACTGCAAAAATGATTTTCTTCCGAAAAAAGAAAACACCGGATATTCGCATGAACGGAAATTGTGCAGGAGGAACAGGGTCTTTCATCGATCAAATGGCCACCATCCTTGGTATTGAAGTCTGCGAACTGGGCGTTCTGGCAGAAAAAGCCACCACCGTCTACCCCATTGCCTCACGCTGCGGCGTTTTTTCAAAAACAGACGTACAAAACCTTTTGGCCAGAAACGTATGTAAGGAAGACATTGCCGCGTCGGTTTTTCATGCAGTTAGTATGCAGGTTCTGACATCTCTTTCCCGAGGTTACGACATCCTACCCAACATTTTCCTTTGCGGAGGGCCGTTCCACTTTATCCCCGCTCTAAGAAAAGCATTCCAGAAAGAGCTTGGAATGGGCGACGATTGCATCGTCGTTTCCGAACATTCCGAAATCATTCCTGCCTGGGGAGCGGCAATCAACGCCTCAAGACAAAAAGACAGCAAAACATTGCAGGAGTACATCCAGATCCTGGAAAATCAGGACAACCGGATTACAGATACCAGCAAAAGGCTAAAGCCCTTGTTCACAAACGAGGAAGAATTTGAAACCTTTATCCAGTCAAAAAACAATTACCATATTCCACAACTATCTTTCGAAAATCTGAAATCGGACAACTGTTACATCGGCATTGACAGTGGCTCCACAACCACCAAAATCGTTGCAGTCGATCCGGAAGGAAAACTATTCTACCATTTCTACGAAAAAAACAAGGGACTGTCACTTGAAACGGTCAGCAAAGGTTTATCGGAATTCCAGCAAAAAGCACATGCCGCAGGCAAAAATCTGAAAGTGGCCGGCAGTTGCGTGACCGGGTATGGGGAAGACTTACTGAAAAAAGCCTTTAATATGGACAACGGTGTGGTTGAAACCATCGCTCATTATACGGCAGCCTGTCACTTCGAACCACAGGTTTCCTTCATCCTCGACATCGGAGGGCAAGACATGAAGGCCGCTTTTATTGAAGGAGGCACCATCAAGCGTCTGGAAATCAACGAAGCCTGTTCTTCAGGCTGTGGATCTTTCATCGAGACTTTTGCCCAGAGCCTTGGTTACAAAGTGGCCGATTTTTCCAAAATAGCGGGATCCTCAAAGTACCCCTGCGATCTGGGAACGCGCTGCACCGTCTTCATGAACTCAAAAGTGAAGCAGTTCCTGCGTGAAGGCGCTACTGTGGCAGACATCTCCGCCGGACTCGGTTATTCCGTCATCAAGAACTGCCTCAACAAGGTACTCAAGATTAAGGATTTTTCGGATATGGGCGATCACATCATGGTACAAGGAGGTACATTCCGGAATCAGGCGCTAATCCGGGCCTTTGAACTGGAGACCGGCAAGAACGTCATTGTAACCGATTTTCCAGAGTTGATGGGAGCTTACGGAGCCGCACTTTTTGCACAAAAAAAAGCAAATGAAGCTCCGGTTCTCCTGAGCGAGTTTGTCAAGACCGAAAATTATACCGGCAAGAAAACCCAGTGCAAAGGCTGTGAAAATAGATGCAGCATCACCAGATTCGCCTTCGACAACGGCAACAACTACTTTGCCGGCAATAAGTGTGAAAAAATGGTCAGCAATCTGGGCAACCTGAGCGATCCAGGCGTCAACCTGTATGCCGAGAAGTACAGGTTGCTGTTCGAAAGAGAAGTACCTGATCGCGAGAATGCCATTACCATAGGTATTCCACGTGCACTGGGCATCTACGAGGATTATCCATTCTGGCACACCCTTTTTACAGGTTGCGGGTTCAACGTACAACTCTCCGACAAGTCCACTATGTCACTCTACGAAACCGGCATCAAGACTGTTATGGCAGACAACATCTGTTTTCCGGCCAAAATAACCAACGGGCACATTCTCAATCTGATTGAAAAGAAAGTGGACCGGATTTTTCTTCCATTCGTTGTTTTCGAAAGCAAGGAAGACAATACAACGGCCAACAGCTACAACTGTCCCATTGTTACAGGCTATTCAGAAGTCATCCGAAGTGCCATCGACCCTGCCGGCAAACATCAGATTCCACTTGATGCCCCTTCTTTTTCTTTCAAGAACGAAAAGCTGAAGAAAAAGGCCTGCATGGATTACATCCTGACCCTGCCAGGACACCCACGGAAAAACGACATTGAAGCGGCCTACCAAAAAGCAGCAGAAGCTCAGGAAAATTACCAGCAAGGCATCAGCAAACGATGCAAGGAAGTTCTGAAAAACGCCAAAGAGCAGCAGAGACTGGTCATTTTGCTTGCCGGACGTCCCTACCACACAGATCCACTTATACAACATAAACTGGCACAGGTTATTGCAGACTTTGGAGCCGATGTTATCACAGAGGATCTGGTACGGGGCCTTGAAAACAATACGGACAATGTGCAAAGCATCATGCAATGGGCTTACACCAACCGAATACTGAAAGCGGCCAGCTGGGCTGCCAAAGCCAATGAAAACATTCATTATGTGGAACTGACTTCTTTCGGCTGTGGACCTGACGCGTTTATTATCGATGAAGTTTCCGACATTCTGCGTCGTGGAGGCAAGAATGCCACTTTCCTGAAAATCGACGATATCAATAACATCGGCTCCATGCGCCTTCGTATCCGTTCCCTGATCGAAAGCCTTAAATACAAATCCGTTACGGAAAAGGTTGTAGATAACAAATCCATACATACCAGACCATATACCAGGGAAGACCGTAAGCGGACCATCCTGATGCCCTGGTTCGGAGACTTCTATTCTCCACTGCTACCTCCCATTTTCAAGCTTGCCGGTTACAATGCCGTCAACCTTCCGCCCAGCGACAGAGCATCGGTGGAATACGGCCTGAAATATTCCAACAACGAAATATGTTATCCGGCCACTCTGGTCGTTGGCGATTTTATGAAAGCCCTGGACAGCGGAAAATACAAACCGGAAGAGATTGCCCTTGCAGTTACACAAACCGGTGGGCAATGCCGTGCGACAAACTACGCCGCTTTGCTGAAAAAAGCTTTAACCACGGCAGGGCTGGAGCAGATACCTGTCATCACCATAGCCATGGGCGGAGGAATCAATGACCAGCCAGGCTTCAGCATCCGTTGGAAACGAATCTACAAAGTCCTCTTGTACGGAGTCATTTACGCTGATTTTATTTCACAAATGTACTATTCGACGGCACCAAGAGAAAAAGTAAAAGGAGAAGCCTGGCGCATCAAAAATGAAATGCTCAGACTGGGCGTCAAAACAGCAGAGAAAAACGATGCTGAGAGCTTCCTTCTTCTGGCATCCCTCGCATGCGAACGTTTCACTCAGGCTCTGGAAATCAGGGAGGTCCCCAAAATTGGCATTGTCGGGGAAATCTATGTTAAATACAACAGCTTTGGGCACAAGGATGTCGTGAACTGGCTGGTACAGCAGGGCGTGGAAACCGTCCTTCCACCCATCACCGACTTTTTCTCCTCCACCTTCGTCAACCAGGCGGTCAGGGAGTCGGACAATGTAGACAAAAGATGCGCTCCCAAACTACTGTACGACCTTGCCGAACGTTACCTGTACAAGGTTGTCCATAAAATGGAAGACCGCGTCAGGACATTCCCTTACTTCAGGCCATTTGTAAAACCCGAACATCTGGGAAAAGCCGCGTCGAAAATCATCAATCTGAATGCACAATTCGGAGAAGGTTGGAGCATACCCGGCGATTATGCACATTTCGCAGAAAACGGCATCAACCGTGTTGTCAGTTTGCAACCCTTTGGCTGCATAGCCAATCAAATCATATCCAAAGGTATCGAGAAACGCACCCGGGAACTGTATCCCAACCTAAACCTCTTGTTCCTTGACTTTGACAGTGGCATGAGTGAAGCGAACATCGTGAACCGGTTGCATTTCATGATTGAAAATACGATATAGAGTTTCATAAAAAAGAAGCGGACGGTTTCAGGAGTCGACCTCAGATCCTCCGCTTTTTTACCGCCATGACGTGCCTTTCATCTTCGAAGGTGTAAGATATCTGCAGTCCACTTGTTTCAACGATCTCCTTGACCAAAGCCAATCCCAACCCCAAATGTTCCGAAGCGTTGTTCCCTTTTTTAAAGCGGTTGGACAGCTGCTCCGTAGGATACAATGGAGCATCTCCCGAATTGCTGATTTCAAAGCCATCCTTGAAAAGCGTTATCCGTACATTCCCGTTCCGATTGTTATGCTTGATGGAGTTTCCCAGCAGATTGGAAATCAACATGTCCGCCAGCGTGAGATTGATCTCGAAAACAAAATCATCCTTATCCTCCATTTGGATAGCAATTCTCTTTTCAGCTATGACATCGGTATAAATTTCCAGATACTTTTCAAAAACAGCAGAAAAACGAACCATCTGCTTTTGTTCATATTGGCGATTCTCAATTTTGGTAAGCAACAGCAAAGATTGATTAAGTCTGGACAAACGTCCGGAGCCCTCCAGAGCCTGACTTATCAACCGGGCATCTTCGTCTTTCAGATTTTCACTTTGCAACAATGTTTCAAGCTTCGAGCGAATAATGGAGAGAGGCGTTTGCAATTCATGGGCTGCATTTTCAGAGAACTCTTTCATCTGAAAAAAGTCAGACTTGATTCGTTCAATCATTTTCTGCAAGGCGGCATTCAGTTCATTTAACTCCTCAATATGTGCACTTTCAATCTTTAACGACGCCTCCCGATCGTTGATATTAAATTTCTTAATCGCTTGAATTGTTTTGAGAACAGGCGACCAAACTCTTTTATTCAAATAGCAATTAGAAAGATAGAGTACGACACAAAACAATCCGAAAACCAGCATCAGACTACAGAAAATGCTGTTCACAATATCAACCGTCTCCAGTTTTGATTCTTTGATCAAGACCGTATAGTCTGCCTTTTTAGTACGTGCGGAAAAACGAATGAGCCGAAACGGAATCATTTCCTTTTCCAATTCACTATACATCATGGAATCAAACACTTCTGGCTCAATGTTCTTTTCAGAGGAGACTTCTTCCACATCAATGTTACCCAGAAAAACCAGGGAGGAAGCATCCAAAGAGTCTATCGACTGTATGTTTTTTTCAAACTGAGACCGCTCGGCATTTAGCTGTTCATCCATTTCTTCGTTCATATAAAAACGAATGGCGTAAAAAAGCACAACGCCAGCCAGGGAGAAAAGCAACAGCAGACTCAAAAAGAAATAGCGGTTTGTTATTGACAATAGTTTCATCTGTCTTCCCATTTATAGCCGATTCCATACACCGATTTCAAATAATGGAAACTACCGGCATCCTGAATCTTTTTCCTGAGGTTACGGATATGTGTGTAAAGAAAAGCATACGAGTCGGATAGTTCTATTTCATCCGGCCACAGATGCTCCACAATGGCCATCTGTGAAAGCACCCTGTTTTTATTGGAAATAAAATAAACCAGCATGTCAAATTCTTTATTCGTGAGTGTGACCGGCCGGTCATTGATATTAACCATCCTGGCCGTATGGTCAATGCTTATTTCATTGAATTTTGTCGTATTGTTTCCACCCATGATTCTTCTTCTGATAATGGAATTGATACGTGCATTGAGTTCGCTTAAATGAAAAGGTTTAACCAGATAATCATCCGCACCGATATTCAGGCCTATCAATTTATCATCCAGCGAATCACGCGCAGAGATGACGATGATTCCCGCTTTCGACTTTTGCGCCTTCAACTCACGGATGATGTCGAAGCCCGATCCATTCGGCAGATTGATATCTACCACGATACAATCATAATCGTAATCGGAAACCTTAAACAGGGCCTGATTAAAATCAGATGCGGTTTCAACCACCAGGCTTTCCTCCTCCAGGTATTTTTTGATATCCTGTAGCAAGGCTATTTCATCTTCAATGACAAGAATTTTCATTCAACGGATTTTTTACAAAAAAGAATATCAAATCTGAAGCAAAACTGAAGCGCCTCTCTCCCAACTTTAAATTTGCTTCAGATTCTCACCTTACTATTGTTCATAGAAATTCACCGGACAAGATAATCATCCAAAAAGCAAAGTTAAAACAATACGGACATTTTTAACCTTGCAACAGGCACTGAATCGTTCTTAAACCCAGACAAAAACAGACCTATGTTTCAAAAATCCTTGTTATTGATTCTTTTCCTTCATCTATTTTTTTACATAGCCATTGGACAAAATATAGATATAAATACCCTTCGTCGTATCAACATCAACCGGGACAAATCTCTGGACGGAACTTTTAGAGCCATTACCAATTCAGCCGCTCCCATTTCCGTGGGAATGCCGGTTGGAATGCTGGGCATCGGTTTGATAAAAAAAGATTCCGCGATGGTAAACAATGCCATTGTACTTGAGACCTCCGTCCTGACTTCGGCAATAATGACCGTTGTCATGAAAAATATCGCGAAGCGCCCCCGACCTTTCGTTTCCTATCCGGATATCGAAAAAATAACATCTGGTGGAGGCTATTCTTTCCCTTCAGGACATACCTCAGGTGCCTTCGCTTTTGCCACCTCCCTGAGCATCGATTGTCCAAAATGGTATGTCATCCTGCCTTCTTATATCTGGGCATCCTCTGTTGCCTATTCCCGAATGGATTTGGGTGTCCATTATCCTTCGGATATCCTGATGGGCGCTATTGTCGGTACTGGAAGCGCTTATTTATGCCATTACCTAAACAATAAACTATTCATACACAACGCAAAATCACATCGATAATGTTATCTTGCATCCGTTTTGCCACAAGATTCATTGGTTTTGATAAAATACATCCGGATGAACAAATTCATACTGTTTCTTCTGCTTCTTTTTCAGATGGCCCAGACGATGGCCCAAAACAGAAACCTGGAATATTTTATTCAGGAAGGCATTCAAAATAGTCCTCTGTTAAAGGAATATCACAACAAGGGACTGCGCAGCAAACTCGACAGCCTGAACATTGCAGCCGCTTCAGGGTTTCAGGTCACTGCTGTCAGCGAAAATACCTATGCACCTGTTGTCAAAGGCTGGGGGCTGGATGAAGTCAAGACCGACAAGGCCAATGTCAGCGCATTGCTGTCGGTTTCCAAAGAACTGACCGGGGCACAAAACAGGCGGAAACATTACGAATCGATCGAATTACAAAATCAGTCTGCAAAAAATGCCGGCAAAATATCGGAACAGGAGTTAAAGAAAAACATCACCGACCAATACATTATCACCTATAGCAGTGCACAGCAATATCATTTCAATCAAGACCTGCTCAAGCTTCTGGACAAAGAAGAAGCTATCCTGAACAGGCTCACTCAGACCGGAGTTTACAAACAAACGGATTACCTTTCTTTTCGTGTTGCTCAGCGACAACAGAAAATCCAAGTCAACAGTCTGAAGAATCAATACGATTACGAATACTTCACGCTTTGCTATCTTTGCGGAATACAGGATACTGGTATTTACGCCATATCCGATCCCAAAATGGAAGCCGAGCAATTTCCCGATTTAGCCTCCTCCGTCTTCACCCGCCAGTTTGTTTTGGACAGTCTCAAAATTCAGAACGAAAAAGAACTGATCAGCATTGCCTACAAACCTAAAATCAGCGCTTATGCCGATGCCGGCTATTTGTCCTCCCTATCCTACAAGCCAGGCCGCAACTTTGGTGCAAACGCAGGTTTCACGCTGAGTATCCCCGTTTACGATGGCGGTCAGAAAGGATTACAGCAGAAAAAGCTGGACCTGGATGAACAGGATCGCAGTAACTATTCCAACTTTTTTAAAACACAATACCAACAGCAAATCAATCATTTTTGGAAACGTCTCAGTGCAAACCATGAAATGGAAAACCAACTTTCCGAGCAGATCACTTTCGTACAAACCTTGATGGAAGCCGACCACAAACTGCTAGAAAGCGGTGACTTGCTTATTTCCGAATATGTTGTTGCCATTGGTAATTACATGAATGCCAAGAATGCGCTTATTCAGAATACTGTAGAGAAATACCAGATCATCAACGAACTGAATTACTGGAACCGTACAAAATAACCTGCCATGTCTACAAAAAATAAAATAGTACTGTCTGCCTGTCTCGTACTCGCCCTAGCATCCTGCAAAACCAATAAAGAAGAAGCACAGCCCGCAGAAAACGCCACCCCGGTCACCATCACCCAGATTCAGACAGGCCCGATGAATGAGATTGTCGAGCTCAACGCCACGTCCGTTTTTCAAATAAAAACCTATGTCAAATCGCCTATAAACGGGTATCTGCAAAAAGTGAACGCCAGCCTGGGCGAAAGCATAGGAAAAGGACGTCAACTATTTGTCATCCGCTCCAAGGAAGCTGAAAATCTGGCAAATACGGTCAATCACCTAGATACAGCACTTCACTTTAAAGGTATAACCAACATCAAAGCTCCATGCAACGGATACATTACGGAGTTAGCTTATCGTTCAGGAGATTACGTACAGGAAGGAGAGACCATGGCAACCATCAGTGACGCCGGCAGCCTGGTCTTCATGCTTGAACTTCCATACGACCTAAAGCCTTTCTTATCCAACAATAAGACCGTAACCCTTACCTTGCCCGACCATACGAAACTAAGCGGCCGGATTTCTTCAGGTATGCCCGTTGTCGACCCGGTCTCCCAAACCCAGAGCTATATCATCAAACTAATCAAAAGCACCTCTATTCCGGAGAACCTGATAGCCAAAGTCCCGTTCGTCAAAAACACAAAATCCCATGTTGTCTTCCTGCCGAAAGAAGCTGTCCTGACCAATGAGACCCAAAGCGAATATTGGATCATGAAAATATCCCACTCATCAACAGCCATCAGAGTTCCTATTGTCAAAGGGATGGAAAGTAATGGCCGGGTAGAAATTCTTTCGCCCAGACTAACCACCTCCGACAAAATACTTCTTACAGGAAACTACGGATTACCAGATAAAGCAAAGGTTACGATCGAAAACAGCGAAAAATGAAGAAAAACTTTTTCACAACCTATAAAAGTCCGCTGACCTTAGCCATTGTCCTGGTCATTTTGGGAGGCCTGTTTGCTTACAGCAAAATGCAGACTTCGCTTTTCCCTGAGATTACCTTTCCTAAAATAAAGATCATAGCCGATGCCGGTGAGTTGCCGGTAGAACAGATGATGGTCACAGTAACCCGCCCGCTGGAACTGGCCGTAAAGAAAGTGCCGGATCTAAGGACACTTCGCAGCACTACCAGCCGCGGGAGTTGTGAAATCTCAGCCTACATGGACTGGAGAGCGGATATCGACCTGAGCCAGCAACGCATCGAATCTAAGATAAACGAAATCAGGAACACTCTTCCTGCCGATATGGAGATCAACATCGAAAGAATGAATCCTTCGATCTTGCCCGTCATCGGATACACCCTTGAAAGCAAAGACCGTTCCCCCATTGACTTAAAGCATCTGGCCACTTTTACCGTAAAACCCTTTCTGTCCCAGGTGGATGGAGTTTCCGAAATCAGGGTTATTGGAGGTAAAGAAAAGGAATTCAAAGTCGTGCTGGACCAAACCCGGATGTCCGCGCTCGGCATTACCCCTGAGACAGTGCGCTCGGCTCTCAATGAGACCGGTTTCGTAAAATCAAACGGTTATCTTTCGGATTACCGCTATCTGTACCTGAGCATAACCGATGCCAGAACCAATAGTAAGGAAAAACTCGGGGATGTAGTCGTTATCGGCAACAACAAACGTACGGTCACTCTGAAAGATATTGCCCGAATAGAAATCGGTGAGGCCAAAGAATATGTAAAAATCAATGCAAACGGTAAGGATGGTATTCTGATTGCCGTCATCAAGCAGCCCAATGCCAATCTGATAGAGTTATCGGGCAGAATGGACAAAAAGCTGAACGACTTGAAAAAAGCACTCCCATCCGATGTAACCATAAAACCCTATTACGTCCAGGCCGATTTTGTAAACGACTCCATGAAAAGCGTCAGCGACAGTGTCTGGATAGGACTCGTACTGGCCATTTTAGTGGCTGTACTGTTCCTCAAATCGGCCAAAGCCAGCGGAACCATCCTCATCACAATCCCAATCACGCTGATGCTGACCATGATTGTACTTTACGCAACCGGACAATCGCTCAACATTATGACCATGGGAGCCATCGCAGCATCCATCGGTCTGATCATCGATGATGCTATTGTGGTCGTGGAACAGATTCACCGGACACACGAGGAAAATCCAGGCGAAGCATCCGTCAGCTTGGTCAGGAAAGCCATCCATTACCTTTTTCCGGCCATGATCGGTTCTTCGTTGAGTACCATTGTCATTTTTCTGCCTTTCGTGCTGATGTCGGGGGTTGCCGGAGCCTATTTCAAAGTGATGACCAATACCATGATCCTCACACTCTGCTGCTCTTTCTTTGTCACCTGGATAGCCCTGCCCGTTATTTACCTTTGGCTCACCTCGAAAAAAGGCAAAGAAGCAGATATTCAAAACAAAGAAGCACATTTGCTCAAGAAACAAGGATGGGTCAGATTTTTCATTGCACGTCCATGGATCAGCCTAACCTATATTCTATTTCTTCTTTTATCGGTCATTCTCATCTTTCCACGTTTGGAAACAGGTTTTCTGCCTGAAATGGACGAAGGCAGCATTGTTCTCGACTACAACACTCCTCCGGGAACTTCTCTGGAAGAGACAGACCGGATACTGAAACAAGTGGAAAATATTCTCCTTAAAATACCTGAGGTCGAGACTTATTCAAGACGTTCAGGTACTCAAATGGGCTTTTTCATCACAGAGCCAAACAATGGCGACTACCTTATCCAACTCAAGAAAAAAAGAAATCGTTCTACAGAAGAAGTGATTGACGATATCCGTCAACGCGTGGAATCGTCGCAACCGGCCTTGCAGATTGATTTTGGCCAAGTCATTGGAGATATGCTTGGGGACCTAATGGAATCGACCCAACCGATCGAAGTGAAACTTTTCGGTTCAGACCGGAAGGAACTGGAAAAGCTGTCGAAACAAGTNGCTGGCATTGTCGAAAAAGTGGAAGGTACAGCGGATGTCTTTGATGGCATCACCATCGCCGGCCCCTATGTCAACATCGAACCGAATGCCGCACATTTGGCGCAGTTTGGTATTACCCCCGCCAACCTGCAATCACAGTTACAAACATCCATGGAAGGGAACCTCGCCGGCGTTGTTTTTGATAAAGACAGGCTGACTGACATTAGGCTCATCTACCCGAATAACAACGACATAAGCATAAACAGCATCCGTAAACTGCAGGTATTTCTACCCAGTGGAAAACTGATACCGATTACAGATTTGGCAAACGTCAGGCTCATTCCGGGTGACGCAGAAATACAGCGTGAAAACCTGCAAAATATGGGTCTCGTTACAGCCAGGCTGAACGGACGCGATTTGGGGAGCGTCATGAACGACGTCAGCCACCAGATATCATCGAAAGTATCTTTGAAACAGGGCTACAGTATCACCTACGGAGGCGCTTACCAGGAACAACAAAAGTCCTTTCGGGAGCTGCTGTTTATCCTGATTACAGCAAGTCTGCTCGTCTTCTGTGTTATCCTGACCCTATTCTAAGGATTTNCGGATTGCCTGCATCATNNTGTTTATTGCCGTACTGGGAATTGCCGGAAGCTATCTGGCCTTGTTTATCACAGGAACGCCCCTGAATGTTGGTAGCTANACCGGNCTTATCATGATTGTGGGCATCATAGGAGAAAATGCCATCTTCACCTTCCTGCAATACAGNGAAGCCTCTGANAAAATGAANCTGGAGGATGCCGTANTCTACGCNATTTCNACGCGATTACGNCCAAAACTCATGACAGCCCTTGGAGCCATTATTGCTCTCNTGCCTATGGCNTTAGCTNTNGGNACCGGTACACAAATGCACCANCCTTTGGCTATNGCCATTATCGGTGGATTTCTGGTAGCACTTCCGTTATTGTTAATCGTACTTCCTTCTTTGATCAAGCTGGTTTATCAAAAAAATTAAAAAGCCAGCATCCTGGGGCATACTTTTGCCAAACAATCCAGAAATACATACGTTCTTATACCATGTTTATGGTATGTAAATGCCACACAAAGGTGATTAATTTGCATAGTTGCATGCCCTATCTTTGTATCAAAGAAAAAACAAAAGCTATGGCAACAACAATTATTGATGAATGGTTTCGGAGCTTGTTAAAGAAGAACAATCAAAGTACAAATAACAACATAAAAAAAGATAAGACAATGGCAAAAGAACAACCTTTACGTTTTGAGACGCTTCAAGTACATGCAGGGCAAGTGGTAGACCCAACAACCCATTCCCGTGCATTACCCATTTACCAAACATCATCTTACGTGTTTGATGATGCCAAAGACGGTGCAGACCTTTTTAACCTGCGCAAATTTGGAAACATTTATACCAGACTCCAGAATCCGACCACCGATGTTTTCGAAAAACGCGTCGCTGCTCTGGAAGGCGGAGTGGCAGCCCTGGCAACTTCATCCGGCCAGTCTGCGCAATTCATTGCACTAAACAACATCGTGCAGGTTGGTGACAACATCATTTCAACCTCTCATGTCTATGGAGGCACATTCAACCAGTTCAAAAACCAGTTCAAGCGCCTGGGTGTTGAAGCCCGTTTCGTCGAAAACGACAAGCCGGAAGAATTTGAAGCACTCATTGATGAAAACACCAAAGTTCTCTATCTTGAAACCCTTGGAAATCCAGGACTTAACGTTCCTGATTTTGAGGCCATCGCTGCGGTAGCAAAAAAGCACGACATTCCTTTGATTGTAGACAATACTTTTGGAGCAGGAGGTTACCTTTTCAAGCCTCTTGAACATGGAGCAGCCATTGTCGTGGAATCGGCCACCAAATGGATCGGTGGTCACGGAACTTCTCTGGGCGGCGTCATCATCGATGGTGGCAAATTCAACTGGGGTAATGGAAAATTTCCCGCATTCACGGAACCTTCCGATAGCTATCACGGGCTGGTATTTGCCGATACATTCGGTGTAGGCAGTCCTTTCGGTAACATTGCTTTCATCATCCGTGCCCGTGTTGAAGGCTTGCGCGACTGGGGAAACACCATCAGCCCGTTCAATGCATTCCTACTGGTACAGGGTCTTGAAACCCTTTCCCTGAGAGTGGAACGTCATGTACAGAACACACAGGCTCTGGCCGAATGGCTGGAACAAAATTCCAAAGTGGAATACGTAAATTATCCCGGCCTAAAAAGCAGTCCATACTACGAACTCGCCAAAAAATACCTTCCCAAAGGTGCAGGCGGTGTCTTGACCTTCAAGCTCAAAGGAGATCCCCAAAAGGCAGACACTGTCATTGGAAACGTCAAACTGTTCAGTCATCTGGCCAACGTAGGGGATGCCAAGTCTTTGATCATTCACCCTGCTTCCACAACCCACTCCCAGCTTTCCGACGAAGAACTGGTAGCTTCCGGAGCGGAACCAGGCCTGATCCGTCTTTCTGTAGGCATCGAGAATATTGAAGACATCAAGGCCGATTTGGAGCAGGCGTTTGCACAAGTTTAACCAATTAAAAGAACTCAGTCCTTACCGTTTTCATCTTTAACCTGCAATCTTCTTTAGCCGGAAGATTACAGGTTATTTTTTTTGAAGGCAAGCTTATTTCAAAATTATTGTAATTTTGTCCTACAAATCAATAAGACAAAACCGTCATGATATACTTAGCTTCACAAGCAGTCACCCAGGCAGCCACTCAAGTGGCCACCAAGGCTTTGGGCATGCATGAACAACTTACAAGCTGGATAGAGAGCCTGGTCAAATGGATTTTCACAAGTGGGATAAAGATCGTTTTTATTATCATCATCGCCTATGTCATAAAAGCGATAGCCAAACGCTTCATCCAGAAAATCGTCAAAGCGGCCATGGCTTCTGAAAAGTTCATGACAGAAGATGCAGAGCTCAAACGAATGACAACCCTGGTCAGTGTCTTTTCCTGGACCGTCAATACCCTCATCTTTATCATTGCCGGCATCATGGTCATCGAGGAATTCGGTGTCAATATCGCACCCATTCTTACCGGTGCTGGAATTCTCGGTGTCGCCGTCGGTTTTGGAGGTCAGTATCTGGTCAAAGACGTAATTTCCGGATTTTTCATCATATTTGAAAACCAATACCGCATAGGTGATGTCATCGAAGTAGAAGGTCTGAACGGAACGGTAGAAGACATCAGCCTAAGAAAAACCACATTGAGAGATGCGGACGGAACACAGCATTACATTCCTCACGGGGAAATCCGGAAAGTTTCCAACCACACCCGACAATTTGCCAAGATCAACCTGAAGGTTGGCGTTGCTTACGAAGCCAATCTGGATCACGTAGAAGCCGTGGTCAATAAAATCGGGCAGGAAATGGTTAATGATCCCGCCTGGAAGGATGCCATCAACGATGCGCCTAAATATCTGAGAGTTAATTCACTCGACGATTCCTCCGTAAGTATTCTGATAACAGGAGAAACCAAACCTCAGGACCAATGGCGGGTAGCCGGAGAATTGCGCAAGCGCATCAAGGAAACCTTTGAAAAAGAAGGAATTGACCTACCCTACCCCCAAACCGTTGTCCGCCACATCCAGAATTAAGCCACCTCTCTCGATCGATATGAGTAAAACAGCCTTTGAATTTTGCGACTTTAAGAACCCGGCTCACACAGAAGCCTACACCCAATTACTGAACCAGTACATGAGCGATCCCATGGGGGATTATCCCATGCACGATGCTGCGAAAAAGCAGAAGCTGATAGACAGCCTGTCAAAGCATCCCACCGCTTTGGTTCTTCTCATGCTCTCTGACGGTCAATATGCAGGTTTCAGCACCTGTTTTGTGAATTTTTCAACCTTCAAGATCAAGCCCTATCTCTATATACACGATGTATTCGTTCGTCCGGATTTTCGCGGGAAAAAACTGGGGAAAAAACTGATGGAGAAGTTGACGGAAATAGCTCAAGAAAGGGCTTATTGTAAAATCAGCCTGGAAGTCCGGTCAGACAACGACGCCGCCAAAAAACTGTACAACAGTCTGGGCTTTGAGGAATGCAAACCGAACATGCATTACTGGGAGAAACTTCTTTAAGAGTATTTCCTATTCCAGGTACTTTTCCTCTTTTTCAACAATATACTCCGGCCTGTCTTTGACCTCGTCAAAGATGATGCCTATATACTGACCAAGTACTCCGACGGTAAGCAGCTGCACTCCACCAAAGAAAATGACCAGAATAATGATGGAACTCCAACCAACTTCTGCATTCGTATAGCCCATGAGTTTTCCAACGACAATCCAAACAGCATAGAACAGTCCAACCAAAACGGCCAGAAATCCCAGACTAATGGCTATTTTCAAAGGCTTTTTCGAAAAATAGAGCATGGCGGTCCCTGCAAAATGCAACATTTTACGGAAAGGATATTTGGTTTCACCGGCGTAGCGTGCTTCGCGTTCATAAAGAAAAGGCACTTGCTTAAAACCGACCCAACTAATGATGCCCCGAATGTATTTCCCCTTTTCGCGGAAACGGTCAAACTCGTCCATTACTTTGCGGTCAATCAGGCGAAAATCTCCGGTATCCAAAGGAAACGGCACTTCAGAAAGACGGTTGAGCATCCGGTAAAACATCTTAGAAGTGAGCAACTTCATCAGGCCTTCTCCTTCGCGCTTTTTACGCACACAGTACACGACACTGGCTTTTTCCAGTCTTTGTTTTTCCAAAAGATCAGGAATCAGTTCCGGAGGATCCTGCAGATCAGCATCCATAATGACTGCCAAATCGCTTTTGCAACGATGTATTCCAGCCGTCACCGCAGGTTGATGCCCAAAATTCCTTGAAAAATGAAGGACCGTAACACGGCTGTCCTTTTGCGCAATGGCAGAAAGAAGCGCCCCCGTATTGTCACTGCTCCCGTCATTGATAAAAATCAGGTCCGGCCTGACATCGGTCAAGCCATCCATCACTTTCTTAAAACGAGCATAGGAAGTCTCTATCACCTCGGCTTCGTTAAAACAGGGAACAATCAGACTAAGTGTTTGCATACGCGCTATCTTTTTAATGTACCTTATGTTGGCGAAAAGTCAACCTCTTATTGACAAAGTACTGCAAAACGGCAACCACCAGGACGGATATCATTTTTGCAATCATACTGTCCATCCCCAAACCATCGATCATCAAGGCCAGAAGACCCGAACTGACAGCCATGCCAATGAGAGCTATCAGATAGAAAGAAAGGAATCTTCTCCATTTTTTATCTTTCACTTTGAACGTGAAATAGCTGTTCATGATAAAATTATGGACCACAGCCAGGGATGAGCTGATGATGTTCGAAAGGATATAGTTCCATCCAAGCACCTCATGCAGCAAAAAGAAAAGGCCCATATCAACCAACAGGCCAAAGACTCCTACAATTCCGTATTTAACAAAACTAGATCTTAACAATCTTACAAAGAAGGATCTCATCATTGAATTCATTATAACGTTTCCTGGCTTGTCTTAAGACGACAAAACCATATTTGCCCAAAAACTGATGGCGAATCCTGGACAGATTTTTCCGTCCGATAAACAGATAGCCTTCGGAGGGCGTCTCCTTCTCAAAATTTTTAAATTCATTGCCCAGATAAAAGTTCAAAGCATACAGATTCGGATAATGCCGCAAATTGTTCATCACATAGGCCTTACCTTTTAAATCGTATGAAGAAGCAAATTCCTTTGCCAGCCTTTCCTGACAGTTGCCGTTCTTAAAAACCGGATACATGGTACCTTCCAGAAAAAACTGCATACTGATAAAAAGCGTAAATATGCCAAATACAAGGGTTCTAACATTTTTTACCCGCATCCATCCTGTAAAAAGCACAAGCATCGCCAGCAAAAAGAGCCAGAACAGATAGCCTGCCCATCCCGGATGCGGGAAATAGATGGAGAAAAGTCCCACATCATTGAGCGTTTTAGTATCTGAAGTAAACCGAGAGACAAGATCCGACAAATTGACAAAATGAAAGACAGCGGGCAGCAACAACAATAAAAGGACGATACCCATCACGACATTTCCCAAAATCCGGAAAACAGAAGGCTTGTTCTTTTCCACCCAGACAAACACCTTAGCCAGCAAATACGAGGCGAAAGGATATACAGGCATGATATAGACGCTCCGCTTGGAAGATGGTACCGCATAAAAACAAATGAAGAGGATCACCACCAGAGCACTGAACAACGTAAACCTATCCATAAAAGCAAAACGTTGAAAAAAGGATGTACCTGAATTTTTCACCTGCTTCCACCATTTTTTGTAGCCAAAAGTGCAGGCCGCAAAAACCAGGGCAAGAGACCAGGGCAAGAGACCCGTCAGAATAGCCGGAATGTAATACCAGAAAGGGCCTTCATGGCCGAGTTGGTAATCAATGCCAAGCGCATCCCTGTCCATTCCCAGAAAACGTCCGATATTTTCGGCAAAGACAATGGTCAAAAAATGGTTTCCATCCTGTCGATAAGCCATGGCATACCATACAAACAACAGGAGCAGGGCAGGCACAGCCACCAGTATGTTTTTCCGGAAGGCTTTCCAAAAAGAGTATTTGATCAGCAACAGATAAACGCCAAAAACAAGACAAGGCAACAAGATACCAACCGGCCCCTTGACAAGACTGGCGCAGCCAAGCAAAAGCACAAGCAGTACGGGAAAACCTTTCAGCCCCTTCTCTTCCCACCTGAACATCTCAAGCAAGGCCATAGACATAAAAAACGTCAGTGTCATATCAACCCTGCACTCAAGGGCATACCGATGCACCTCAAAACAGGAAAGCAAGATCAGGGCAGAAAAGACAGCCTCCACTTTCGACTTCCTTTTCAGCAAGAAGACCAGGGTAAACATCACCATTCCGATCATGCCCAAGGCAGAAGGCAAGCGTGAGGTTACCTCGTTCACTTCACCGGCCACAAGCGAAAAGCCGGCGATAAGCCAATGCATCAAAGGCGGCTTATAACCGATTTCATCCGCATAACCTTCGGGCAGTACCCATTTGCCATCCTGAATCATGGAAATAGCCAGGGAAGCCTCTCTGGGCTCTCCTTTTGTATAAAATCCGCTCATTCCGATAAAAGGCAAGGTAAGCAGCATGCTAAACACCAGGATACAAACGACAGGTCTTTTCAGATAGAGAGATTGAATGTCCTGAAATAGTTTTTTCATGGATTTTCCGTTTACAAAGCAAAGATACGATGAATATCAAATAAACAAAAGGAATGAAGAAATACTGCCCGAAGTATCCGACAAAAAATGGTTATCTTTGTTAGAGAAAACCAACATTTGACATACCATGAGAAGGAAAAACAGTTCTGTACAAACCGAAATTGACGCCAGTTATCTTTACGGGAAACTTGCGGAAAACGAGAAAGACGAGAACGTGGCAAACATATTCAGGGAAATGAGTTCCATTGAAAAAGGCCACGCGGAAGCCTTTTCCAAAAAATACGATTACAACCTTGAAAAATATGGGAGACCCTCACTGAGGGCGCGCAGTCTCAACAACATCGGTAGGGTTTTCGGCTATCAGTTCGTGCTCGGATCCTTGCTTGATACCGAAAAAAGTCTGTCAAACTCCATCCTGAACAACAAGAACAAGCTTCACATGTCCAAGGACGGTTCTGAAACCAATCATGTCCGGATTCTTCAGAACATCCTCGAAAAAGACAAATCCATGGATGTTTCCAACATCAGCAAGTTTGAAAAAAGGCATCATACCGTAGGAGGCAATGCCATCAGAGCAGCCGTACTTGGAGGAAACGACGGGTTGGTATCCAACTTCAGCCTGGTCATGGGAGTGGCCGGAGCCACCCAAGGCGGACAAGGCGTACTGGTGGCAGGGATGGCCGGACTTTTGGCCGGAGCCCTGTCCATGGCACTTGGAGAATGGATTTCGGTAAAAAGCTCACAAGAACTTTATGAGAATCAGATGGATCTCGAAATGGAAGAGTTGGAGACCAATCCGGAAGGTGAAAGACAAGAATTGATCCTGATTTACCGGGCAAAGGGCATCCCTCAGGAACAGGCCGTCCAGATGGCCACAGAAACCATCAAGGACAAAGACCAGGCCCACTCCGTTCTGGTCAAGGAAGAATTGGGCATCAATCCGGAAGAGCTGAAAGGGTCAGCCATCGAGGCCGCCTTGTCTTCTTTTTTCCTTTTTTCCATCGGAGCCATTCTACCGGTATTGCCTTTCTTCTTCACCAATGGCATGCCGGCTATCTTGCTCAGCGCAGCATCCAGCACCTTGGGCCTGTTTGTCATTGGCGCGGCCATCACCCTTTTCACAGGAAAAAACATGGTTTGGTCCGGTCTTCGCCAGGTGGTATTCGGCCTGGCTGCAGCAGCCGTTACTTACGCCATCGGCTACCTGATAGGAGGATCCCTGGGATAAAAACCATTTACTTTTTTAAAGCCTTGAACATCAAAGAGGCCGTCTTTGCCGCAGCACCCGGTTTCCCAAGCTTTTCCTGAACTTCAGCATACCCTTCAAGCATGATTGTCCTTTCCGGCGTTTCAGAAAGCAGAGGTTCGAGTGCTGCCGTAAGTTGTACCTTGTTGAACAGTGCTCCCATCAGTTCAGGCACCACCATCTTGCCGGCAATCAGGTTAACCAAGGATATGTAGGGTACATGCATGAATGTTTTAAAAAACAGGTTTGGAAGACAGCCTCCCCCAACGGAGAAGCAAACAACCTGAGGCGTAGACAGAAGCCCAGTCTCCAACGTTGCCGTACCCGAAGTGACCAGAGCTGTGTAAGCCACTTCCAGCAGGCTGTAAGTCTCGTTGAAAATCAGCTTGGTACCTTTGGGCATAAACGATTCATAATAGCTTTCTTCCATACCCGGAGCTCCGGCTACAACAATCTGAAACCTGGGATAGCAAGATGCCACTTCCAGCATCAAGGGTAAATTCGAACGAATCTCTCCTCTCCTGCTTCCAGGCACCAAAGCCAGGACAGGTCTTCCATCCAATCCGTGTTTGGTAGCAAAAGCCGCTTTGTCAAATGGCCTGGAACGAAAATCAGCAACACTGTCTACACAGGGATTACCTACATACTCTACGGGAAAATGGTGCTTCGCGAAAAAATCGGTTTCAAAAGGCAGGATGACAAACATCTTGTCAATGTAGCGTTTGAAAGCCTTGATGCGATACTCCTTCCACGCCCAGATCTTAGGAGAAATATAAAAATGCACAGGTAGGCCTGAAATGTTTTCTTTGACGTATTGTGCAATTTTCAAATTGAAGCTGGCGTAATCGACCAGAATAAGAACGTCCGGATTCCAATCCTTGATTTCTTCCTTGCACAAGGCCATATTTCCAAGAATGGTACGCGCATTCAACACCACAGCAACGACACCCATGAACGCCATGTCACGGTAGTGTTTTACCAGATGCCCACCGACCGCAGCCATCTTGTCGCCACCAAAAAAGCGAAACTCAGCACCGGGATCCAGCACCAAAAGTTCCCGCATCAGGTTGGAAGCGTGCAGATCACCGGATGCCTCACCGGCCACCAAAAAATACTTCATAAAAACATGTTATTCATTACAAATCCCAACTTTTCATCGTTTCAAGCAAACGATATGCTGTCATGTCAATCTGAGAAGGCACCACAGAGATAAACCCCTCATTCATGGCGTACATATCCGTATCTTCAGCCAAAGGTTCATCGTTCTGGAAATGGCCGGTCAGCCAATAATAGTTGCCACCGTTGGGATGCTCGCGCATATCAAACTCTTCCACCCAACGCCCCCTGGCCTGACGGCAAAGACGAATACCCTTCAGCTCTGGAATGGCAGGAATATTCACGTTCAAACAATGTCCTTCGGGCAAACCTTTTTCCAGCACAAGCCTGGCTATTTTTTCGATGTATTTTCTGGCCGGCTCAAAATCGGCATCAATTTTATGGTCATCCAGGGAAAGTCCGATGGCAGGTATTCCATTCATACACGCTTCCATAACGGCTCCCAATGTTCCGGAATAATGGATGGCCACCGAAGAATTGGTACCGTGATTAATCCCGGACAGCACCAAATCAGGTTTGATGTCAGTAAACAGCTGGTTCAACGCCAGCTTGACACAGTCCACAGGTGTTCCGTTGCTACGATATATGCTCAGGCCCTCTTCTTCCGAAACCAGGATCAGGTTTAAGGGTACCTTTACCGTGATGGCACCGGACATCCCCGAACGTCCGGATTGCGGGGCAACCACAACCAAATCTGCATAAGGCCGCAGGACATCGATGAGGAACACGATGCCGGGAGCCGTATAGCCGTCGTCATTTGACAGCAAAATCAAAGGTCTTTTTTTCATAAGAAAGCGTTTCATTGATGTGCAAAGGTAATCAATATTCAAAGATGATCCGACAGGGACAATCCATAATTTTAACCATCCCCGGCTTTCCCGAACAGGAACCGGCAGAAGGTCTTCCCGTTTTTCTTCCACCACATTAAAGCCTAACCAATTAACACTTTTTATCAACAACGATCTGACGGGCTGTTGAAAACGAAGGGTTTTCATTCGGAATCCTATCCATTTTTTTCGCTATCTTTGTACGTTGAATTTGTAGTGAACCAAAAAAGGCCGGCAATCACTTTTTAAAATTCGGTCAAAACAGAAGATATGGGAAAAATTATAGCCTTAGCCAACCAAAAAGGGGGCGTTGGAAAAACGACGACCACCATTAATTTGGCGGCATCTTTAGCAGCACAGGAAAAAAAAGTTTTGGTTGTAGACGCCGATCCTCAGGCAAATGCATCCTCCGGTTTCGGCATTGACATCAAATCTTTGGATGCCACGATTTACGAATGTCTGATTAACAACATTAATCCTCAGTACGCTATTCTCAAAACAGAAATGGAAGGCCTGCACATCCTGCCTTCCCATATCGACCTTGTCGGGGCGGAACTTGAAATGATCAGCATACCCGACCGCGAAAAAATACTTTCCAAAATTCTGATTCCGCTCAAAGACAAGTACGACTACATTCTGATTGACTGCTCACCTTCCCTGGGACTTATCACCGTGAACTCGCTGACTGCAGCCGACTCTGTCATTATTCCGGTGCAATGTGAATATTTTGCCCTCGAAGGAATCAGCAAATTATTGAACACCATTAAAATCATCAAATCCAAGCTTAATCCAAGCCTTGAGATCGAAGGTTTCCTGCTCACCATGTACGACGCTCGCCTGCGTCTGGCCAAGCAGGTCAGTGAAGAAGTGAAACGCCATTTCCGCGACCTGGTCTTCAATACGATTATCCAGCGAAACGTCAAGCTGAGTGAAGCGCCAAGCTACGGCACTCCCGTCCTGCTGTACGATGCAGATTCAAAAGGCTCTGTTGATTATATGCAACTTGCCCTCGAAATCATTCAGAGAAATAAAAAATAAATTACTATATTGCGTCGGCATGCAATATTGCCGAATGCAAAACGATAAGGCATTATGATTAAAAAGAACGCTTTAGGAAGGGGACTGGACGCTTTGATCAGTACAGAAGAAATTCATACGGAGGGCTCATCATCCATCAACGAAGTTGAACTGTCAAGAATATTTCCAAACCCGGACCAGCCACGTCACGAATTTGACGAAGAAGCCCTGCAAGATTTAAGCGCATCCATCAGGACCATAGGCGTCATCCAGCCCATCTCCTTAAGGGANATGCCGGATGGAAGCTACCAGGTCATTGCCGGTGAACGCAGATACAGGGCGGCAAAGATGGCCGGGCTAACTCAAATTCCGGCGTACGTCAAGAAAGCGGAAGACGATTTGGTTATGGAAATGGCGTTGATTGAAAACATTCAGCGTGAAGACTTGAATTCCATAGAAATCGCCCTGGCTTTCCAAAAGCTGCTTGAAATATACAACCTCACCCAGGAAAAGCTCAGTGAGCGATTGGGAAAGAAGAGAACCACCATAGCCAATTACATCCGTCTGCTGAAGCTACCTGCTGAGATCCAGTTAGGATTGCAAAACCGAAAGATTGACATGGGACACGCCAGAGCACTGGTAAACATTGAAGACCCTACCCTTCAACTGGCTATTTACGAAGAAGCTGTAGCCAATGGCTATTCCGTCCGGAAAATTGAGGAAATCGTACGGGAAGCCACCGAAGGTCCTGTTGCAAAAGCAAAGAAAGCGAAGAAGCCGGCACATAAAACCCCGGAAGAATACAAAACCTTGCAGAAAGTGTTGTCTGAACAATTGAAGACCAACGTGCGTTTTTCAATTAGCGATAAAGGCAAAGGATCCATCACCATCCCCTTCAAATCGGAGAGTCAGCTGGAGCTTCTTTTAGCTTCATTTGATAAAATGTTACGATAGGAACTTGAAAAGCACAATTCGCACATATTGCCTTCTGGCTCATTTCCTTTTTACCGTTTGCATCTTTTTTGAAACTGGAGCAAACAGCGTATATGCAGAAGCAGCCGACTCCATTGCCAATAAAGGCATGAAAGAGGCCACGAGAATAAATCCGGCAGCGAAAGTCCCTGCGCTTGTCATCCCGACCGTAGACACAACGACATTGCTTTCCGATACTGCCAAAACAGTTAAAGATACAGCTTCAGTGGAAGTTTACAAGCCAAACCCCAAAAAGGCGATATGGTATTCGGCTTTATGCCCGGGTTTGGGACAGCTATACAACCGGCGCTACTGGAAACTCCCTATTGTAGGAGCAGGCGTAGCCGGCATTGCTTACGCTATAGGTTGGAACAGCAAATATTACAATGCATATACCAATGCATACCGTGACATCACAGATAACGATCCAAATACCAAAAGTTATTTGAATCTGTTATCGGGTACCGGCAGTTTTTCCGAGTCGCAGCTCACCACTGTACTCCAAAACCGTCAAAAATCATACCGACGCTATCGCGACCTGAGTTACATCGGCGCAGTCGGCGTTTATCTGATTTGTTTGATCGATGCCTATGTTGATGCCCAACTGTACGATTTCGACATCAGTCCGGATCTGTCGTTCCACACTCAACCAGCTCTGCCTGGTTTTGGCGGAGCCAAAGGCTTTGAAATAAATCTGGCCTTTCATTTTTAGAAATAAAAACTACGATATATGAAACGAGAACTACTCCTGGCAATTGGGCTATCCATTTGTCTGACAGCACATTCTAACGACAGTATACCAAAAGCTGACGAATTCTTTGACAAAACAGCCACGGACAAGGAGATTGGTCTGCCTGAAAGTTTTGACAACAATCTGGACAGCCTGATTCAGGAATGGCACATAAAAACCTTCACAACAACAGACCAGGACTGCCCCAGCGATTCCATCAACCCCGAAGTATCGGACGATATCATCATGAAACGCCTTGCCGAACTGCCGACCATCATTCCATTGCCTTTCAATAAGACCATCAGGCAATTTATCGACATGTACAGCGGTAAGAAAAGGAAACAGATGTCTGTCATGCTTGGAGTAAGCAACTATTACTTCCCCATCATTGAGCAGGCACTGGAAAAATACAACATGCCCAATGAACTGAAATACATGGCCGTTGTTGAATCTGCGCTCAACCCGAAAGCAACCTCCAGGGTCGGTGCTGCTGGTTTATGGCAATTCATGTTTGGAACCGGAAAGGTTTATGGCCTGGAAATCAACAGTTTGGTGGATGAACGTCGTGATCCGATCAAATCAACCGATGCAGCCGTGCGTTATATGAAGGACCTTTACGGCATATTTGGAGACTGGCATTTGGCCATCGCCGCCTACAACTGCGGACCAGGAAGTGTCAACAAAGCCATCAGACGCTCCGGTGGAAAACGGGACTACTGGGACATCTACTACTACCTTCCAAGTGAGACACGCGGTTATGTGCCGTTGTTCATCGCCGCAAACTATGTGATGAACTACCACAAGGAACATCTTATCTGCCCAGTACAGCCGGATTATTCCCTACATACAGACACCGTCATGGTTAACACCAAAATGCATTTTGACCAGATTGCCGCCATCATCGGTGTACCCAAAGAAGAGCTCAAGCAGCTGAACCCGCAGTACAGAAGGGACATCATTCCCGGCACGCCGGATAAGCCCATGTCGTTGTGCATGCCAGCAAGCTATACCCTGGCATTCATCGACAAACAGAGCAACATTGCAAACTACATGGCCGACTCCCTGCTAAATACCCTCACCACAGTTGAACCCACGGCTATAGTCGAAAAGGTGAAAGTAAAAGACTATCCCAAATTCCATATCTATAAGGTGCGCAGAGGCGACACCCTTTCAGAAATTGCAGATCATCACAACGTGACAATCAACAAACTGAAAAGATGGAACAATATCCGTTCAACAAGGCTTCAACCTGGTCAACGACTGAAAATCTATTAATAGCTGTCATCAATGGAAGATTTATCGACCTTTACCCAGGCTGAAAATGATATGATCAATGAGAAGTTTCAGGAACTTCTCCAGGAATATCTAAACTCAAATCATCGTAAAAAAGTCGATATCATCACCAAGGCATTTAACTTTGCCAACCACGCACACATGGGCATTAAGAGGCGTTCGGGCGAACCCTACATCATGCATCCCATTGCTGTGGCGAAAATTGTCTGTTCCGAGATCGGACTCGGCTCGACTTCCATTTGCTCCGCACTTCTTCACGATGTCGTTGAAGATACCGAATACACCGTAGAAGACATCGAAAAAAACTTTGGTCCCAAAATTGCATCCATTGTAGACGGTTTGACCAAGATTTCCGGTGGTATTTTCGGAGAACAGGCTTCAGCTCAAGCCGAGAACTTTCGCAAGCTCCTGCTTACCATGGCCGAAGACATCCGGGTGGTCCTCATCAAAATGGCCGACCGTTTGCACAACATGCGTACGTTGGGCGTTATGCTTCCAAGCAAACAGTACAAGATTTCCGGAGAGACCATGTACCTCTACGCCCCCCTGGCCAACAGGCTCGGGCTAAACCGCATCAAAACAGAACTCGAGAACCTGAGCTTTAAATACGAGCACCCCGACACGTATGCCGAGCTTTCCAGAAAAATAGAAAGCACAGCCGCCGCCAGAAACGAGCTGTACGAGAATTTCACCACCCCCATCAAGGAAAAACTGGAGGAAATGGGGCTAAACTTCCGTCTCAAGGCTCGTACCAAGTCTATCTATTCCATCTGGAATAAAATGCAGACCAAGGGACTGCCATTTGAGGAAATCTACGACATACTCGCCGTCAGAATCATATTCAAAACCTGGGCAGACGAAACAGATCCGGCCGTTTATGCCGAAGAAAAGAAAAAATGCTGGGATATCTACTCAGCACTTACAGACATCTATAAGCACCATCCGGATCGAATCCGCGACTGGGTAAGCAGTCCNAANGCCAATGGCTATCAGGCANTGCACGTAACNGTCATGGGACCCGATGGAGAATGGATNGANGTCCAGATCAGAAGCAACCGTATGGATGAAATCGCGGAACGCGGTTTCGCCGCCCACTGGAAATACAAAACCGGGGAAATTGAGGAAGAAACAGAACTCAACCGCTGGATCTATACCATCAAAGAGATTCTCGAAAATCCGGAGCCAAAACGCCATAGATTTCCTCGACACCATCAAGATGAACCTGTTTTCTTCCGAAATCTTCGTCTTCACTCCTAAAGGAGAAATAAAAACAATGGCGGCAGGCTGTACCGCACTTGACTTCGCTTTTGAACTGCATACCGAAATCGGTTTCCATTGCATCGGCGCCAAAGTCAACCACAAGCTTGTTCCGATGAGCCATGTGCTCAAAAGTGGTGACCAGGTTGAAATCCTCACCTCCAAAAAACAGATGCCCAAATACGAATGGCTGAATTACGCCACAACGGGTCGGGCGCAATCAAGGCTTCGTGAAAGATTCCGTAAAGAAAATAAGGTCTCCATTAAAAAAGGAGAAGAAATACTGGTCCCTTTCTTCGCATCGCTTCGTCTATCGTATGATATTACCGACCCTTGAGAAGCTTCAGAAACATTTTGAATGCATCAGCAAGGATGACATGTTAAATAAGTTGGGCAATGGGCAACTCAAACTTGGAGATGCAGAAGCACAACTGTTCAATACCGCTCCAACTCTCAAGGACAAGGACGAGAACAAGCTCATCAAATACTGGAAGCTCACCTTCGGACTTGGAGGAAATAAGCAAGGTAAGGATGGTGCTGCCGGAGAAAAGAAAGAAATCGATTTCAAGGCCACCCATAAGCTCACCGAAGAAGCAATTCAGAACAACTACAGATTGGCCGAATGCTGTCAGCCCATTCCCGGAGACGACGTACTTGGCTATGTCGACAAGAACGGTAACATAACAGTACACAAGAGACGTTGCCCTATAGCCATGAAACTCAAGAGCAGTTTCGGACCACGCATCATTTCTGCAGAATGGGATACCCACAAGAAAATGTCCTTTCCTGTAGAACTGGAGCTAAGAGGCATCGATGCCGTAGGCATTGTCAGCCAGATAGCCAAGATCGTTTCAGATGAACTGGCCGTCAACATGACCAAATTGATGTTTGAAACCAAGGACGGCATTTTCAAGGGATCCATCGAACTCTTCGTTCATGACGTGGAAGACATGCAGAACCTTTGCATGAAAATAGCCAAGATCAGCAATGTTCAACTGGTCCGGCGCAAGGAAACCACACCTGAAAAAAGCGTTAAAGCTTAGGTTGCAACATCCTCACTTTCTCTGGGACTTACAGATGGTCAGTTTTCCATCTTTATTGGTCGCAGGAAATGTGACTTCCACCAGGCCTTTGTGGTAAGAACGCACATCCACCTTTTCTCCGTTAAAAAAAGCCTCGTATTCAAAATCAGGATTCATGCATACGATCATGCAACGTTTTCGGGGCTGTGTGGCATCATCAAAAGCGACATTCGCCTGAAACTGCGTATAATCCTGTTTGAAACCGTCCTCTTTTATCCATACTTCAAAGCCCGTTGTAACTTTGCCCAACTTATAGTATGTCGAAAACCAATTAAGGACAGGAGAAGAAAGCCCGGAAAACTGATGCCATCCAGCACCACGTCCCGAAGAAATAATGAAATGTTCAAAAGAATAATAGCTTCTCTCGCATTCATTTTCCCACGTATTCAAGGCCGTTTCTGCAATCTTAAAGGCTTGCTCACCCTTGCCGGCATCCAGCATGGCTTTCCACATTGTCCACTGATGAGGCATCCATACGGCACCATTCCAATACCCATCGGCCTTGTAGTACGAAGCAGACTGATCTACCGTCGATAGACCCACATCCGTCCACATTTCCTTAGCCGAGAAAAGATGATTCACCAATGTTTCGGTTTGTTCCGGCGTACATATACCCGAGAGCAAAGGGGAAACTCCGTCAAGGCCTTTATTAAAATTTGATCCATCGGCACTGTAACGGAATGTTCCCACCGCATTTTGGGTGGAATCGTGTTGCACATAACTGAAATAACCTGCATCTTTGTCCCACGAATATTTCTGCAAAGCATCTCCAAACAGTTTGATTTCCTGGTCATACTCCTTTATATCTTCTTTTATTCCCAGCGATTTAGCCGCCTGGCGCAAGATCTTGGCAGCCCTTATATAGTAAGCTGTGGTGACTACCGGAGTATAAATCCGACTTAGAGACCGGTCATCCTTTATCACTTGCTGTGGGGGATAATCGTCCCAGCCACCGGAATTGTAAAAGTAATCCCAGCTCCGCAACAAATTTGAACCTTTCATCCGGGTTGTCGATGTAGAGGTCTTCCCAACCATAAAATCATAGAATTGCTTTAGACGAGGATACAAAAACAGCAACGCCTCTTTGGAGTGGTAGTCATTCCAGAGATCAAAATAGGCAAACATCTGTATAGGAAGCGGTGTCCCATGGTGAATGAAGGCCGATTGACTTCCTACCGGTGTGGTATAGGCACGTATGCACTCAAACGCTTTGACCGGATCGACTTCAAGCATCCCCAAGGATATGAATCCAAGATCCCAGGTATAAAGGCTATTCCAACATTTACCAGGCGTAAAGTGCCGGATGTATTCCTTCTGCGTATAAATAGGATAAACCACATTGGAGAGAAGTGCCGCTTGCAAAAGCTGACAGCCGAATTTGTATTTTTCACTGCCTGGAAGCAACTTTTCTACATCGTTGTTTTTTATCGATTTCGTTTGTGCAATCAACGACTCCTGATTCTGATGAAATTTATCAATTTCCTTTTTAACGGCTGCCTGATCCCCGTTGCAAACTAAGGTATATAAAGTCTGCTCGGATTGAGGTTTCAAAACAATGGGACGCAAAAAGGCATCGGTGTAATGCCACTTTCCATCACCGATCAAAGTCGTGGACACATGATCATGAACTTTACTCCTGAAAAAAGAATCCAACTCACTATTCAAAACTTCACGAATCACAGACTCCTGGAAATTCCATGCAACGCCATAATAAGAGCTGTCATCGTGATATTTCAGGATAAAATCCTGATTGTTTTTTCCTTTTTCCAAAACCGGCGTGAAACATCGACTATTGGGAACAAAAGATAACTTTTCAAACGACGAGGAAGCTCCGATATAAAAACCGTCCAAAGCGATAGCGTTATCACCCTCCGAAATCATTTCCAGCATTTGTTGTCCGGCCTGATTGCAAAGGTATGGAATCGTTTGTATCTCAAACTTACCAGTTCCTATAAACGTGATTGGATGATCTATCAGCCCTTTACACTGAAAAGTCACAGACTGCCCTTCGGGTAAACGGAAACGGAAACCGATGGTTCCGTTTTCATCGCCTTTCGATATTGGAATGCGATAGGCCACCTTGTCTCCTCTGTCCTTTCCAAATCCGCCAGCCAGAAGGCTTCCGTCAAGAGAAAGGGAACTACGTTCCTCCTTTCGCATTTGGCCATCAAAGACAAGATTATATTGTGGGGTTCGTCGGGCAGGTTCCAACTCTTCGTAGTTGATTGCATTGTACCATTTGAGTTTTTGGTCATTGACGGCTTTGACTTCCGGATATATTTCGGGATAATCGATATAAGCCATGTTGTTAAGAACTAGATTCTGAGGAACTTCAGTATTATTTACACAACGAATACCAACCACCGTTCTGGATGAATCGATGAGATAGTAGGTCACATCAACATAGACCTGGTCTTTCCATTCCAATTCGTAACGATAGGTAATCTTATCCATGGATGGATTGATATTCCATGGGTAATAGGAAGACTCAAACAATACATGAGGCACCAGCTGACGGTTCCGGTAATAGCCAGGCATCACCGAAAAGTCGAAACGCAGCCCTTTCTTTACATCCGTAATATGGGAAATGCCGGCGTATCTTTTGGAATAGGGTCCCCAGAAAGATAATGTCGTGATATCATGTTCATCATTGAAAACGCCCATAGGTATTGTCAATGAATTACCCGAATAGCAGAAATTTATAAAACATAAACCAATGAACAAAAAAACAAAAAGTCTTTTCATGATTCTTCTTTAGTCTTTTACGGTATAAATATAATTAAAACGAGCACCTGGTGCAACATCGCCATTGACATACCAATCGAGCGGATCATCGTCAACCTGCATATTGTCTGACCATTTAAATTCCAGATCAATCGAGCCAGCGTTCAATCCTAGATCAGTCAACGGTATGGTCAGCATCATTTTACGGCCTTCTACAGTGTATTCGATCGACTGAGAATCCACCCATTTTCCATCCTGGTATTTCTGCAGTTTATTTCCGCCTGCAACGCGAAAATCGTAACCGGCCCATCCTGTTGTTGCAGTACGGTCAACATCGAGGTAAAGCCGCATCCAGTTGCTTCCGGAATTTTCTGTAATGCTTTTTTCCGTTTCAGCGTAAAAAAACAGGCTCGACTTATCGCGGGCCACTCTCATCAAATGGAAATCGTTTCGACCGGTTGTGTTGACATAGGTTTTGGCAGGTACGGACTCGGCTCCAGGATTGTTACGTGCCTGGGTATCGCCTATGTAATCAACATAAATGGGCAAAACATTACTCCAGTCGTCAAAGGTCTTTATCGTCTTTGCCGAACTGGCTTTCGGATTTGCCTGAAGACCTTTATACCGGCGAATATTACCGACCATCTGCATGTAATAATTGTCTTTCAGGCCTCCGGTCAACGTGGGTTCGGCATCCCTACTGTATTCAGGACTGGCCTGATCGCAAAACCACGAATGTTCGGGATTGCCGTCCTTGCTGCTGCTACGTCCAACGATCCATTCGTTCCATCCGGTAATGAAAATAAACGGAACATCCTGTTTCAGTGCATAATCCCACTGCTCCTGAAAATTATACCCGTAAAAAATATCCGTTTGCGGATTGCCATGCGAGCCATTGTGATAGCTACGCCCCCAGTTGTCCATATTTCCATAAAAAGCCGCCCCGCCCATTCCGGCAGTCCAATTAGGATGCTGGCAAACGGAAACATTGATAATTTCGTTTTCTCCCCTTTCATTCTGAAAAACCTGCTGTGGACGGGTAAAGGAAATCCATGGCCATCCATTCACTCTTTTTACTTCAGTGGGCCACTGCGATTCGCGAATAGTGAAAAACGACTGATAATCCTTGCCGGCAGCCTCTTTCGATACTCCAATAATCAAAGGCTTTCCATCTAATTTGTACCAACATTTTGGATGGTAATGCAACGCACCGGATTTATAATAATTGTCATAGACCTTTTGCATCATTTCTCCCGACTTGGTATTGGTATAGAATACAATTTCCGGCGGATTCTTTCCCTGAGCACGGACGGCATCCATCGCTGTCATCAACACTTCGGCCTGTGTTGGAAAATACTGTGAATTGGTTGCATCAATCACAACAAAATCGACCCCGGCATCGGTTAAAAGTTGCATGCTCCGAAGGTGTACCCAGTAGTCGTTGCCACGGTAATATCCATAAATAGGTTTACCCCAGAAATACGCAGCTCCGTTTGCACTGCCCCAGTACTGATTGTCAAAATCTTCCAGAACTTCAGGATGGTTTGGCACAATCTCGCTCAGATCCCAATAATTCTGTGAGGTTCGGTCACCTTGCCACAAGAAATAAAAAATACCCACCTGCTTATTTGCTTTTGGGTCTCCAACGCTGTTATTCAACGGTAAGATTCGTCCCAAATCATCGGTCCCAGCCAAAGACTGAGCAACTGTTGTGTTTGATGGAAGGGCCGTTTCATCATCTCCTGCAAGATTTGAATTGCTGCATGCGGAAATGGAAACACTTGTGAAAAAAACAGGTAGAAGAAATAAAAGAAGTTTAGACTTGTACATACGATAATTTTAGAAAAAAACGGTTGCCTATGCTTAAAATCACTAGTGGGTAATAAAATTTAAAATTCGTTCTTTGAAATCCTTTGTAGATAGCAGTTGTAACGTTTTTTTGTAGCGCGACGATTTCGAAGTGAAAGTCGATAAGAAAACAGGAATGCTGAGTGACCAGACCGAAAAACCTGAGATTATCCTTTCAAACAAACATTATCCCGAAAAGATTCGGCATATCGTCATACTATAACGAACTCACCAACAGTATCTCCCTACCGGATAGCACGACTGTAAATTAAGCACTTACAAAATAATGATTACAAAGAACTCGACTATAAACAACGAATAATCAGTGGGTTTTAATTGCCCACTATTGACTCAAAATCATAGGTAAAGAGAAACATGAAGCAGAAACTTTCGCCTGAAATTCGAGATTGCAAGGCTTAAAGATTTCTGCTTCCTGTAAAAGCACTCGATATTTAATGTTTGAATAAAAAGATCTGGTTTACCTGGTTTTATTTTGACTTGCCATACACCACGCGACGAATGGCTTTCAAATAAGCACCCTTTGGATCATCTTTACACGGAACAAGCCATCCACCTTCACCAATCTCATTCCACGCATAGATCAAGCCAAGACGATCTTTGGTTGCCTGCGTCGGATTGGCATCCATCCAGTTGACCATGCTCTTTATATACTGTTCGAATTCTTTGGCTGTAGCTTTCTGGAAATGGGGAGATCCGGCAGATCCCTTTCCCAAGCCTTCACCGTTTGGAGCGTCCCATGGACGGCANTCCCAACCCTGTGTTGCCGTCGGAATGCATTGAAGTTCCTTATTGTTTTTGTCCCATGCAGATCTATTCCAATCAGCCAACATTTTGAAAGGATAGATTTCTTCCTTATTCAGCCCTTCTCTTGGTTTTGTATTGTACCAGGTCTGTGCCTGATACCCTTCTTCCGGGCTGCAATTTCCACAACCGGCAACAAACACACCCGGGAAACCAGCCTTGCGGGCAGCCTNCTGGAGGTAGGCCAACCCTTCTTTGTCGGAGCCTTTGGTTGAAAAGATTACAATTACGGGTTTACCGTCAACACGCAAATAACTTGGGTGCTTGAAATAATTNTCAATCCAATAATCTGCGGCCTGTTTCCATGCCTCGGTTCCAATAATCTCAAAGCCACCATGATTGGCGACTAAAAGACAAAATTCCATCCGGTTGTTGTTGCGGGCCTTCATGAATAAATTCATGGGCAAATGCTTGGAATCACTTTCGATTTTGTTTTGATTGATAGGTCCTTTATTGTCGGCCCAATACCAGCAAAAGGAAAAATAAGCTATTCCATTGTCGGCTGCAAGGTTTATTTCACGTTCCATCAGCTCCTGGGTATCATCACGCCACCCCCAAATCGGTGTANGTCCCGAGAATTCAGTTGCCAACTTCTTTGTATAGTGCGTTGGCATTCCTTTGGCCCAGGCATTTTCAGGAGTTCCGTCATCATAAGGACATTTGCCGGACCAACCGGCGAAGTAATAGGCACCAAGTTTTATGCAGGGCTTTGCTTTTTGTGCATTGGCGTTGGAAAGACTTCCTGCCACTGTGCACAAGCAGACTGTCAGTATCGACACATATTTGAGAATCTTTTTCATGTTATAATTTATTTGGTTTAGTTTTTTTTATCCAGAGCAAATTCAATACGGTTTATATTCCGTTTTCATTACGTTCAATGTTTGTTTAATCCACACCCGGTAACGGGTATTGCGTTCCCAAGTATCGCCGGCAGAAGCAAAATCGCAGAAATGAATTTGCTTTGGACTCCTGAATTCGCCTTCCAGATCCGTACCAAGCACCAATGGAGCCGTAAAGGACATCCAAATGTCTGAAGGTTTTTCGGTGGAGGGCTTCAGATCCACCAGATTTTCTTTTTGGCTGATGACTGCTGTCTCATCCACAAAGCCATCATTGAAACGGCTATCGCGTGCCAGCAAAACCGGACCTCGCATGATTGCCTGATAACCATTCAATGAAATCAGGCGTCCACTCATGTCGAGTTTCAGTGTAATCTGATCACCCGCTTTCCACTCACGGTTTATTTTCAGGTAACTGCCCGAAGTGACCCCTTCAACGGCAACTCCATTCACAAATACAGAGGTTTGCTTGCTCCATTCGGGAATCCTCAGGTTCACATCAAACGATTCTGTTTTTTGCGGATTAAGCGTCATATCAATCTGGGAACCGGCCGGATAACTGGTTTCCTGCTTGAGTACCACCTTGTTTTTCTTATTGATGAACACGGTAGTCGATGACTGACAATAGAGATTGACAAAAATAGCATTGGGTTTTGACTCCACAGCCAGTTTGGGCAACAGGGTAAAAGCCCTTGGGCCATTGGCATTGCAGCAATTAATATGCATACCGCATTGTTCCTCACCACTGTGACGCATACCTTCAAGCGGACTATACTTGGCTATTTGCGAACCATCCGATTTCATCGAAGCCAGCAGGGCATTGTACACTGTTTTTTCAATCTGGTCTGCATACTTTGGATTGGCGGTCAATCGCAGCAGGTTGCTGCAAAGCTTGATCCATGTGAATGTGACACAGGTCTCCATGGTATGATAGGTTGGTTCTGTTTGTCGAACAGCCACCGTGATAAAAGCATTCAAAGGCTGTGCCTGATCCGGCAACGTTGATTTCAGTATCAATAATGTTCTGAACAGCCATTTCTGCTGATTTCAAGTAATCGGGTTCTCCGGTTATGCGGTACAATTCAAGCAATCCTTCATAACACGACATCATTTCGTATGCCTTCTGACCATTCTCTACGCCAAACCAGATTTTGGGAAAAGGAAAGCGATCGGCTACATTTTGACCATTCAGTGCTTTACTGATCAAATTGGGCCCATCCTGGGTTTCCCATTGTCCTACAATGTATTTGGCAAAGTCGAGGTATTTCTTTTCACCGGTGTGACGATACAACAAAACCATCGGTTCAAGAACCGAACTGCTGGGCATGCCATGGTAATTGCCGGTTTTCACAATATTTACCTTACCGGGGCCAACCTGCGACATCAAATAATCGGCCAGCTTTTTGGCTGCTGTGAGCGCCTTCTTATCCTGAGAAATGTCGTAATAAGCCAGCAGGCCGAGCATGGTATATTTGCGTCCCCAGATATCCCAGCTATTCAACTGAGCTTTTTTCGAATAATTTCCAATGTAACCATCCGGCGTTTGGGTCGCCAGCAAACCGGATACCGCATTTTGAATAATCTTGAGCATTTCCGGATCGCGATTGTATTCATAGGCCGATATGGCGGACAAAATCCATTTGCCCCAGAACTCGGTCTGCCACCTGTTGGTTTCTTCACGGTGGCGAAATGGCTCTATCAGGGTGATCAACATCCTGTTTCTTGGATGCGCTCCTGAATGCACAGATTAATTTTTTGTCCCAGATAACCATCCAGATTAGTTAAGTTCGACGGACAGGTCAACAGTTTATCCTGAATGACAGGAACGACATTGGAGGCATCTTTTGCCATTGTTAACGAATTAACTCCAAAAAGGATAAAAAACAGATGCAATACTGCAAGCTTCGAACAACAGATTTTCTTTTTCATGATTTTGTTTGGTCAAAAGTTAGAACTTTGACGAAGGAATAGATTATTTTACAATGCTTTTAATAACTTTCAAATAGCTCCCTTTTGGATCACCTTTCGTCGGAACCAAATACCCTCCTTCTCCAAGCTCATTCCACGCATAAACCAGAACAATCCGTTCCTTGGTCGTCTTTTTTGGGTTTTTGTCCATCCAGGCGGAAGCATCGGTCAGAAAGCTTTTAAATTGTGCAGGTGTATGATCCGGGAAATACCAACCCTGGTCTTTTCCTGTTTTATTTCCCCAAGGACGCTTATCCCACCCAACGGTTATTTCAGGAATATAGGGCTGTTCTTCTGTGCCTACCCATTGCTTTTCCGTCTCTTTGACCAATTCTGCATATTTATGTTCTTCCGATCCTGCAGCATATCCAGGTACAACGTTATAGTGGGTTCGGTGTGTAAAAGCCTTATTTGAAGTATTGCTGCAACCGGCAATGGATAGACCGGACAGTCCCGATTTCTTTGCAACATTCTGCATATTGGATAGTCCCTCATTATCGATTCCACTTGTATTGAAAATAACAACAAGAGGTTTGCCATCCACCTTAACATATTGCGGATCATTGAAATAAGGCATCCAGAATTCGGTTGCTCTTGTCCAATTATCTGCACCTTTAATCTCCGATCCACCATGGTTGGCAATCAATAAGCTAAACTTTATTCTGTTCTTGTTTCTTGCTTTCATATAGAGGTTCAGGCTGGAGTGCAAGGATAAGTTTTCGATGGCCGCTGTATTAATGGGACCGTTTGAGTCTCTCCAATACCAACAGAACAGAAAGAATTCCACTCCATGGTCTGCCGCTATGTCAATTTGTCTTTCCATGATTTCCTGAGCATCGTCTCTCCAACCCCATATCGGCTCACGGTTTGAAAATTCCTCAACCATCCGGCGTGTCAAATGAGTTGGCGCATTCTTTGCCCATAGCTCATTCGGATCGTTTGCCAACCGGTTCTGTCCTGCCCAACCATCAAAATAATAGGCACCCACCTTTAACTTTACATCTGCTGTACGGGGATTTCTCGCTTCAGCAAAAGGACAAAAGAAAAGGACAACGACCATGGCACATATCACACTTCTGAACTTTAGGCCAAAAGTTCCAGCCAAGGCTTGCAATCGCATCGATTGCCGAAATTTATAAGATTTATTTTTCATGATTATCAAGTTTAAAGTTATATATCAAACGAACTTCTATATATAGTTTTATTATCCCAACTTGCCAGTTCAGGGCTCTTATTTACGAAGCAAGGCTGTAGCACACCACAGAATAGGGGCTTGCCCGTGTAAATCTCCAACATTTCGTTTTCTGTCCAGGTAATATTGTTCATTATTCAGTTTGTTGGTACCCTCGCAAACATCTCTAATTTCGGCATTTTCATTAATGTACGACACCAAACCAAGCCATGCTTTACGTGCAGCCATACCATAACTAGCCTTATCGAGCCAACCGTTCTTGACACCTGTAATCATTGCAAAAGCAAACATTCCTGTCCCGGATGTTTCCGTCCATGAATCGGGCTTATCAAGAAGTTGTCCCCATGTACCGTTCTTTGCCTGGTATTGAAGGAGTGATGCCATCATTTTTTTGTAGCCACTCATTATTCTCGCTCTCTCAGAACTGTTTTTGGGAAGAGAAATCAAAAGCTCGGTCATTCCTGCAGCCATCCATCCATTTCCTCTTCCCCAGAAATACGGAACGTCTGGAGCGTGATAGAACAGGCCATTCGGCCTTTGTAAAGAATCCAGATACAGAACCATTTCTTTGGCCGCCCGTTCAATATATCGGTTATCGCCCGTAGCCCTGTATGCCTGAACCTGAACAGCTGTTATCATGTACATATCATCAATCCACATACGTGTCTGGGGAGTATAGCCCTTTTCATACAGCAATCTCTCCTCAGCAGAGACTTTGGGGCCTTTCGGTTCAGCCCATTGTTGATCGGCGATTTTCCTGCCCACTTTCAGGTATCGGACATCCTTGGTCATAATGTATAACTCAAGAGGAACGGCTCCAAAAACGGTATTATCGACATGATTTGGCTTAGGCACCAGAGAGGCGTCTTTACCCAGTATCGGTTCAAACCTGTCGACCAGTTTTTTGGATAAATTTTTATTTCCACTTAGTCTTGCAAAAGTCAAAGCCCCATACCATGTGCAGGTTTCTGGATAAACGATCGACGTGGGTGGTGTGGAACGAAAATAATTAAAATGAGAAGAAGAAGCAAAATGTTCAGCAACGCGGTTTCCAATCTCAATCGGAGATAGTCCTTTAGGCCAGTGTTCCAAATCACATTTTACAGTGGATTTCTGGCAAAAGCCCTCTATTGCAAAAACACACATCAGGACTTGTATGGCAATCAGCCTTTTTAAACTACTTATTTTCATAATGGTCAATCTATTTCGATTGTTCATAGTTATTGATAATCAACATTCACAATATACGAAACCTGTTTACGCACGGAAATCAAGTACCATCTTCCCGCCATTTTTATAGATCGTAATCAAGCCGCTGTCCCATTCGGATTTCATGAATGGAGAGCCATAAGTGGGATAGTCCAAAGGCATCGGTTGATCGTTGAACAGTCTCAGACCGTTCGTGTCCATTGTGAGTTTACCTGCATTTCTTGAATTGTAGGACAATTTCATTTGTACGGGATCGAAAGTTATAGTATTGGCACTTATTGTATCGCTAAAATTTTTAAAGCTTCCGTAATCGGCTTTACGACCGACCTCACAAACAACCGCATTCTTTCCTCCTTGGCTGATCAGTTCCTTGCCCGCCCATTCGCCCTGTGTTGTCCAGGTGTGGCCACCCAAAAGTTTTAATGCAGCAAAAGTATCTCCGGTTCTGACAAACAGTATATTGTTTATCTCAAGAACCTCTTCAAATTCTTTTTTGGGTAAATGAGCGTGTATAAACTGATATGGTTCATTCTCTGGAATGTCATAAAGACAAATAAGAGCTGTTTTATGCTGGAAAAAATGGCCACATCCACACTTTAAATCGCCCGTCCAGTAGTTGTGTTCGTTNCCTTCTTTACCAGGGTGGTGTGTAAATATTCTGGCTCTGGTAGAAGAAGCAAAGCTCAGATCCCAATCATGCTGCTCGTGAAAGGCATACCATTTCGAAGATCCTTCGGGATAAGGATCCTGCAACTGAACACATCCCATTATATATTGAGGAGTGCAATAGGTATACTTTCGTATGCTGCCTTCCAAGGGATGTTCCGGCTTGATATCCGCAGTATTGTGAAGGTGCTTTCTCTCAAAATTTTCATACGCCATAGGACGATCCAAAGCAAGCTCGAGAACAATCTTATTGGGACGAAAACCAGACACNAGGGCATCAATGCCAACTTCCTTATTGACGACCANATCGGTCGGTATCATTCCAAAATACAAATATTGCAGAGGAAACGTCGACTCGTTGGCATGATCCAATGCCTGAGGCATATAAATCCGGCCTTGGGCGCCACAAACCATCCCATTCAAAGAATCAACCGAAAGATCAGCCAGGATCAAGTTCAACATCATTTCAGCCAAATGCTTTAATTCCGCATCTTCTGTATAATCATACAAGGTAAGCAAAATACCCCATTCTTCGGCAATATAAGCGGATGAGTCAAATTCACCCCAGCCCCGTTTGGCTCTATAGCGGATAAAATCCTTGATCCATTCTGCATCTTCAACTGTAAGAACCTCTCCTTTCTTCCCATATGCATTAAACACCTTCTCAGGGAATAACTGGCCCATTAAGTGGCGGCTTACCCGAAACATAAGCCCATGGTTTTCCGAACCATACTGACTTTTAAAATCTTGATTTAGAAAGAACCGTTGTATGCATTCTTGCGTTTCTTTTTCTATTTCCGATGAATTGCGAAACAAATAGGATGCCCTACATAACTTTATCGCTGTGAAATCTGGTTCTCCATCCAGACTTCTTCCACCAGGATGAGGATGTTCAAACCAGCGCGCCGTATATTGAAGATGTTTATTAGCCTCTGAGGCATACCGATGCAAGACCAGATTAGCAATTGCCCGATTGCCATACCAGTCTTTAGAAGTATCCAATAACATTTCAGAGGTTAAAACTCTTCCTGCTGTATTTTCAAGTAAGAAGTCCCTCCGTTTTTTAAATCCATCCAAGGCTTTACTTGCGAGCAGGCTCGAGCCTTTTGATCTTTGTGGATTTGTCGCCAAAACTTTGCCGTTAAACAGCAAAGATTCTGTTAAAGTAGTGCAGGCACATAGCGCCAGACTACTTTTTATAAATTTTCTTCTATTCATGGTTTTGCTAAAAATCCAGAATTATTTATCTGTTTTCACAAATTATTGATTCTGAACCACTTCTTTAATTATTTTCAAATAACTCGCCTCAGGGTCACCTTTCGTTGGAGCCAAATAGCCTCCTTCTCCAAGTTCGTTCCATGCATAAACCAAGACAATCCGTTCCTTGGTTGTCTTTTTTGGGTTTTTGTCCATCCAGTTCACCGCATCGGTCAAAAAACTTTTGAATTGTGCAGGTGTATGATCGGGGAAATAGCTTCCAGCAGTTTGATTCAATCCGGTTGGACCTTCCCATGGGCGTTTATCCCATCCGACAGTTACTTCCGGAATATAGGGCTGTCTTTCTGTTCCTGCCCATTGACTCTCCGTTGCAGAAACCAATTCAGCATATTTATGTTCTTGAGCTCCTGTGGCATATCCAGGAACAACGTTATAATGGGTTCGTTGTGTAAAGGACTGACTCGCCGTATTGCCACAGCCTGCAATGGATAGTCCGGGGAGTCCACCTTCTTTTGCTACAGTTTGCATTCTGGAAAGACAGTCGTTATCTATTCCTGCTGTTCTAAAAATGACAATGAGAGGTTTACCATCTACAGTAACATATTGTGGATCTTTCAGGTAACGCGAAATCCAGTATTTCGTTGCCGCATCCCAGTTCTCAATACCTGTGATCTCCGATCCAGAATGATTGGCAATCAACAAACCAAATTTCACCCTGTTTTTATTTTTTGCTTTCAGGTAGAGATGTAAGCTGCTATGCAACGACAGGTTATAGATCGCTGCGGTGTTAATAGGTTTGTTTGAATCTTTCCAATACCAGCAGAACAGAAAAAAATCAACGCCATTGTCTGCCGCAAGGTCTATTTGTTGTTCCATAATTTCCTGGGCATCATCTCTCCAACCCCATATCGGCTCACGCTCCGGAAATTCTTCAATCATCCGGCGGGTCAAGTGGGTCGGGGCATTCTTTGCCCACGGTTCATTGGGATCGTTTGCCAGACTGTTTTGACCTGCCCATCCGTCGAAATAATAGGCACCAACTTTCAACGTTGGTTTTGTCGAGGTAGAACTGGATTCATCGTTGCAACTAAAAAATACAAAAGCAAAAAACAAGGTACAGATTGCGTAATTTGAATTTTAAGTCAAAAAATTTTCAGTCGTCACGTGTATTCCAATAGGTCGTGTTTTTTTCTATGGTTTCATGTTAAATAAAGCTCCGTATTAGAAAGCATAAAGGGGCCACCTGATTTTTCAAGCAGCCCCTTTGTTTATGGTTTTGTCAAAAAACAGTTGGTTTGAAAACCTCCATAACCACTCCTCTGTCTCTTGCAACCAAAGTATCTGTTGCTGAGAAGTTATTTGCGCCGGAAGTAAACTGATAACTAATTTGAATAGCATCACGTTTTTTATTTCCCCATTCATCGCCATCCTTTACAAACTTACCATTGCCTGTTATGGCGTAGTTGGAACCGGTTGCTTCTTTTATGGTACAAGTTCCGTCGTTGTTAAAGGTTAGGTCCATTTTCAATGTACCGACAATTAAAGAAGAATGCAACGTACCGGACACCGTCACCGTGTTTTTCGCAGTCGTCACCAAACTCCAGACTTCATCATCAACAACATATTTCTGATGGTANCGTTTNGTTTCCANAACCAGATTNTTGGATGTNACNTTACTAACTCCTCTGTGAAGATATTTTCCATGATAGGGGTTAATGTATTTGACAGCAAACATGGTATAATCTTTGGGAGCTACAGTCCAATCGCCGGCAACCCTACAATCAGGACTTGTCTTGGAGGATGATCCACGAAGGACAGAATCCAGACCTGTAACATCGACAATGCGCAGAGGAATCACATATCCCAGTTTTATAGCCAAAGGATCATCAAAAAAAGCATCGGTCAATTGCACTTCAATGTTTCCGTTTACTTTACCTGCAGGAATTGTTAGTTGACTGGAGGAACTCAAAGTGTAATAGGAAGAAGGCATCAAATGAATGGTGTCCAAAGTGGATGTAAACAAGACATTTTTACAAAGATCCGGTGCAAGTTCAATATTAAAGACCCTGTCCTCTGTGTTTTTGTAGACTCCGCCCATTGCAGCAGATATCAGAAACTTATGATTATTATCGTTCGTATTGTCGTAAATGTAATCGCCAAGTACCAGCGTACGAACCGGATATTGATAAGGGAAATACCCCGTTGTATAATCGAAATCCGAAAATACAGCCTCTTGATTTTCGCAAGATATCAACCCTACCAACAACATTAGCACTATTAATATATTCTTCATATCAAATTTTATTATGTATTATTTCTTTTACCAGGATTTATTAGGAATAGACTACCACCCCTTATTCTGAATCAAAGCATCGTACTTGAGGCATTCGCTTTGAGGAAGAGGTCCGAAACGCATATAATCGTTGTCATACATACGTTTTTCCACATCAACCACCGTATAGGCATGTGCCGAAGAAATGTTGACTCCTTGTGCCGTTTTGGTCAGATCTTCATTCCAACGACGCAAATCCCAGAAACGGAAACCTTCAAAACAAAGTTCAATCCTTCTTTCATTTCTGATCAATTGTTCCATATCTTCTTTCGCGGTTATGGATGCCAGATATTTATCAGGTTGTGCAATTCCGGCCCGTTTGCGAATCGCTGCAATTACGTCGCGTGCCGAGAAAGCAAAAGTACCTTTTCCATCCGGTCCCCAGGCTCTATTGGCAGCCTCTGCATAAATCAGGAACAATTCGGTATAACGCATGTGCACTTCATAATGATTTTTGGATGTCGTAGAAGCAGGGTTCACATTTACGTCTTCGCGCAATAGCTTTTTCATATAATAGCCTGTGCGGGTTGAAGACGAAATAGAATCCTTAGCATCATTGCCACCGCCAACACCAGTGGTTATAACCTTATTGGACACTTTGTTTCCATTATAGACAATGTACAATGCCAAACGCGGATCGCGGTTTGCATAAGGATTTGCCGGATCATAAAGACTTGATGTGCTGGTTATAGGGTAACCGTTGGCTGAAGGAAATGCATCTACCAAATTTTGTGTAGGATTCACATACCCACTGCCATATAGCGATGGGGGAAAATTGCTTTTTTCTCTTGAATTTGATGAGGCAATAGCTCTTCTCCAAATAATTTCTTTTTGGTCTATGCCACTTGCCAACTTAATAGCGTCAACTCTGGTCGCATCGTAAAACTTGTTTCCATTCGGATCAAGTCCGGATATTCCACCAATGCCATTGAGCGACGTACCTGCAAAATTTGCAGCTTTTTCCCACAATGCGACATCGTCGTTTGCAAAGGCAGGACTTGCAGCCAGTAAAGCAACACGGGCTTTCAGGGCTTTCACAATTCGACCGCTGATACGCTGGTTGTTCAAACTTCCAAAAACCGTATTGTAGTCGGCCACATCCACACCTGCAAAATCAGCTGGAAGGTTGCTGGCTACTTTTATATCCAAATAGTCGTCTGTCAGATATTGAAGAGCCTTGTCAAAGTCAGCATAAATCTGTTCGATGGACTGTGCAAAGGTTGCCCTGGGAACATTAAAATTATCATCCGATTTCATGGGTGTCGTATAAATCGGAATTCCCAACATCGTGCCATCAGGGCCTTTTCCTGCAACAGAGACTAAAAGATTGTACTCAAACAAACCTCTTAATGCGTAGGATTCGCCTTTAAAACGTCTGATGAACATGTCATTAATAGTGCTGTTGCTCCACTTCCACGTAACAGTATCAATAATTCCGATAAAATTATTCAGGTATAGAATGGCAGAATTGCAATTCGTCCACTGAGATACGGGATTATACAAAGCAGACCATTGTCCAGTAGCCATTCGAAGGTAACTGGAAAGTTTGTCGTTGGTCACAGCATCGTCTGTAGCAACATCGACATAGGTCATGCTATTGGTTGGGATTTTGGTATAAGCAGTCATCAACAAGCCTTCAGCATAGGCTGGATCTTTATAAATCCGCTCAATTGTGCTATGATTGTCATTTTCTGGTGCCAGCATCTCTTCACATGATTCCAAGAGAAAAGGTAACGCTAGCAATAAGGATAATATTTTTAGTAACCTCATGATTGTTTGTTATTTAGTTAATTAAAACATTGTTTTTACACCCAATGAAAATGAACGGTAATATGGTTCGGCACCAACGCTCAGTTCCTTAATATTTCTATATTTGGAGATTGTCAAGAGATTAGATCCATTTACAAAAAGATTCAGGTTTTTCATTTTAAAGAATTTAGCAACGTTTTCTGGCAAATCATAAGTAAACTGAACTCTGTTTAAGTTGAAGTAATTATCCTTATACAACCAGAAAGTTGAGCTACGGTAATTGTTGGTACTGGACAAAGAAGTCAGTCTTGGCAAAGTCGCCGTTGTTTTGGTTGCCTCGGTCCAACGATTCAGGATATATTCCGAATACTTGTCATTACCATCAACCCAATAGTAATCATTGGAGATGTATCCATCAGCTCCCATAGCCCCAGTTCCCTGAGCAAACAAGGTCATGTTTTTATAGGAAAGTCTCATATTCAGGCCATAAGAAAATGGAGACTGCCAACGGCCAATTTGAATTTCATCATTAGAATCAACAATTCCGTCATTATTTTGATCGACATATTTGATATCACCTGGTTTAACCTCGCCAAATGCTTGCAATGCATGGTTGTCAATATCTTCCTGATCCGAGAAAAGGCCCTCGGCAACCAAGCCATACCTTGCATCCGTCGTATGTCCTACCCTGTATTGGTAGTCATTGGACCAAACCTCATCCTTTTTCAAGATCTTTGACGTTGCATACAAAGCATTGGCACCAACGGTGAAGGAGAAATCGCCAATAGTCTTGTTGTACGACAGACCTAACTCAGCACCCTTATAGGAGTTGCTGTCAAAGTTTTCATAAGGAATAAAAGAGGTATAAAAACTAGGATATTTTGTTTGAGGTTGTGTTATCTGGTCGCTGTAGACACTTGTGAAAACATTTGCATCTACAGAAAGCTGATGATCAAACAAGATGGCTTCCAAGCCTAAGTTCAGTTCTTTGCGTTTTTCATATCCAAGACCGGAGTTGGCTCCATGAGTTGAAACAACTCCTGAATTGGACCATGTGCCCTCATACCATGAATAGGAACCGGATGTATTATAGCTGTTGTCGTATAAATAAAATCCACCTATTCCATAATCCGAGTTCATTACACCACCGGATACTTTCAGTTTCAAATAATTTACAGCACTGGCTTCAGACATAAAATCCTCAGAACTGATGACCCAAGCCAAACCCAGAGAGGGGGAAAATGCACCTCTTTTTCCTTCGGGCAATTTGGCCGAATTAACGTATGCACTGCTAAAATCAACCAGATACTTCTTATCGTAGGCGTAATTCAACCGAAGTCCCAGATTGACATTCTTATCGCCCTGGAAATCGCCCTGTACCTTATAGTTGTTTCCGTATCCCAGCAAAGTACCGCTGACATGGTGTACATCTCCGAATGTTCTGTCATAGTCAAACATGCCGTAAAAGCCAAATCTTCTTTGGTAGTTACCATTTGTTACATTCTGGGTTCCTGTACGTGTATCTGTTCCAAACTGTTTCAAAGCAATGATAGAATCGCCAGCCGCATTCCAGGTAGGCAAATAAACAGAATAGGAATTATTTACAGACTGGGCAAAACTCGTATAGAAATCGAAACTTATGTTGGTATGGAATGCCAAACCCTTAACTAAGCGATCCAGGTCGAAATCAATCCTGTCATTCACAGAAAATCTGCGCTGACTGTTTGTGGTTTGACCACCCGAATAACCGTAAGCAAAAGCATTGGTTTGATAGCTGGATGTTCCACCAAGCAAATACAATCCATCAACATCGTTTTTACGTCCTTTCAATAATGTATTGTTGGGATCAATTAAACTGATGGGAAGCAGAGGTGAGTATAAATCGGGATGCCGGGTAGCAGCTTCACTCCAGTAACTTCCAAGCGCACCTTTCGTATTGTCCAATACAAAAGCAGCATCAAGGGCATTCTTAATCCAGCTGTTGACCTTCATATCGACATTTCCCCGAATGTTAAACTTGTCTTCTTTTCCGTTTTTACCTTCGCCGAAGTTCATAATGCTCCCAGTCTCTTCCCAACCAATATTTGCATAGTATTTTGTAATATCATTGCCTCCGGACAATTCGGTCAAGACCTTGGAATAAGGTTTATAACTCTTGACATAGTCCTTGGAATAATAATCCACACTCGGATACTGATATGG
>Ga0065701_1004664_pt1 | contig 57495 bp, 45 predicted proteins | sample Biomet1_FD_59088 | JGI IMG/M metagenome (GOLD analysis project Ga0065701, IMG submission 59088) | Microbial communities from bioreactor (seeded with anoxic lake sediment) at LBNL, California, USA - Biofuel metagenome 1 version 3... | ecosystem: Engineered > Bioreactor > Anaerobic > Unclassified ...
TGTATTCCGGTAATAATTTATTCTTTCAGGAACGAGTGGCTGGACACTGTGCTATCGTCTTTTGTAACTTTCAGGATATACATGCCCGAAGGGATGGAAGAAATGGAGATGCTTTCGTTGCACGGAGATACGGATGCTGTGAAAGTCTTTTCAAGTACTTTTTTGCCATTCAGGTCAACAATCTCGTATTGGTGGATGACGTTATTTTGGGTGTTGGCGGATAGGTGGATGAAATCCTTTGCAGGGTTGGGATATAGGGTAAATGGGGATATGGCGACTTCCTCAACTGGAGTTGCTGAAGCTGTGACTTTTATGTAATTGAGGTTATAGCCTCCTGTTGTGAGCTTTGATCGTAAGATGTGTTCGCCTTCATTCAGGCTTATATTTTTGATGGAAGTTGATTTCCAGGTTTGCCAGTTTCCGGTGTTGGGCAGTTTCACCGGCCCGGTAACGTCGGAACCATCGACAGAAAGGGTTATGGTTTTATCGGCGTTGGGGCTGGCTGCTCGAATTTCAAAATCATAAAGTCCTTTGTTTTTGACTTTTATTGTGTACTCGAGCCATTCACCTGCTGCTGTCCATCCTACGTCAAAGCCTTTGGTCACATCCAGGCAGTCTTCTATGTCTATGGCATCCGGACGGTATTTTAAGCCGGAATTGCCGGTTGTGGCATCGTAGAATGTGCTGCCTGGGCCGCCATCGTCGTAATTTTCGGCTTCGATGAGTACCGGGAATGTTTGCTGGAGCGTTGTTGTATGGGCTTCTGGCNACNTGNCCGGTCACGGTAATGACAATGGTCTTTTCTCCGGCTTTGTATTGCTGGTCGAGGCTTTCGACTTTAATCGTGTTTGTTCCGGCGGACAGGTTTTTGATGCTGTAGGTTTCCTCTGCGTTGGTGCCTGTCGTTGTCAACACGCCATTGACGTAGATGTTGTTTTGTAGAAAGTTATCTTCCGGGTCGGTCGCTTTGACTTTAAGGTAGATGTTGTTTTCAGAAATGGTGGTGTCTTTGGTCGGAAACAGAATCGTGATAACCGGGGCCTTGTCGTCCTTGTTGTAAGATTTTACGGTTTCGTTGATGGCTTTTAGCAGGGATTTGTTTCCTGTTACGTCATACTGGAGGGCCCAGATCATGATGCCTCCTGCCCTTTCCAGAGCCATATTGGTTTTTCGTTTGATGGTGGGAATGCCGTTGTAATAAATCATGTGTCCTACTGTGTCTTGTTGGTAGGCGTTGGGGTAGATGGGCAGTATTTCGTTGTAATTTTTGTAGTCCATACCGATGTCCGTGAGAAAGGCATGCGCGTAAAAAGGGACGCCAACACATAGCTGGTCTTTTTGGGCGCCGCGGGCAGACCAGCTGGTGACACCCAGTACTGCATGTTCATAAGAGGCATGTTGTCCTGGACTATCTGGTGTCCAGGCGCCTGTAAAGTCGTAGGACATGATGTTGATCCAATCGAAACAGGCCAGCGTGGCGTCTTTCAGGTTATCTTCTCCCCCACCGTTCAAGGCTGCTGTAAGCAGTTTTCCTTTGGGTTTGAGGGTGTCGCTTAGGGTTTTGATAAAGGAGTCGTAATAACCGTTTTTGATCATATCTCCTTCCAGGTCGATGTCAAAGCCATCCAGTTTGTATCGGTTGATGAATAAGGAAATTTTGTGCGAAAAAGTAGCCCGGCCTTCTGCTGTTAGCATGATGTCGTTGTACCATTTTTTGGTATTCGTGGTTTGCGAACCTCCTCCAAGCGATGCCAGTACCTTTACATTTTTGGCGTGAGCTCTTGAAACCAGTGTGTCCATGTCGGAACCAGGCTGGTCCAGATCGCCGCCAGCACTGCAAATGTTGACGAAAGCATAATTGAGATGCGTGACCTGGGAATAATCAAACGTTCTGGCATAGGCTTTTGTATCATACCAGTTTACAAAATAGCCGACAATGCGAAAAGGCTTGTCTTGTGCTTTGACAATAGACAGTGAAGATGCGTAAACGGACAAAGCAAGGTAAAGGAGCATTCTGTTTTTCATTGGGTCATTTTTTTAGTTAAGGCTGAATGAACGTGATGCCCGGCTCCCGCAAGCCAGTTTTACGTAAAAAGAGAAAGCAAAAGTATATAATATATTAATGAAAACAAACTGTTGGTTATTGTTAATTTATATATAATTTATCTTTCCGATTTCAATGGCTTTAAAAGTGTGAATCTGCTTGTTCTTTATTTACAACTTTATTTCCTCATAGTTCAACCAGAACGTTTCAGCTACAGCTGCATATGTTACTTTGCCGCTGACGATATTCAGCCCTTTTGCCAGACTCTCCGTCTTCTTTGCAGGCTTTTTTCCAGCCTTTGTTGGCCAACATCATCACGTAAGGGAATGTGGCATTGGTTAGGGCCAGTGTGGAAGAATACGGCACGGCGCCGGGGATGTTTGCGACGCAATAGTGCACGATGTCGTCGACGNTATACGTGGGGTCGGTATGGGTGGTGGNATGCGAGGTTTCNAAGCATCCACCCTGATCGATGGCTACGTCTACCATGAGGCTGCCTTTGGGCAGAAGATGGAGCATGGATTTGGTGATCAGATGGGGTGTCCTGGCTCCTGGGATGAGCACTGAGCCGATGACAAGATCTGCGGTGGGTAGCTCGTTCTCTATGTTGTGGTTGGAAGAATAGAGTGTTTTGACATTATGAGGCAGAATTTCGCTCAGGTAACGGAGGCGTGGCAGGGAGATGTCGGTGATGGTGACATCCGCTCCCATTCCACCGGCCATCAGGGCTGCGTTGTACCCAACCACTCCGCCTCCGAGGATGAGTACCTTGGCCGGTTTTACACCCGGAACGCCGCTCATGAGTAGACCGCGTCCTCCCTGTGGTTTTTCAAGGAAGCGTGCGCCTTCCTGAATGGCCATTCTGCCTGCGATTTCCGACATGGGAATGAGCAAAGGCAGGCTGTGATCCTTTTTTTCAACGGTTTCGTAGGCAATGCAGATGGCTCCGCTTTTGATCATAGCTAGGGTGAGCTCCTTTTCTGAAGCAAAATGAAAATAGGTGAACACAATCTGGTTGGGCCTGACAAGGGGATATTCCGATTCAATGGGTTCCTTGACTTTGATAATCATTTCTGCTATGGCGTAGATACTTTCTATGTCTGGAAGTATCTGGNNTCCTGACTGCGACATATTACTTCATTGGAGAAACCGCTGTTTTCGCCTGCGGTGTGTTGTACGAAGACAGTATGGCCTGCCTTGACAAGATCTTTGGTGCCGCCGGGTGTCAGGGATACCCGGTTTTCGTTGTTTTTTATTTCTTTGGGGATTCCGATAATCATAATGGTAGAGTTTTGAGGTAAAGTTGTCGAAATATAGTAGGTTTTTTGACATAATGTTATTTGGGGAGCTGGATTTTTTTAGTATGAATGTGTTTTATGAAAAAGTATTTTTTTCGGAAACATTCTGATGAAAAGATTTGTTTATAACCTATTATGGCCTACATTGGCTGATCATTAAATACGGAACGGCAATTAAAAATAAATGCTTATGAAAACCAGAAAAATAGCTGTTATTGTTGGAAGTCTTAGAAAGGAATCGTTTAACCGTAAGATGGCCCTGGCTTTGAAAGCTCTGGCACCGGAATCGCTGGAACTTGAGTTGTTGGATATTGGGCAGCTGCAACTGTATAATGAGGACTTTGATGCGGCACCTCCTGTTGAATGGGTGGATTTTCGCAATCGTTTGAATGCGTTTGACGGAGTTCTTTTCGTTTCTCCTGAATACAACCGTTCGGTGCCCGCTGTTTTGAAAAATGCGCTGGATGTGGCTTCAAGGCCTTATGGCAAAAATTGCTGGTCTGGAAAGCCTGGTGCTGTGGTAACGGTATCCATTGGTGCTATTGGCGGTTTTGGTGCCAACCATCATCTCCGGCAGACGCTTACTTTTCTGAATGTGCCGACGATGCAACAGCCGGAAGCTTACATTGGAAATGCCTACGACTTGTTTGACGACAAAGGACATCTGGCGAGCGATTCGACCATGGGCTTCCTCAAAGGATTTATGGATGCTTTCGCAAAATGGGTGGAAAGGAACGTTTGATTACGATGCCTTTTTTTCCCCGTCTCTTAGCACAAAGCCCACTTTGGGTATACTTTCTATTCGAACATTCCCATCTTCTGACAGGTATTTTCGCAGCTTGGTGATAAACACGTCCAGGCTGCGCCCTGTGAAATAGTCGTTGGTGCCCCAGACGGCAGTGAGCACGTCGTCACGTTTGACGATCTGGTTTTTGGAGGCACTGAGTTGTCTGAGCACTTCTGTTTCGGTGATGGTCAGGCGTTTTTTTGCATTGGTATGTATCAGCATCTGGTTGGGATAGTCGAAGACGTAGCTGCCGATGGTGTATGCTTGTTCCTTTTCTGCCGGTTTGTTTCGTTTGGAACGCATTAGGATGGCCCTGATGTGACAGAGCATTTCTTCTTCGTCGAAGGGTTTTGTCATGTAGTCGTCAATGCCGAGGTTGAAGCCGTACAGTTTGTCCTCTTTTAAGGATTTGGCGGTGAGGATGAGAATGGGTACTTCCTTGTTCTTTTCCCTGATTTTTTGGGCCAGGCTGAATCCGTCCAGTTTGGGAAGCATGACATCGAGTATGCAGAATCCGAAACTTTCCATATTGAATCCACGCCAGCCGCTTTCCCCGTCACGGTAAAGTTTTACGACATAGTCGTTGGACTCGAGGAAATCGACCAATAAGAATCCGAGGTTGGTGTCGTCTTCGACCAACAGTATTTTGGTTTGAGTATCCATGGATGCTTTTGTTTTCGAAATTAAATGGTTGTTGGTAATTTTATTTCCACTTCTGTGCCTTGTTCTGGTTTGCTCTTTATACTGAGGCTGCCATTGTGCTCGTCTATGACCAGTTTGACAAAAGTGAGCCCCAGACCGAAGCCTTTTGTATTGTGCACGTTGCCTGTCGATGCCCGGTAATATTTTTCGAAGATGTGCCTGAGGTCTTCTTTCCGGATGCCGATGCCATTGTCTTTGATGGTAATGACCAGTTGATCCTTGATGTTTTGGGTGCTGATTTTTAGGATTGGATTGTTGATGCTGTACTTGATGGAATTGTCTATGAGGTTGGTCAGGACGTTTGTCAGTCTTTTCTGATTGCCGGTGACATACCCGTTGGTGGCTTTAAGGTCTAGATTGATGCAGCCTTTACGCTCTTCTATGGCCAAAAGGCTGTCTTGGGATACGTGGGTGATGAGGGCGTGCATGTCTACTTTGTCAGAGCCATTGCAACTGTGAGCGTTTTCAAGCACGGCAACCGTGAGTATGTCATCGGCCAGCGATTCAAGCTTGCATTTCTCGGTGTCGATAATCTGAAGATAGTGGTTGAGTTTTTCGTTGTCTATCTTGCTGACTTGTTTCTGGGCCAGACTGTCTGCCAATCCAATGTTTGCAAGAGGTGTCTTCAGCTCGTGGGTCATATTGTTTACAAAATCTTTTGTTTTTTGCGCCAGCTGGTGTTCCCGTTTATAGAGACGGAGCATAATGATGAAGGAAATGGTTACCGCCAGAATCAGGAAGGCTGAAATGAGAAACATGCCGAACAGCTTGGACATGAGAAACTGGTCACGTGCCGGAAACTTTAGTTTTAGCTGGATGCCTTTGTCTACGAGTATGTTTTCTATTTGCGTGTAATAGGATCCTTTGCTTAAAAGCAGTCTGGATTTCTGACGGGCAGCTTCCTCGTTGCTGATGAGATCAAAATCGTAATCCAGTTTGATGTTGTAAAGTAAAAGGCTTTCTTTCAATAGCTTGTTTACTCTGGAAAGCCTGCTCTTTTTTTCCTGATTGGTATCCGGGGTTTTCTTCATGCAGCCTTTCATGCTTTCTGAAGCTATGGTATCGTCCTCCAGATCTTCTTTGAAACTGACAAGAGCCATTTCCACACGGTTGTTGAACAGGTGTTCCTCCAGCTGTGCGACCTGGTTGGTCCATGCAATTTGCACGACCAGCAAGATCAGCAAAAAGATAAATGTGCCGTATATCAGGGTCTTATTGTTCTCGATTTTTTTCATAGGCTCAAAAATAGTGACAAAATAGGTGCTGTCCTGATTTTTAACTTCGCGTTAACGCGTATTAACGAGGGCATAACCCACGAGGGTGTTTTTCCACACTACATTTGTCATGTCAACAAACAAGGCCTGTTTGAGTGAAGGCTTAAATGCTGGGACTGAAAACCGACGGTTTGTTGCAAATATACGTTTCCAAATAATTTAAAAACAAAAAGATTATGAAAAAGTTAATGCTTGCTCTCGCTTTAGTTAGTTTTACAGCGTTCTCTTTTGCTGCAACTCCTGCCACTTCTACTTCTGCTGCTAAACAGCAAACATCGGTAAGTGCTTCATCTACGACCGCTTCCAGCCAGAAGGCCAAAAAAGCTACCAAAAAGGCAGCTAAAAAGAATAAGGCTGAAAAGAAAGCCAATAGCGACAAAAAGTAAATTGGAGAGTTTTTGAAATTGGAAAAGGCGGGAAAGGGACTTCCCGCCTTTTTCTTGTTTGCGCTATTTGATTGGATTTTTACCGCTCGTTTCTTTTTGCCTTTGTTTTTAATTTGCTTCCGAAAAAAAACTGAAAAGGTCCGTGTTTCCCACTCCGAAACACGAACCCCTTCTCCTGATTTAAAGAATGAATCAGACTATTTTTCTTTCCATACCGTCTTGAATTCTTCAGCCATATTGACCTGATTCCAGTTGTTTGCTTTCACGGGAGTCCTGCCAGCCTGGCACCGGAGTACCGTGATAAGGCGGATAGGCATATTCCCTCTCTGCGTCGTCGTGGTTGAGCAGGTATTCTACATGGGGATATTTGCTGGTTGAGGTCAGATGGAACATGCCGAAATCTCCGGTCGTGTTACCAAAGGCAAAAATGGGAACCTTACCAATGGTGGAATAGATGTTCAGGCTTTTGCCGTTCCCGTCGTTTTTGGGAAGACTGATGCCTTTTTGCAGCACAAACATGGTTTTCTTGCTTGCCGGATCGTAGACCGGAATCTGTGTTTGTCTTGTACCGATTTGGTGGGCCCTGTCAAAGCCGATGGTCTGCGGACATACGCTCCAGATGCATCCCTGTGTGGATCCTGATACAATGTAGATGGTAAAATTGTTATCCTTCAGATATTTGAGGAGTTCCAGCATGGGCTGATAAAACATGTCGGCAATCTTCATATCGTATTTGGGAGCCTGGGTCCTGGTCAGGTACGAACGGGCTGTATCTATATACACTTCGTTGTCGATGCCTGTATAGGCTTTCCAGACCATAGAGTCGATATAAGGTCCGTAATGATTCAGCACAGAAGTATCTGCCGGGTTTTCCTGGAGTTTCCAGGCATACCGGTATTCCGGATATTTCATCAGCTTCGGGTCTTTTTTCGATTGCAGGTTCAGGCCGTAAACGGCGGCGTACATCTCAAACCACAACGGTGTTTCGCAGGCAATGGTTCCGTCCATGTCAAAAACAGCAATACGGTCTTCTACCGGAATGGCTTTCGCATATTCAGACACAAATTTCACGATGGACTCTTTTATCGGCGTTTGATTCCACGAAGGCATGGGGTCTTTACTTGCCTGATTACAGGAAAGGAAAGGTAGCAGCATTGCCAGCATCCATAGGTTTCTTGTTTTCATTGCGTTGCTTTTTTATGGTTTAACGGGTCTGTTTACATAATTTTCCATGTGGGAAAGCGGCAGAGTGATGAAAGGTGCATTCCAGCCTCCTACGCGCACCATAATGTCGGCGTATTGCATCAGCTTTTCGGATGCATAGGCCCGGTTGGCNATCATGTTCGAAGCTTTGGCCAGCTCGTAGATTTCCTGATATTGGTCGGAAGCGATGGTCACGGACAACATTCCACCGTTTTTCTCGATAAACATAGGAAGCAGGTTTTCAAGGGTATCGTCCGATTCGAGGCAGATGTCTGTGATGACGCCGGCTGCAAAACGGTTCATGCCCAAATGGCTGAATGTTTCGAAAAGGCTGGTCGGCGGCGTGTGCCATGTGCCGGACGCTGGAGTGAAGTTGGGTGCCAAAGGTGCTCCTGCCATGCGGGAAGCGGAGGCGGCAATGCCTGTCCCTTGCCAGTTATACTGTTCAAAAGTACCCAATCCAACCGTAAACTTGAGGTCAAAGTCGGGCAAGGTTTTTTGCAGGGCGTTTCCATAGTAGCCTGCAATGGCTCTCAATGCCCAGACTTGTTTGCTGTCGTCTCCTTTCGGATCCAGGAAGACCTTGTAGGCAAGCTGTTTGGATTTTTTGACCGATTCGTAGAATTCGTCCAGAATGTATTTGGCCAGTTGGTCGGTGTCTCCTCCGTTCCCAAATTGAGGGGTGTTGGTGAAAAAGTCAACCTTGATGAAGTCGTACAGACGCTGGGTTCTGATATCTTCGGGATTTCCGGCCTGGAAATTGAAACGCAGGGCATTCAGAACATCGGATAGTTGATATTTTTTGGTCTTGGCGTCGAAAACCCATTTTTTGATGGCCATCAGAGTATTTACCATATCGGGAACACCTCCAAGTACCGTTCCTCCCAGATTGAATTCGGCTCCCCCCCAGGATTTATCCAGGCCTTTTTCCAGACAGGTGCTGAAAAGGGCCGAAACCAACGGGGATGGTACAACAAATTCCGATGTCATGTAGTACAGGCACATGGAAATGGTTGACTGGTCGACAAAGAACTGAATGTGTTGCTTCAATGCCGATTTGAGTTCGTTGAAAGTTTTGATCTCGCCTGTATCGATACTGAGTTTCTGGCCGCGAAGCAGCTCGGGATTGTTGCTTAGGCAGGCACCCCGGTTTAGGGTACATTCGAGAATGGTCATACCGTTGATCATGCCGAAGGTCCATTCGCTTTTTCCGTTCAGGATGGGTTCCCAACAACCGTCAACACAATAATCGTTGGCCAGTGACTGATATTCCTTTTGTCTGGAAATATCAGGATTCTCGCCCATGGACAGTGCATCGGCCATAGCCGGTATCATGACTTCGTCGTTGAGAATGTAGGGTAAATTTTTGGTTTCACGGATGGACTCAGCCACTGCATCGTACAGTTTCTTGGGGCTGTTCTTATGAAGCCGGACATAGATGCCAGGTGTGGACAGGTTGACTGTCTTGAAGGCCTCCAGAATGAGATAGGTCGCGTCGTTGGTCGCGTCCAGACCTTCCGGGGTCTTGCCACCGATGATAATGTTTTGCAGGAAATTGTTGAGTCCTGCCCTTTGGTCCAGGTAGTACGGGTGGATGCCCAGGGCGGCGTTGTAATCCATGTGGTCCTGTTCCACCAGGTATTGCGTTGTCAGGTTCAGACGACCCGCAGCCTTGATGATGAAGTTTTGGAAAAGTTCCAGGGCAAATGCTTTGTTTTGCTCTTTCTGAAGGTATGGGTTCAGGACTTGGTCCAGTCTGCCCAGAGACATGAAGTCCATGGTGGAGTGCAGACAACAATGTACCATCCAGATGCTGTGCAGCGCTTCGTAGAAAGTTTCGGCAGGTTGTGCCGGTACTTTGAGACAAATACGTGCCATCTCCAGCAATTCGGCTTTACGGGGACCATCCTGGCAGGCATTCGCCTTTTCTGTAGCCAGTGCGGCAAACCTTTTGGANAAATTGATGACGGCCTGGCATGAAATGATGACCGATTGGTAAAAGGCGTCTTTGTCGTATGCATCCTGGATGCTTTTTCTCAACAATTTGGGATGAAGCTTTTCATCTGCATAATCGATGATGCTTTGCAATCCTTTTTTCACAACCCGTTCGTAGTTGATGGTNTTGTGGCCCANCAAGGCCATCTGGGTTTTGTTGGTAGCAGAGCCNACACGCAGCTCTTCTTCAGTCAGGTAATTGGGGAAAACCTTGCCTAAACCATTGGATCCCATAGGGATGGTACCGGCAAACAAGTTTCCGTCTTCAATTTCAAAGCAATGGGTGTAACCGAATTTATCGGTGTCGCACATGGCTTTCAGCATTTCATCGACGGCATAGGATCGTCTTACCATTACATGCTCTTTCGGGTACATCCTGGCAACATTTGGCAATTCGCTTTTTACAAACCATTCTTTGGAACGGTCTTCAAAACCGCGTTTCATCAGATTTTCGCGCAATCTCTCAATTCGTGGATTTCCTAATGTTTTCATACTTGTTTGTTTAGCGTTTTTATGTTTAAGAACTCACAAACGTATTCGTAGAGCCTTGCCGCCTGAGATTCATCGTATGTGATTTCGGAGGTTTGCCCGATGGCCTGGTAATAGTGGGCTGTTTCCGGATTCATGGGTAAGATCTCAATGTGGGCTTGCCGGTAATTTTCCAGTATCTGACGGGTCAGAGTCAGATAGTATTCGGTGGTGGTGAAGCCAGGTATAACGGGTATGCGGACCAATACATCGCTATGTTTCAGATAATTCATAGTCTGACGGGTATATTTCTCAAGATGGTTTCTCTCAGCTGGATCATCGGAAGTGACCAATCTCATTCCAAGGAGCCAAGTGTCGATGAAGGGATGGATCCGTTCAATGGCTGCGAGCGGAACAATGCCGGATGTTTCGAGTGCAGTATGATATCCCGCTTCTTTGCAAAGTTTTGCGAGCTGTGTTAATGCTTCCGACTGAAGCAATGGTTCTCCACCGCTGAATGTGATGCCTCCGTCTTTTTTCAACAGTTCCAGTTGTGGTCCGAGCAGGTCAAAAAGTTTGTTTACCTCCATGCGTTTTGTCGGAAGTGAAAGAGGTCCGCTTTGGTAGTATGTGGAGGATTGCGGACAAGCAGATACGCATGCACCGCATTGCGTGCAATTTTCCCTTCGGAGGGTGTGGTGTCCCTCTGAAAAAACATGTACTCCATTCTCGCAGGTCTTTTTGCAGATTTGGCATTGAAGACACAAGTTCTCAAAATAAAGCAACGGACTTACCGGTTGCTGGGAGTGCGGAGCGTGGCACCACGAACAGTTTAGCGGACAACCTTGCAGAAACAGAACAAGCCTTTTTCCTGGGCCATCGGTTTTTGATAACCAGCTTATGTTGAAGTAAGTTATGCTTCTTTCCATGATGGAAGACAATCCTAATTTTGTATGCAGCGGGTTATGCGAATTTTACCGTCACGTTAGTACTGCATATTCGTTTTCGCAAAGATCGTGTTTATTTTTAAATTTAAATCTAAATAAAACCTTATATAACCTTAATGAAAGATTACATTATTCGGCTTTATTTGTATAGCTTCGAATTGAGGACGGGACATTTTCTGTAGAATGAAAAATAAAAAAAGCTCCTGAAATGATGTTCAGAAGCTTTTAACAGAGGTACCTAGCAGATTCGAACTGCTGTAGGCGGTTTTGCAGACCGGTGCCTAACCACTCGGCCAAGGTACCTTGTGTTTTGCGGGTGCAAAGATAGCTATTATTTCGGGGGAAACAAGCTCTTTGGGCAATTTTTTTCCCGCAACGCCTCTTTTAATCCGCATCCTTCACAATCGTCACAAGGGGAATGCCTGCGTTTGGAAAAGAAGCGCTGATAGATCTTGTAGCCAACGTAGCTGATAGCCAGAGNAACAAGCAGAAATGTGATGATGAACTGCAGGATGTTGTTCATATTGTGTAGAATCAATCAAAAACGACCATCTCCGAGGCCGATCTTTTTAATGGAGTCACTTCCACGTCTGTGCCGGGTCTGATGCCCTTGTCGTACATGTGCATCTCCACGGTCTTTTTGGCCAGCTCGGGATGGTTGTTGTCGTTGCTCAGGTGACAAAGGTAGATGTGTTTGAGCTCCGGATGCCAGTGTTCTGCCAGAAAAAGGCCGGCTTCCTGATTTCCAAGATGACCGGTGTCGCTCAGGATGCGTTGTTTCAGGTAATAAGGATAACGGCCGTTTTTGAGCATTTCCAGATCGTAGTTTGCTTCCAGAATCACGATGTCGGATTGAGGCATAAAGTGAAATATCGGTTCGTTAACGAAACCCAAATCGGTGGCTACGATAATACGGTGTTCCATGTATTTGATGAAGAATCCGCCGTTGTCCGTGCCGTCGTGTGAAACGGGAAAGGAAGAAATGTTGAAGCCTCCGATATTTACTTCGTCACCGTTTTCCAGAAACCGTTTGCAGGAAGACAATTTTTGCGTCATGCCGTAACTATGGTCAATTCCGTAGTGTGTCTTGGCTGTAGGCATAGACAGGAATGTAGAAACTTTTCACCCAGTGTGCCTACAGCCTTGATGTGGTCGTGATGGTCGTGTGTGACAAAGATGCCCATGATCTGGGAAAAGTCCACTCCTACCTGTTTGAGTTCCTTGCGAATGGTTCTGGATGCAATGCCGGCATCAATGAGGATGCCTTGCATGGAATTCCCGAAATAATAGCAGTTTCCACTGCTTCCGCTGCCTATGCTAAAAAAACGAAGTTTATCCATTTATAGTTTTTATTCAAATAGCTCCCATGGGAGATTCTTAGGTCCGGTGTTTTGTGTAATGCACTATTTTAGCGATATTTGTCCTAACATTAAAAACAAACGGACATGTCTGTAAAAATCGCCGGCGAAAAACTTGAAAATGCTTCCCGGAAAGGTGTTGATGCCTTTCTTTCAGTTTTCATTGATGCCTATCTGGATGTTACCCAAAATAAGCTTGATGCTACCACCATGCCTCTGCTGAATGGTTGGCAACATAGTCTACTTGCCTACCATTATTTCCGCGGAGAAGTGCTGCAAGGCGGTTTTATCCAACTCATTCAAAACGGCTACGGAAGTTACATCTTCAAGAATCCGTTTGCTAAATCCCTGAAGATTTTTGGTGCCGATGAGTTGTCTAAAATTGTTTACAAAGCTAAAGAATTTTACGACAAGCACCAAAAAGATCTTGAGCGTGAAACCAGCGATGAGGAATTCCATGCCATGTATGAACAGTATGAGGTTTTCGATGCGCTGGAGGAACGATTTTTTGAGATCGAGGAAGAAAGCACTTCGGCCATTGCTCATTACGTGGATGGACATTTGGAGGATTTTGGCGAGCTTGAAGCCTGATCTCCCCTATTTTGTCATGATCCAGTATTCGATGGAGTCGAGTTCGAGCCCCAGACCGTCAATATCGGCTTCGTCCTTGTCGTTGTAGGAACCTATGATGACACGGTAGATGTTGGTTCCTACCTTTTTGGAAATGAAAGGGTTGTATGATAAGTCCTTCATATCCATTAATTTATCGTAAGCCTTTTTCAACGTATCGAAGCTGCCGACCACAACATTGTATTTCTTTAGCTGAACGTATGGTTTTGTATATTTATTGGCTTCTGCAATGGAAAATGGTATATGGATGTTGGCGGTGGGAATCACCACATCCGGCTGTTCGTTGTCTTCGGTTGATTTTTTCAACAGAGAGTCCATGTTTATGTTATTTGCCGATGCGGGTGTTGTTTGAACAATGGGCATTATTGGTACATCCGGCACAATGGAGTGAACATTGACGACAGCTCCGTCTCTTTTCGGGTCGTAAGTATGAGGAGCTTCGGCTTGAGCAACTTCTTTGGGCTGTTTTTTCAAGGATTTCGTTGATTCTCCGGCTTTTTCAGCTTTGGCCATGGCTTTACGGGCTTTGGTGGCAGCTTTCTTTTCCAGTTTTATTTGTTTCTTGCTTTTTGCATAGACGATTTTTTCGAATGCGGGTGCGGCCACTTCTTTTTGAGCAGCGTTGGTTTCTGCAAAACTGGCCATTTTCCTGATGTCCGGTTGGTTTTTATGGAAAAGTCCGAACATATTCCTGAAGCCTTTGCTGGAACTACCGGTGGCAGCTTTCTCATGTCCGCAAGAGACCAACATGAGTGCTGACAACAACACAACGAAGAATGTGGTTCTGGTTTTCATATTGTTTGGTTTATGCAAATGGATGTTAATCCTTAATCCTGAGCAAGATGTATGCTTCCGGATAGGACTGCCTGATTTGTGCCAGTTCATGTTCTGCCTCTTCTTTCTTTTCGAATGCTCCAATGATAATCCTGAACATCATCTGTTCGTTTTGTACCAGTGCGGCCGGGTATCCGCTTTCTTTCATCTGATTGAAAAAGCCTTTTGCATTGGTTCTGTTGATGAAACTTCTTGAAACAATGTTGTATATGGAAATGGCTGGTTCATCCCCCAGTATAAGGGTGAATCTTTCAGACTGGTATGCAGCGGTGCTGTCTTTTGACATGGTATCCTTAGGAACATCCATGGCTGTTTTTGCTTTTGCATCCATCAATTCTTCTTCTTTTTCCTTCAACCTCTTGTAGGCTGTGCTGTATGCTTCCTGATTGGACTTGCAGCCGGTGAAGACGATTAGAAGCAGTAGAATGATGTGAGGATATTTTTTCATCGGATAGATAATTAATGATGGAAATCAGATTAATTATAACACACAAATATAAATAATTGTTAGCTTCAAACAAAAGAATTATCAAAGGAATAAAATGGCTACACCTGCTATGGCTACAAAAGCGCCGGTCAGTTCCATGGGGGCTATGCGCCTGCCTTTGAGAAAAGCCGGGACGATGAGAAATATCGGGGTCAGGGCCATTAGGACGGAAGCGATGCCTGTTTCCGTCTTGGTCAGGGCAAACATGGAAAGAGCAACGCCAAGACCTGGACCAAAGAAGGATCCGATGGTGATTCTTTTCATGGAGGAGCCGTCTTTAAGAGCTTTTCCGAAAGAGGGCCATTTCCTGAGAATGGTCATCAGGACCGAAAAGCAGACAAAGCCTGTAATGATGCGTATCTGTGTGGCGGCAAACGGGTCGTAGTCGCCCATTCCTTTTTTGCTGAATATGTAACCGAAAGATTGTCCCAGGGCACCACCGAAGGCGAAAAGAAAACCTTTGACGGACATGTTGAACTGAAATTTGCCTTTTTCCTTACCGACAAAGGCCATGATAATACCTGTCATGATGATGAAAATGGCCAGTACCTGAAAGATGGTGAGTTTTTCGTCAAGCATGAGGTAGCCGATCAGAGCTGTTATAGCCGGCGAAAAAGTCATGACCAGCATGGAAAGCCTTGCTCCTAACAGGGTAAAAGATTCGAAAAGGAACATGTCACCGATGAAAAATCCGAACAGTCCGGATACGGATAACCAAATCCACTGCTGTTCACCTGCACCTTCCGGCAAAAAGGAACCCCTCGAGAAATACCCGTAAAGGCCCAGCATAAAGAAAGCCAGGAGCAGGCGGATGGGGTTGACGATTAAAGAACCGACTTTGCGGCTTGCCACTTCAAAATTGGTCGAACTGACAGCCCAGCAAAGGGCAACGGCGAGAGAGGCGAATTCGCCAACGTATGAATTGTTCATATAGTTTTATAAAGGGACAAAATTAGCGCATTTTTTTGCTTTTTCAGTATCTTTGCATCATTCAATTTTGAGAAACTCCAATCAGAATGACCTATCAAGAAACCCTCGATTTTCTTTTCACCAAAACTCCGGTATACCAACGAGAAGGCACTTCCGCCTACAAACCAGGGCTAAAAAACATTCAGCAGCTGGACGACTGGTACCATAATCCTCATGGTAAGTTTCCTTGCATCCATGTAGCCGGAACCAATGGCAAGGGGTCGGTGTCCCATCTTATAGCCTCTATTCTTCAGGAAAACGGATACAAAGTGGGGCTTTACACTTCTCCCCATCTGAAGGATTTCAGGGAACGTATCCGTATCAACGGAAATTCTGTTCCTGAGGAAAAGGTCATTGCTTTTACCGAACATTTCAAAGATCATTTTTTCCAGAATATAGAGCCCTCTTTTTTCGAGCTGACCACGGAACTGGCTTTTACCTGGTTTGCCGAGGAGCAGGTGGATGTGGCTGTCATAGAAGTGGGGCTTGGCGGGCGTTTGGACAGTACCAACATTATTCAGCCCGATGCCACTGTCATTACCAATATCAGTTTTGACCACATGGCCTTGCTGGGGGATACGCTCGAAAAGATTGCCTATGAAAAGGCCGGTATCATCAAAAAAGGTGTGCCTGTTGTTATCGGACGTGCTGAAACAGGTGTGAAACAGGTCTTCGAAGAGACGGCAAAAGGGCTTTCCGCCCCTATTTTCTGGGCTCAGGATTCTTTCAGAATCCAGCACTCCATCAAACAGAAAGGTTGTCTGCTTACTGTTTGCGAAGGCGATATAAAAATGTATCGGCCAATATCCTGCGCACTTGCTGGTATTTACCAGAGGGAAAATGCCGCTACGGTTCTGACGTTGGTGGAGGTTTTGCGCAAGAAAGGTTATACTATTAGCGAACAGTCCGTTTATCAGGGGTTTGAGCGTGTGGTAGAAAATACAAATCTGCGTGGCCGATGGGAAACCCTGAGTGAAAATCCGAGGATTATCTGCGATACAGGACACAATGTGGATGGTTTTTCGCTTCATCACCCAACAGCTGGCAATGACACCCTACGAAAGACTTCATGTGGTCATTGGAATGGTCAACGACAAGGATATTGCCAGTGTTTTGGCTGAATTGCCCAAAGATGCCATTTATTATTTCACCAAGGCTTCCATACCAAGAGCTTTGTCAGAAAGTGCTCTGGCGCATCAGGCTGACGCTTATGGTCTGAAAGGGGAAGCCTACCCTACTGTTGTACTCGCTCTGGAGGCTGCGAAAAAAAAATGCCACCCAAACGATTTGATTTTCGTGGGCGGCAGTAATTTTATTGTTGCCGAAGTTATCTAACGATCTTATTCAGCGTCTTCGTCTTCATCGGGCGCAGGTGCCATGTTGGTGTAGACGGCAGAAACATCTTCGTCGTCTTCCAGCTTTTCGATCAGTTTATCAAGAGATTCGCGTTCTTCCGGCGTGACATCTTTGGTGTCGTTGGCAAAACGTTCAAACTCTGCTGAAACAATCTCGAATCCGTTTTCTTCCAGATAGTTCTGGATACGTGCGAAATCTTCCGGCTGACCATAGATGGCAATTTCATTTTCATCCATTTCGATTTCTTCGTGCACCGAAATCGATCATTTCGAGTTCCAGTTCTTCTATGTCGATGCCTTCTTTGGGCACAACCTTGAATACGGATTTTCGTTCAAACATGAATGAAAGGCTGCCTGAGGTACCAAGAGAACCGCCATGACGGTTGAAGTAGCTGCGGACATTGGCAACCGTGCGGGTTGTATTGTCGGTTTTTGTTTCAACAAAAATGGCAATGCCATGTGGTCCGTATCCTTCGTAGTTCATATCCTTGTAATCTCCGAAGTCTTTGGAAACGGCTTTTTTGATGGCGCGGTCTACGTTGTCTTTGGGCATGTTAGCAGCCTTGGCATTTTGCATCAATACACGCAGACGCGGGTTTCCGCTAGGGTCGGGACCAGACTCCTTGACACATATTGAAATTTCTTTACCAATTCTTGTAAACGTGCGGGACATGTTTCCCCAACGTTTAAGCTTTCTTGCTTTGCGGTATTCAAACGCTCTTCCCATATTATATTCTAATTTTATGTATTTCAAACGAGGCTGTTTTCAAACAGCCGGAAAAAATCATTATCTTAATGAAGCGCCGATCTGCTGTTCAAAGTTTTTGATCAGTTTAGTCATCACGGCTTCAATCTGTTTGTCTGTTAAGGTTTGTTTTTCATCCTGCAGTGTAAAGCTTACAGCATAGGACTTTTTGCCTTGTGGCAGGTTTTTGCCTTCGTAAACGTCAAACAGATTGACGTCCTTGAGCACTTTGCGGTCTGTTGCATATGCGATTTTCTCGATTTCCGAGAAACGGACCGACTTATCGATCAACAGGGCCAGGTCACGGCGTACTTCTGGGAATTTGGAAAGTTCCGTATAGCCGACGTGGACTTTCTTGGTCATGTCAAGCAGGTTTTGCCACAAGAGGTCGGCGTAGAAAACTTCTGCGTCGATGTCAAATTTCTTCAGCAAGGCCGGTTGTACGCTTCCCATTTTGGCCACTTGTTTTCCGCCTCTGGTGGAAAGCGTGATGGCGTGTGCAAAAATGTCGTCGGCGACTTCTTCCATCACCAAGGCATCGCGCTTGATACCAAGTCGACCGAAGATGTTTTCGACATAGGCTTTCAATTCGTAGAAAGAGGTCTTTTCTTCTGCGTGGATCCAGGTTTGTGCGCTCTTGTTTCCGGTAAGCCACAACGCAAAGTGAAATTCTTCGCTGTACGGTGAAAGGCGGTCTTCCGCATTTCTGGCAGACTCATTGAAGTGGTAGCAGTTTCCGAATTCGTAAAATTTCAGGTCTGGCTTGCGGCGGTTCCTGTTGTAGGCAATGCTCTCAAGCCCTCCGAACAGCATGCTCTGACGCATAGAATTCAGGTCTGAACTCAAGGGATTCATAAGCATGACCGATTCTGCGGCCGGAAACGACTGTAGGTCGGTATAATAGGCCGAAGCGGTCAGCGAGTTGTTCAGTATTTCGTTGAAACCGGATGCTGTGAGCTGTTCGGATATTAGGTTTTGGATTCTATGACTGTCCGGTTTTACCGAATAGGATATGTTTGATTTCAGAGAGTCGCTGAATTCAACCTTGTTGTAGCCGTAGATGCGAAGAATGTCTTCGATAACGTCAACGTCCCTTTGTACATCCACACGGTAAGATGGAACCTGAAGTTCCAGCAGGTCTCCGTTTTCGGAAAGAATTTCGATTTCGAGTGCTTTGAGGATGGACTTCACTGCTTCCGGTTCTATTTCTTTCCCTATCAGTGAGTTTGCCTTCTTTAAGCTCAGAGTAACCTGGAAATCTTCAATGGGTGTAGGATATTCGTCAACGATTTCGCTGGATATGGTTCCGCCTGCAAGTTCCTTGACCATCATGGCTGCACGTTTCAATACATACAGGGTATTATTGGGGTCGATGCCGCGTTCAAAACGGAAGGATGCATCGGTATTCAAGCCGTAACGACGGGCTGTCTTGCGGATCCATATCGGATGGAAATAGGCACTTTCCAAAAATACTTTTGTGGTAGATTCGGTAACTCCTGAATCGATACCGCCAAAAACACCGCCGATGCACATGGGCTCTTCGGCGTTGCAGATCATCAGATCGTTGGCTGAAAGTTTGCGTTCCACTTCATCCAGNGTTTTGAAAGGAGTTCCTTCAGCAACGGTGCGTACGTGAATCTCGTCACCTTTGATCTTGGATCCGTCGAATGCATGCAGAGGCTGCCCTGTCTCATGAAGCAGGTAGTTGGTAATGTCTACAATGTTGTTGATGGGGCGAACGCCAATGAGGTGCAGGCGATCCTGCAACCATTTGGGTGATTCCGCCACTTTGACGCCGGAAACCGTTACGCCGGCGTAACGGGGACAGGCTTCGGTGTTTTCCACCACCACTTTGACGGGATAGGAATTGTTATCTGCCTTAAAACCTTCTACAGAAGGTCTTTTCAGTTGAATGGAAGGATTGGTTTGCTTGAGGTAAGCATACAAATCGCGTGCTACCCCGTAATGAGAAGCTGCATCAGCTCTGTTGGGGGTGATATCCACTTCCAGCACATATTCGCTTTTGATGTCGTAGTATTCTTTGGCCGGCATTCCAACCTGAGCGGTTTCGGGCAAGACAATGATGCCGTCGTGGCTGGTTCCAATGCCGATCTCGTCTTCGGCACAAATCATGCCGAAAGATTCGTGTCCGCGAATCTTGGATTTCTTGATGGTAAAGCAGTCTTCTCCTTCATAAAGTTTGGTACCGACAGTAGCTACCACAACTTTCTGTCCGGCTGCTACGTTTGGAGCACCGCAAACGATGGAGAGAGGTTCTGTCTGGCCTACATTGACAGTGGTCAAATGCAGGTGGTCGGAGTCCGGATGCGGTTCACAGGTCAACACTTGTCCGATGACCAAACCGTCGAGTCCCCCTTTGACAGTTTCAACTTCTTCTATGGTGCCGTTTTCCAATCCTATGGAAGTTAAGGCATCTGCGGTTTCTTCGGGAGTCAGATCGAAATCCAGAAACTCCTTCAGCCAATTGTAAGAAATATTCATATTCTCGTTTTTAATACTTTACGTTCAGGTCTTCCAGAACCTTACGGATTTTCTCGTAGGTGGTGATGCGGGTAGGAACCAGTGGAAGGCGTAATTTGTTTTCTATAAAACCCATTGCATGGAGCATGCACTTCACTCCGGCCGGGTTACCGTCGACAAACAGGAGGTTAAAAAGTTCGGTGAAACTGTGGTGAATGTCCAGGGCGTTTTTGTAATCGCCGGCCAACGCCAGACGAACCATTCTGCTGAATTCCTTTGGAAAGGCATTTCCNATAACGGAAATNACGCCTACTGCTCCCAGAGAAATCAAAGGGAAAGTGATGCCATCGTCTCCCGATATGACCATGAAATCGTTCGGCTTGTTCTTGATAATCTCGTTCATTTGGGCGATGTTGCCGGAAGCTTCCTTCACTGCAACGATGTTTGAGAAATCACGAGCAAGGCGCAGGGTGGTTTCTGTGGTCATGTTCACGCCGGTACGGCCAGGTACGTTGTACAGGATAATAGGAAGCTCGGTGGCCTGGGCCAATGCACGGTAATGCTGATAGATGCCTTCCTGGGAAGGCTTATTGTAATAGGGAGTAACCGACAGAATTGCATCAACGCCTGAAAAATCCCTGGTTTTAAGTTCTTCGACGACGGCTCTTGTGCAATTGCCGCCTACACCCATAACAATGGGCACCCGTCCATTTACCCGGTGTTTGACGAATGTGGCCACTTCATCTCTTTCTTTTACAGTCAGTGTGGCCGTTTCGGCAGTAGTGCCCAACACTACAAGATAGTCGATGTTGTTCTTGATCTGGTAGTCTATAAGACGTCCCAAGGCATTGTAGTCAACGCTTTCGTCTTCTTTGAAGGGGGTGATCAGAGCCACACCCATTCCTGTCAATTTGTTGTTTATCATTTGGTCCTGCGATTAGGCGGGTTTTTTACATCAAAAACCTATCCCGCTTTTGTCGTTTAGCTATAGCGGGGTTAAAATGAGATGACAAAAGTACGAAAAAATCCTATTTTGTACGAATACTCTTCATGTAAAAAAGCATCTGGTTGACAAAATAAGAAAAGTCCTGTTCTTGGTTGCGTTCAATCAGGAAATCGTAAAGCTTTGCATTGTTGTGGTTGAAACCCACCCTGAAGTCTGCGCATGAATGCAGAAGCAGGTATCGGAGTACCGACGATGAGTTTTTGGTGAGGTCTATGAGGGTGTCTGATTTCTGTCCTTTAAATTTCTTGAAATCAGGTTCCTTGGGTATTCCCCAGAAATCCAGCTGGTTTCTGCTCCATATCTGGAAATGTTCAGGGAGCTGCATGTTTGTGCTCTTTTTGGAAGCAAAACTGAAGGCTGTGACATCTTTTCCGTCTGCTTTCAGAGTTTCTACGAAGGTTTGTACTACGGACAAATCTTCCATATCAAAAAGTATGGTTACGTGCTGAATGTCAGTGTATTCACGGAATGTCTTGACCCTTTCATGGCTTTTCGTCAATTTCTTGATCAGATTGTTCAAAAAGATGTTTATCATAAGATCTGTTTATTCAGTCGTTACTAATAATTCCAAAAATTCATCTTCATTCATCAGCTGTACGCCAAGTGAAGCAGCCTTTTCCAGTTTGGCCGGACCCATGTTTTCCCCTGCCAGTATGAAGCTGGTTTTGGAGGAGACCGATCCGGAATTTTTGCCGCCATTTTTTTCAATCATCGCTTTATATTCATCGCGTGAATGTTTTGTAAATGTGCCACTTATTACAATAATTTTACCGGTCAGGGCGTCGCCTTTTTCGGCCATGAGTTCAGGTGCTATTTCCATTTTCAGGCCTGCTTCTTTCAGTTTGGTTACCAGGTTCCGGTTGGTGGGTGAGGCAAAATAAGCAACGACGCTTTCTGCAATTTTGATGCCCACTTCATCTACCAGTGTGAGCTGCTCCAATGTTGCGGATGCAATGGCGTCCATGGAATGCATGGCTCTGGCCAGCTTCTTGGCTACGGTTTCCCCGACAAAGCGGATGCCGAGCGAGAATAGAACCCTTTCAAAAGGTACGTTTCTGGAGTCGCGGAGGCTTTTTAGGATGTTGCGGGCTGATTTTTCTCCCAGCCTTTCCATGTTGGCCAGCGTTCTTCCGTCAAGTTTGTAAAGATCGGACGGATCGTGTACGATTCCTGCCTGATAGAGGGTATCCACGGTCTCTGCGCCCAGGCCGTCGATGTTCATGGCCTTGCGGTGGATGAAATGTTCGAGGCGTGCCTTGATTTGTGGTGGGCAATCGTTTTGATTGGGGCAATAGTGTGCTGCTTCACCTTCAAAACGGATGAGTTCGCTGCCACATTCCGGACAGGTCTTGATAAAGCGGACCTTGTCGCCGACCAGAAAGCGGGCAGAAAGGTCGACTCCAACAATTTTAGGGATGATCTCCCCTCCTTTTTCTACGTACACCTGATCGCCGATATGCAGGTCCAAAGACTGGATGATGTCGTCGTTATGCAGGGATGCACGTTTCACGATGGTGCCCGAAAGTTGTACAGGATCCAGGTTGGCAACAGGGGTTATCGTACCGGTGCGACCTACCTGGAAAGAGACGGAATTCAGGCGGGTGGTAGCCCTTTCGGCCTGGAATTTGTAGGCTATGGCCCATCTGGGTGATTTGGCGGTATATCCGAGGTTTTTCTGTTGCAGCAGGGAATTTACCTTTAGTACGATGCCGTCTGTAGCAACTGGCAAATCCTTGCGGGCTTTATCCCAGTAGTGAATAAAGTCAAGAATTTCCTCCAGAGTGTCGCATTTACGCATGGCATTGGATATCCTGAAACCCCATTTTTGGGCTTCCTGAAGGTTTTCGTAATGACTTTGGCAAGGGAGTTTCTCTCCGAGCAGGTAATACAGGTAAGCGTCCAATTTCCTGGATGCCACGATGGATGAATTTTGTTGTTTAAGAGTGCCTGATGCGGCATTTCTGGGGTTGGCGAATAAGGGTTCCTCTTGTTCCTCGCGTTCACGGTTCAGGGCATCAAAAACCTCCCAGGGCATCAGAATCTCTCCGCGTATCTCGAATTTGTCCGGATAACTGTCGCCAAAAAGTTTCAGTGGAATGCTCCGGATGGTTTTGACATTTTCCGTGACATTGTCCCCTTTTTCTCCGTCTCCACGGGTCAGGGCTTTCACCAGGCGTCCGCTTTCGTAAGTCAGGGCAATGGATGTGCCGTCAAATTTGAGTTCGCAGACGATGCTGAAAGGTTCGTTCAGAGCCTTGCGGGTGCGTTCGTAGAAATCCCTGACTTCTTCTTCGGAATAGGTGTTTCCCAGCGAGAGCATCGGGTACTTGTGGATCTCCTGCTTGAAATTCCGGCTGATGTCGCTTCCAACCCTTTGGGTCGGTGATGTTTCGTCTTTCAGTTCCGGGTTGGCCTCCTCAAGGTCCTGCAACCTTCTCAATTTGATGTCGTAGTCAAAATCGGACATGGTTGGGGATGACAGCACATAGTAATCGTAATTGGCACGATTCAGTTCAAGACGAAGATGGAGGATTTCTTTTTCCGGAGACATAAAGTCAATGTTTATTAAGGCAAAAATACGAAAAAAACGATACGGAGGTGAGCATGCCGTGGCATTTGTGGCAAAGTTTACATCTTTTTATAAAGTGCCTCCTTATAATTTCGGGCAAAGGTTGTATATTTGCCACAAAATCCGTATCAGCAGATATGCGCAATAAAATTAAGCCAGTTTTCTTCCTGTTGCTCCTTGGTGTAGGCATGAATACAGCCGCTCAGAGACCCTCTTACACTGGGAGAACTTCTCAGAGCAGTGGTCAGAATAGTGAAGATGGCCAGGATGGTCAAAAAGCAGGATCTGCTCAGAATACCCCTAAAGTTGCCTCCAAAATAGTATCGTGGAATGTGGATGATTTTCTTGGAGAACGTACCCAGACGAAACTTGACACGATACCGCTGAATTTCCAGAACAATACTTTTCCTGAAAGAAACAACACGGTAAATTCCGAATGTCTTGGCAATATAGGCTCTCCTTTTCTGTCCAAGATTTTTATGGATCGCACCGAGAAGACGCCGTTTCTTTTCATGCGTCCGTATGATAACTGGATTACGGCTCCCGACGAGCAGCAATTTCTTAATACGACAACTCCTTATACGAACCTAAAGTATCTCACGACTTTCGGAGACGAAACATCTCAGGAAGAAGATTTCAAGGTGTTGTTTTCTGTCAATGCAAACAAATACCTGAATATCGGTTTTGATTACGAGATTCTTTATGCACGTGGTTTTTATACCAAGAATTCTACCCGGGACAAGCTGGCCAATTTTTTCGGCGACTATATAAGCCCCAGGTATGAAGCTTTTTGGAAGTTGTCTTCCAGCTATCTGGAAAACTATGAAAACGGTGGCATCACGGATGACCGCTATATCACCAACCCTTTGCAGATGAGCAGCGGTATGCAGCAATTTGAAAGCCTGAACATTCCAGTTGCCCTGACGGATGCGAAATCGCAGGTCAAGGACTTTCATTTTTTTCTGAACCATAAGTATAACATTGGTTTTGAGCGAACCAGAATTAAGACAGACACGGTAAGAGCTCCCCAGATTGATTTTTCCAAATTGCCCAAGGGGGTGCCCATTCCTAAAATGCCAGAACCTGTTGTGAGATTGGATACGGTTACCGATTTTATACCGGTAACGAGCATCATCCATACGTTTTTTGTGGACAGAAGCCAGAAAAGCTATCGCTCGGAAAGTGCCGATCCTGCATATTACGACAGCATAGCCAATATTGATGACAGTTATACGGCAGATACCTGTTCGATGCTTCAGGTGCGCAACACCTTTGGGCTTTCCATGAGAGAAGGTTTCCATCGATGGGCCAAATTTGGATTGACCGGTTTTCTGGAACATGATTTTCGCAGATATACGGAGTATTCCCCTAAGGCTGCGCTTATGGATACCACCAATTCGTTTAGCCGTCTGAGTTCCTATAACAAGAATTTGCTTTGGGCTGGTGGTGAGCTGTCCAAACGTCAGGGCTCTGTTCTCACGTACGATGCCTTGCTCAAGGTTTGCGTCGTAGGAGAAGATCTGGGGGATTTCGAGCTGAAAGGCAACCTGAAAACGGCTTTCAGGATTCTTAACCATCCTGTAACTCTTTCCGCTGACGGATACATCAAGATGCTTCACCCCGACTACTTTCTGGAAAAATACTATTCCAACCATTTCATCTGGGATAATAGTTTTCTCAATGAAAAGAAGACACGCATCAGAGGTGTTCTGGATATTCCTGCGCTCGGTTTCAACTTCAACGCCGGTATTGAAAACCTGAATAATTACATCTATTTCAACGATAAGGCTTTGCCGGACCAATATACGGGAAACATTCAGGTTTTGTCTTTTAACTGGAAGCAGCATCTTGGTGCCGGTGTCTTTAATTGGGACAACGATGCGGTATATCAGATTTCAAGCAATCAGAATGTTTTGCCTTTGCCGGATCTTTCCGTCTACTCCAACCTTTACACGAAATTTATGATTTCCAAGGTGATGACCACCCAGATTGGAGTTGATTGCCGTTATCATACAGCGTATTACGCTCCTGCATATATGCCTGCTACCGGACAGTTTTATACGCAGCAGGATGTGAAGGTGGGCAATTATCCATTGATGAATGTTTACGGAAACTTTCACCTGAAACGTATGCGCTTTTTTGTAATGTATTCACATTTAAGTAAAATGTTTGCCAGCCCTAACTATTTTTCGGCTCCGCATTATCCTATGAATCCGTCTGCCATTAAATTCGGTTTATCATGGAACTTTTATGATTGATCCAAAACATAAACATTCGCATTTTTTTATTGCGATTTTCACAATCTTCTGGATTGGGTTTGCCGTTTTCTATGCCATAGAGCAACACGGCAAGAAGTCGAGCGATATGCCTAGTATCATGAAGAGAGGCGTGCTTCGGGTTTGTGGTGAAGAAGATTTGTTCAGTTTTTACGAAGACGGCAAGATTTACCAGGGTTTTCATTACGAGCTGGCCAAGGCTTTTGCCGACAGGCACGGACTAAAACTGGAATATACAGGGAGGTCGGATTTCAGGGACCGGCTGAAAATGCTTGAGTCTGGAAGGTGTGATATTCTGGCCGGACCTCTTCCTGTCGTTGCCGATTATCGGGAAGTTTTTGCGTATACGGAGCCTTTGTATGAAAGCAATCTGGTGCTTGTTCAGCGAAATAAGGAAAACAATGATGGCAAAAGACCCATCCGCGACCAGATATTGCTTGCGGACAAAAGGATTGCTGTCACGGAGCATTCTCCCGATATTATCCGTATTCACAATCTGGCACAGGAAATCAGTGATTCCATCCATATCCGTCAGTACCTTGGCTTTGACAATGAAAGTTTGATAGAAGGCGTGTCCAGTGGTATTCTGGACTATATGGCTTGTGACAAGTATGTGGCCAGAGCTTATGCTAAAAAATATCCCAGGATTGATGTGAAGACCACGCTGGGGTTGACACAGTACCAGGCCTGGGCTGTAGGCCTTGGCAGAAAGGGTACTCTTGACAGTCTGAATGCTTTTATTGCTGAATACAAAAAAAGCCCCGCTTATGCGAGGCTTCTCAAAAAGTATATGGAATAATCAGATCATTTCTTTTCCTTTTCGCAAAGACGTTGTTGCCATTTCCATGCGGAAAGCAAGGTCTCTTCCACAGAGGTTTCAGCCTTCCAGCCAAGGACATTGTTTGCAAAATCCGGGTTGGCCCAAACTTGTTCAATATCTCCTGCCCTGCGTTCTACAATATTGTAGTTTAGTTTTACGCCTGTGACTTTTTCAAAGGTTCTGAGTATTTCGAGAACCGACAATCCGCGGCCTGTTCCAAGGTTGAAGACTTCCACACTCTTCAGGCACTTATCTTCTAACAATCTCTTGACAGCAATGACGTGTGCTTTAGCCAGATCGACAACATTGATGTAGTCACGGACACAAGATCCGTCAGGGGTATTGTAATCGTTTCCGAAAACTTTCAATGCAGGACGGATTCCGGCAGCGGCCTGAGTAACGAGAGGTACCAGGTTTTGAGGAACACCCAGTGGCAATTCTCCGATTTCTGCAGTCGGATGTGCACCGATTGGATTGAAATAACGCAGGATGACCGATTTGAAGGTCGCCCCTGCAAAATCATTGTCGTGGATGATTTCTTCGGCGATTTGTTTGGTGTTGCCGTAAGGGCACATAGCTGGTTTGACCGGAGCGTTTTCGGTTACAGGTAGGACATCGGGCTGTCCGTAAACGGTGCAGGATGAAGAGAAAACAAAACCTTTGGTTTGGAATTCGGACATCAGTTGCAGTATGTTTATCAGGGAAACCAGGTTATTTCTGTAATAAAGCAAAGGTTTTTCAACAGATTCACCCACGGCTTTGCTGGCTGCAAAATGGATGGCAGCCTGAATGTTTCTATATTTGATAAAAACGGCTTTCATCCCTTCGTAATCGGTGCAGTCAACGACTTCCAGATTGGGTCTTACGCCAGTGATCTTTTCGATGCCGTCCAGCACGTTTGCGTTGGAATTGGATAAGTTATCTACGATAACAACCTCGTAACCTGCTTCAATGAGCTCTACTGTTGTGTGTGAACCGATAAAACCGGTGCCACCTGTCACTAAAATTAAATCCTTCATTGGTCTATTCTTGTATATTATGGTTTTCCGTGATTTAGAGGGCGCAATATCGGAATTTTTCAGCAAACAATGCTGAATTTTCATATAAAATTCACATAGAGTCTGTAAATAAATGTAAAACATACACTTTATACATTTTGTCCGGTTTAAACCATACCGGCGAAGCCCATGAATGCCATGGCAAGCAGTCCCGCTACGATGAGTGCAATGGGCATACCCTGCATTCCTTTGGGTATTTTTGTGTAGCTGAGCTGTTCGCGGATGCCGGCAAACAAGACCAGCGCTAAACCGAAGCCTATGGCTGTTGAGAGGGCATAGACAGCCGATTCGAGCAAGTTGAAGTCTTTTTGGATGACCAGTATTGCAACTCCCAGAAGGCAGCAGTTGGTAGTGATCAACGGTAGGAATACCCCCAATGCCTGGTAAAGGGATGGTGATATTTTTTTCAGTATGATTTCTATCATCTGGACCAGACCGGCAATCACAAGAATAAATGTGATGGTCTGCAGGAAGCTCAGGTTTAACGGCGTGAGTAAATAGTTCTGTATAAGCCAGGTGATGATGGTTGACAGGGTTAGCACAAACGCCACGGCTCCAGCCATGCCAAGTGCCGTTTCAATCTTTTTGGAGACGCCAAGGAATGGGCAGATACCCAGGAACTGTGATAAAACGATGTTGTTGACGAACACCGCAGCTATGAATATGGTAATGTATATCATCATGATACTTTCTTTATGCGGTTAATGATGGCAATCAAGTATCCGAGCGCAATGAAAGCTCCCGGAGCCAGAACAAAAACAAGTATTCCGTATTGTTCGGGAAATACGGTCATGCCGAACACTTTGCCCGTTCCCAGCAATTCTCGGATACTGCCAAGCAGCATCAGGGCCAGGGTAAAGCCCAGGCCTATGCCAAAACCATCCAGTGCGGAATCGAATACCGGATTCTTGGAAGCGAAAGCTTCTGCTCTGGCCAGAACGATGCAGTTGACCACAATTAGAGGAATGAATATGCCCAGGCTTGCGTACAAGGCAGGAACATAAGCCTGCATCACCAATTGCAACAGGGTTACGAAAGTGGCTATGATTACGATATAAGCTGGAATTCTGACTTTGTCGGGAATTATGTTTTTTACACAGGAAATGGCAATGTTTGAGCATATCAGTACAAAGGCGGTAGCCAGCCCCATTCCCATGCCATTCAAAGCTGATGAGGTGGTCCCGAGTGTAGGACACATACCCAGGAGCAGCACAAAGGTCGGGTTTTCCGTGATGAGTCCGTTCAGGACTATGGATATCTTGTTTTTTTTCATTTGTTCTCTTCTCCCCCTTTAGTAAGTTGCAGAAGCAGAACTTTGTCCGTCCACTTCTTCTTTTTTAGGCTCTTCTGTATTTTTAACCGGTTCTTCCTTGACTGGTGTTTTTGTCTTTTTCTTTCCGAACTCCGCTTTCTTCTTTTGGGCCGCCGGCTCTTTCGGAACAACGGTTTTGACAACAGACCGGACAGTCGTATCTTTTTGAATTTTCTGGGCAGATGCGCTTGTCCTGGCATCCAGATTGACATCAATGCTGGTCATATAGGCACGGTACGCTCTATCGATAGCATCCAGAAAAGCTCTGGAGGAAATGGTTGCAGCCGTGATGCCGTCTACGTCTCCCCCATCTTTGGAAACCCAGACTTTGTCTTTACCGGGATCAAGCCCTATGATATTTTGTCTGTTCTTGTCCGTTTTAAACCATTCGGCCATTTTTGGAACCGAGCCCAGGCGTTTCTGCATGTTTGATGACGTTGTAATTTACAATCCGGCCTTGGGGGTCCAGGCCGACCATGACTCTTATTTCGCCGTGAAATCCTTTTTTGGAAAAAGATTCGATGGCTACGCCCGTCAGCTTTCCATCCTTTTTGGCTGGAAAACAAGCCAGGCTGTCTCCTTCCGGTGAAAGAAGGAAATATTTTTCCTTGATGGGCTCGTTGTTAAAATTTGGCGCGACCTCTCTGACTGCCGCTTCCTGTTTGGCCAGGTCGGCAGCCTTTATGGGGTCAAGAGTCAGGTCATAAACCAAACCCAGCGAACCTGCTGCAAAGACAGCGATGCCACAAAGCACCAGTGCCATATTCTTGAATGAAGATTCCAGTTTTGCCATTATTTTATAACCTCCCCGAATCTTTTAGGTTTTACATAAGTATTGATCAACGGAGTTACGCTGTTCATAATCAGGATGGCGAAGGACACGCCTTCCGGATAGGATCCGAAAAGCCGGATCAGAACCGTGATGATGCCGATGCCTGTGCCATAGATTATTTGTCCGCGAGGTGTCATGGGGGAAGTTACGTAATCGGTTGCCATAAAAAAAGCTCCGAGGAGCAAGCCTCCTGACAACAGGTGAAAGAGCGCGTAATAGATGGCCGGCATAAATGGACAACCTGTTCCCAAATGGCCGATATGGTGAGTCTGAGGAGCGATCTGGGCCATGATGAAGGTGAAAATCAGAACAGTACTCAGAATGGAGACCGGTATGTGCCAACTGATAACTTTTCTCAAAAGCAGGTAGGTACCGCCGATAATCAAGGCTATGGATCCAACTTCTCCAAGGCTTCCACCGGTTTTGCCCAGCAGGACTGAAACCATGTCGGGAAGTTGACCGAAATGTCCGTGGAGCATAGCCAACGGAGTGGCTCCTGTGGTGGCGTCTATGTAGGAGTGTTCTCCTGGTAAAGGCCAGGTGGTCATTTGTACAGGAAAGGAAATTAACAGAAAAACACGTCCCACCAAAGCTGGATTGAAAGGATTGTTGCCAAGCCCGCCGAAAGACATTTTGGCTACGCCTATAGCCACCAAGGCGCCCAGGATGATGATCCAGAACGGCAGGTTTGAAGGCAGGTTGAAGGCCAGAAGCACGCCCGTCAATATGGCGGAACCATCCTTGATGGTGGGCTCCCCTTTCAAAAGATATTTTTGTATGAGGTATTCAAAAACGACGCAGGAGACCACGGATATGGCCGTTACGATCAATGAGCCCCAACCGAATACATAGAGGGAAACCAGAAAAGCCGGTAAAAGAGCCAGCAATACCTGGTACATTTTTTTTTCGATGCTGTCTCCACTGTGTATGTGTGGAGCTATGGATACATATAAATTTTTGTCCATCATTTTTTAGTGTTTCTGGCATGAATGAGGCTGCCAACTTTGGCTTTGCCAATTTTCAGATAATCAAGCAACGGTCGGGTGGACGGGCAGGAATAGGTGCAACATCCACATTCGATGCAATCCATGATGCGTTCTTTCTCCAGTTTGCCCCATTCCGCATGTTCTACAAGTGTCATGAACAGATAGGGCTCAAGTCCCATTGGGCAGGCTTTGACACATTTGGCGCAACGGATGCAGTTTTGGGATTTTTTTCGTTTCGTCTCTGCTTCCGTCAAGATGAGCAAACCTGAGCATCCTTTGGTTACGGGTACAGACAGGCTGACAAGGGCCTTACCCATCATGGGGCCGCCTGCTATCACTTTGGCGGCGTTTTCGGGAAATCCCCCTGCAAAATCCATCAATTCAGAGAAGGGGGTTCCGATGCGTGTCAGATAGTTCCCTGGTTTTCCGACGGTTTTTCCGGTGATGGTGAGTACGCATTCAACCAGGGGCTTGTCTTTCTGGACAGCCTCATAAACGGCGTAAACGGTTGCAATGTTTTGTACAATGGCACCGACTTCAATTGGCAGAGCTCCGGATGGAACCTGACGGCCGGTGACGGCTTCAATGAGCTGTTTTTCTCCACCTTGTGGATATTGTACTTTCAGTGGCAGAATTTCGATACCCGGCCAGTCCTTTGCCATCTTCTTTAGGTGGGCAATGGCGTCCTGTTTGTTGTTTTCAATGCCGATAATGCCTTTTTGTGTCGTTGACAGCTTTCATGAGGATGGTCAGTCCTATAAGTATTTCTTCTCCTTTTTCAAGCATCAGTTGGTGATCGGCTGTAAGATAGGGTTCGCATTCCACGCCGTTGACGATAATCGTTTCGACCTTTTTTCCTGAAGGGGGTGTCAGCTTTATATGGGCAGGGAAAGTGGCTCCTCCCATCCCCACGATGCCGGCTTCCCTTATTTTTTCAAGGATGGCAGGGGCTTCTAAGCTACAAGTTCGGATGATTTCCGAACTTTTGTCTATGGAATCCATCCAGATATCGTCTTCTACGTCAATCCAAACAGCATGGTGTTTGTAGCCACTGGCATCCTGGGTCTCTCCTATCTTGCTGATCGTTCCTGAAACAGGAGCATGAATGTTGGCGGAAAGGACTCCGTCGGCTTTCGCCAGAAGTTGACCGACCTTGACGGACTCTCCTTTGGTAACAACCGGAACGGCTGGTTTTCCAAAATGTTGGTTGAGCAGGATGATCGCTTTTTGGGGTAAAGGCATCTGGTGTATAGGTTGTCCTGCTGATATCTTGTTTCCCGGAGGATGTATTCCTCCTATAGTGAATGTTCTCATTTGGTTTTAATTTGTTGAGGAACCCATTTTGTATCTTTTGACTCCAGAGGTGGAAAAGAATGTTCCGTTATGGCTTTTGTCGGACAAACTTCTACACATTGCCGGCATAGCTGGCAAGCCTTGAAATCAATGTAAGCCAAATTTCCGGCCAAGTGGATGGCGTTGTATCCGCATACTTTTTTGCATTTACCACAACCGATGCAAGCTACGGCACAGGCTTTTTGGGCAAGAGCACCTTTATCCCTGTTCATGCAATTGACAAAGATTCTTTTGGATTCGGGACCTTTGTCGCGCAGTTCAAACAGGTTTTTGGGACAAGTTTTGACACAGGCTCCGCAGGAGGTGCATTTGGCTTCGTCAACTTCAGGCAGCCCTGTTTTTTCGTTCATTTTCAAAGCTCCGAATATACAGGCCTTTACACAATCAGCCAGACCGAGGCATCCATAGGAGCAACCGGTGTCTCCTCCGAAAGTGGCGTTTGCGATGGTGCAGGAAGCAGCACCATCGTAGATGCTTGTCCTGGGCCTGTCTGCACAGCTGCCGTTACAGCGCAGGACGGCTATTTTAGGCTCTGTTTTGATTGCTTCCTTACCAAGTATTGATGCGACTTTGCTCATGGTGTCGCTACCTCCGACCGGACAAAGGAGTGTCTCAAAGTTTGTGGTTTTAACGCAAGCTTCGGCAAAATTTCGGCAACCGGCAAATCCGCATCCTCCGCAATTAGCTCCTGGAAGAGCAGCTTCCACATCATCGAGCCTGGGGTCTTCCAATACTTTGAATTTCTGGGATGTAATATAAAGGAGAATGGAGATGAACAATCCTATACTGCCTAAAGTGATAATGGCGATCAATGTGAGATTCATAAAGAATTATTTTTGTCTTCCTCGTTTTCTGTAGCGGGTTCTTCCTCAAAAGGTTTTACTGAGAATATGAAGCGACTTTGAAGTTTGTTTCTGAAAGGATACAATGAAATATAGTAAAGAATGGTAATACCAATGGCGATCAGGGCGGCAATTCCGTCGCTGGAAGGAAAGATCCATAAGTAACTTGCGGCAAGTCCTGTCAGCATCAGAAGCAGGGGAAAGACATAAGCCAGAGCCACCGCCTTTAATCCAAGAGAAGCTTGTCCGGTTAGTGTTACTTTTTGTCCGACAGTATATTTCCCCGTGAAGAAAGGGATGTCAATCAACTTTTCCTGCTTATCGGCAGAAGAACATATCTGACTGGCATGGCAACCGGAACATGCTGAAGATTGCACAATGCGAACCCTCATGGCATTTCCTTGTATTGACTCTATGTATCCTGTATGTTCTACTGCCTCCATTTTACAATGCTTCGCGTCTTTTAAAGCAAAGCAGGACAAATGTATGTAAAAAATAAATAAATTGGGGTTATTATTACAGACGATAGGCCAGACCAAAGCTGAACAACTCCTGCATCTGGATAAGAGATTCTCCCGGATCCCTGTCAAGCCGGTCGTCCATCTTGAGGTGTAAATAGATGGAGGCCGTAAGATTACGGCTTAAGCTCATGTCCAGGGTGTTTTCCCAGTCTGTATCCGTATAGGTGAAATCGGTGTAATAATAGTAGTTGGATTTCCACTGTATCTGGTCGGAAAATTTCCAGGTCAGGGATGAGGTGAGCTTGCTACCAAGTTCATGACCAAAATGCTTGCCTTTATCGATACCATAGGAAGACGTATTCAGGTTGACGTTGTCGTAGAGGTAACTCATCTTGTAGGTTAACGGCGTAAGCAGTACCGAGAGGTTGTATCCTTTTTTCTTATCAGCCTTTTTATAGTCGACACCAAGACCTATGAACAATTTGGCAGGTGACATAAACGAAGATTTAAGTGTCATGGTATTTGCCTTGTAGTTGTTCAGAAACTGTGTGGTGAATTCTCCCGATAAGGAATAATAGAAATCATTGTGCATTTTTACACCCAGCTTGGTAACCATCTTGAGCTGGTCCGTACTGACATTCAGATTTCGCAAGGAATCAGAAGAAACGGTATTCAGTCCTATTTTTGCTTCAATGTAATTGTCAAATTGTATGCTTTTGAGATCCGCGTAGTTGGCTTCAAGGTACAAGGTGGTCAGACCGGCCATATTGCTTTCTCCGCCTTTCGACCAGTTCGGGGAATTGTATGTCTGGGAGAACTGCAANTTTTAAATGNCCGTCTGTAGACCATGGATTGTATTCTGTTTTTGGAAGCTTCTTCGTGTTGGCTTTTCCGCCTGATTCGCTTGTTTCGGGTTCTATCCTTTTGGCCCACGGGGACTGAATGCTCGATTGGAGGTAAAAGACCAGGTTTTCCGGTTTAGGCAAGTCTTCCTGATTGTATTTGATCAGACCAATGTACCGGGTTTCGGCATCAAGCAATATTTTTCTTGTGAGTTTATCGGTATAGTTGTTTGCGTTGTTGATGGATTTGATGGAGTCGATTAAAGGAGTTGTGAAGCTTTCTGCAGGCTGTTCCTTTATGCTTCTTCTTATTTTGTATTCCCTGTGTATGGAATTGAAGACCAGAGGCATGAAGAGCGGACTCATCTTGGGTATGTCCAGGACTTCATCCGGGAAAAAGACGCGCGCAGGTTTTGGATAGATTCTGGTGGAATCTATGTTGTAGTTTTGAATAAAAGCTAGAAGCGGATTTTCATCAGCAATTTTAGAGCGATTGGTGTTGCTCGTCCTGACGGTAAATCTTTCGATCTGCCTGATGCCATTGTTGTCGGTTCCCGATTTTTCATTGCTTCTGACATCGGCAAGTTTATCCGACAAACTGTCTGAAACGATGTAAGCAACTTTGTTTTCAATCTGGGCGTTGACAGTCAAAGAATCGTTAGCGAGAATTTGTCCAGAAAATGTAGTACTGAGCAGGACCCCAATAAATATGCAGACTTTTTTCATTGTGTACCGATTTTGAAACAAAGGTAAAACAATATTTTCGAAAGTTTTTTCGTACTTTTGGCCCTTTAAAGAATTTTAAAGAACTACATCGATTTTTCAATCATCAAAAACATCATTATTGTGGCAGAAACAAAATATATTTTCGTGACCGGAGGTGTTGTGTCTTCGCTCGGAAAAGGTATTCTTTCCTCCTCATTGGGAAAATTGTTACAAGCTCGTGGGTATAAGGTAACGATCCAGAAGTTTGACCCATATATAAACATTGACCCGGGTACGCTCAATCCTTATGAACACGGAGAATGCTACGTGACAAGCGATGGGTACGAATCCGATCTCGATCTTGGCCATTACGAAAGGTTTCTCAATGTCCGTATGACCCGTGCAAACAACGTGACTACCGGACGCATCTATCAGAATGTGATTTCTAAGGAACGCCGTGGAGACTATCTTGGCAAAACGGTTCAGGTTATTCCTCACATTACCGACGAAATTAAGCGTTGCATCCGTTTGCTTGGTTCCAAGAATCAGTTTGATTTCATCATCACCGAAATTGGCGGAACAGTCGGAGACATTGAATCCTTACCTTTTATCGAGGCCGTTCGTCAAATGCGCTGGGAACTGGGTAAAAATTGCTTCTGCATACATTTGGCTTACGTCCCCTATTTGGCAGCGGCCAAGGAATTGAAAACCAAGCCTGTTCAGCACTCTGTGAAACAACTTCAGGAACTGGGTGTTCAACCGGATGCCCTGGTTCTTCGTACCGAACACACTCTTAACCAGAATATCCGCAAGAAAGTGGCCTTGTTTTGCAATGTGGCCGAAGAAGCCGTTGTGGAATGCATCGATGCCAAAAGTATTTACGAAGTGCCGCTTCTGATGCAGAAAGAAGGTCTGGACAAATTTATACTTAACAGATTCGGTTTTCCTGTGGATGGACCTACGGATCTTGAACCCTGGAAAGATTTCCTGAAGAAGATGTATGCAGCCACAGAAACGGTTAAAATCGCTTTGGTCGGCAAATATGCCGAACTTCCGGATGCTTATAAGTCAATCTCTGAATCTTTGCATCATGCGGCTGTCTACAATGACAGAAGACTGAAGCTGGAGCTCATCCATTCCCAAAATATTTCCGATGCGAATGCAAGCCAGAAGCTGGCCGGATTTGACGGTATTATCGTTGCTCCAGGATTTGGTCAGCGTGGTATTGACGGCAAGTTTGCAGCTTTGAAATATGCCCGTGAAAACGATATACCGACGTTTGGTATTTGTTTGGGCATGCAATGTATGGTTATAGAATTCGCCCGCAATGTTCTGGGATATCCGGATGCCAATTCCACAGAACTTGACCCGAACACGACGAACAATGTTATTGACATGATGGAAGACCAAAAGACCATTACCGATTATGGTGGTACCATGCGTCTTGGTAATTACGAGTGTTCCCTGGATAAAAACTCCAAAGCTTATGAAGCCTATGGCAAGGTGCTGATTCAGGAGCGTCACCGTCATCGTTTCGAGTTTAACGATTCGTACCGCCATGAATATGAAAATGCCGGCATGAAGTGTGTTGGAGTCAACCCGGATACCAATCTGGTTGAAGTGGTTGAAATTCCAGACAAGAAATGGTTTATCGGTACTCAGTTCCATCCGGAATACAACAGTACCGTTTTGAATCCCAATCCTTTATTTGTAAGCTTTATCAAAGCTTGTATTGCTAAATAATTAATCCTTAATATTAAAAATGGACAAAAATACCATTACAGGATTCGCTCTGATGATCCTCATTCTCGTTGGCTTCAGCTTGTTCAACAAGCCATCTCAGAAGCAACTTGATGCAGCCAAGGAACAGGCAAGAATGAACGATTCCATAGCTATGGCTGATGCCCTTCAAAAAGAGGCAGACCAAAAAGCCGATTCCATAGCAAAAATCACGGCAGACAGTCTCGGAACCTTGGCCTCTGATTCGGCCAGCCTGATGAAGTATGGAACCTTTTCTTCCCTGGCTACAGGTAAGAATACTTATACCAAAGTCGAGAACGATTTGGTTGAACTGACCATGTCTTCCAAAGGTGGACGTATCGCTTCCGCCCGTTTGAAGAATTTTGTAACCGGAGATTCCTTGCCTCTGATCCTTTTTGATGAAAAAGAGTCTTCTTTCGGATTCTCCTTTTTTACAGCCGACAAACGTTTGGTCAATACCAAGGATTTGTATTTCACGCAGGTTCCGACGAACAATCCTTTGCAGATTGTATACAGGCTTGCAGTGAGCAACGATTCCTGGATGGATTTTGTCTATACCCTGAAAAAGGACGACTATAGGTTTAACTTTGAAATCAAAGGCAAGAATCTGGACAAAGTGATGCAATCCAATATTAACTCACTCGATTTCAACTGGGCAGTAAAGATGCGTCAGCAGGAAAAGGGCCGTACTTTTGAAGAAAGGTATTCCGGATTGAATTACAAGTATGCAGCCGATGATGTTGAAAAGCTCAGCGAATCCAAGGATGACAATAAGAAAATAGCCAATAAGCTCAAGTGGGTTTCTTTCAAGGATCAGTTCTTTGCCTGTATCGCCATTGCCGATAAGGGCTTTACCTCGAACAATCTGACTTCGAAGGTGGAGGAAAAGACTTCTCCATATATCAAAAATTTTGAGATGGCTTCGGCGGTGGACTTCGACTTACGCGGTGCGCAGACTACCAAAATGGAATTTTACTTCGGTCCTATCAAGCATTCTCTGCTGAAAGCCTATGATAAAGGGGTGGCAAGCGAGAACCAGCTGAACCTTGATAAGATTGTACCGCTTGGCGGCAAGATCATCCGTTGGGCAAATACCGGTGTTATCATTCCGATGTTTAACTTTTTTGGAAAATTCATCGACAACTACGGTCTGATCATCTTGCTTTTGACTTTGGTCATCAAGCTGATTATTTTCCCTTTCACATACAAGTCGTACATGTCTTCCGCCAAAATGCGTGTATTGCAACCCCAGATTCAGGCAATCAATGACAAGTTTTCAGGTCAGGAAAAAGCACTGGAACGTTCACAGGCCACGATGGACCTTTATAAGCGTGTAGGCGTCAGCCCAATGGGAGGATGTCTCCCGATGTTGTTTCAGATGCCTATCCTTTTTGCCATGTATTCTTTCTTCCCCTCTTCCATCGAGTTGAGGCAGCAAAGTTTCCTGTGGGCACACGACCTTTCAACCTATGATGCCATTTTCAGTTGGTCTGGCAATATACCTTTGGTGACGAAATTTTTTGGTAATCATGTCAGTTTGTTCTGCCTGTTGATGACCATTACCAATATCATCTATACGCACATCAATATGAAGACTCAACCAACAACGGGTCAGATGCCTGGCATGAAAGCCATGATGTATATGATGCCGGTGATGTTCCTTTTCATGTTCAACCAATATTCTTCCGGTCTTAAGTTTTTATTTCTTTGTATCAACCCTGATCACTATTATCCAAACCTATGCCATCAGAGCGACCGTCAATGAAGAAAAACTGTTGGCGAAGCTAAACGAGAACAAAAAGAAGCCGATCAAGAAATCTGGTTTTGCGGCTCGTTTGGAAGAAGCCCAGAAGCAACAGCAAAAGATGTTGAGAGAACAATCGAAAAACAAACGTAAATAATAGACGGTATAGACAAAAAACGCCTCCTTAACGGGAGGCTTTTTTTGTTTTAATAAATATGGAAAGAATAGGAAAACAAAGCTCTTTTTGAGTACTTTTGTGCCCGTGTATACTCGGTATTCGCCATGCCTGTGTACAGATGGACGGTTTAAACAATCGTTCATCAAAAGACGTTTATATAAAGGTATATACTTTAAAAAACATTCTACGCATGATCAAAATGGAAGACCGGACTTTGATGGGCCGATTTAAAAAACTCCTGAACACTGTCATTACGTGGGCACGTCCATATCTGACGCTTGCCAAATATTTCTTTAAGGCTTTCATAAAATGTCATAAAAAGACATATAGGGAATCTGCATGGTACAAAAAACTCCTGATTATTTTTCTGGAGTTTCTCCTCGCCCTTTTTCTCTTTTTATTTTGTGTGGACATCAATTTCCTTTGGTTGTTCGGAAAATCACCCAGCATGCTGACCATTAGTGATCCTCAACAAAGTGAGGCTTCTGAGGTCTACAGTGCAGATGGTAAACTGATCGGTAAATACTTTAAGGAAAACCGTACACCGGTTGATTACGATGAAATTGCGCCTATTCTGATAAAAACTACTGGTTTGTACGGAAGATGAACGCTTTTATCAGCATTTCGGCATTGATGTGCAGGGTTTGTTTGCTGCAGCAAGAGACATGGCCAAGGGCAATCCCCGTGGTGCAAGTACCATCTCGCAGCAGTTGGTCAAGAACATGTTCAAGACCCGTTCCCAATATTCCAAAGGTTTGATTGGCTACATTCCTGGGCTCAGGATGGTTGTCATGAAATCCAAGGAATGGATTACCGCTGTCAAGATTGAAATGTTCTACTCCAAGCAGGAAATTTTGACCATGTATCTCAATACTGTTGATTTCGGCAGCAATGCCTACGGTATCAAGACTGCCTGTAAGACTTATTTCAACAACAAACCTTCCGACCTGAATACAGAACAAGCAGCTACGCTGGTTGGAATGCTCAAGGCTACGACCTTCTACAATCCCAGAATCAACCCTAAGAACAGTCTGAGAAGGCGAAATGTGGTTTTGGAAAACCTCATGAACCATAAAATCATAACAGTAGCCGAATACGATTCTCTGAAGGAAATTCCCATTAAGCTTCAATATAAGATTGAAAGAAACTACGACGGTAATGCCCTTTACTTCAGGGAAGCTGTTGCCGCCCAACTCGAAGGCTGGTGCCACGAAAACAATATAGACTTGTATTCCGATGGCTTGAAGATTTATACCACCATTGACACCCGTATGCAAAAGTATGCTGAAGAAGCAGTAGACAAGCAGATGCGCATCGTCCAGAACAATTTCAACAATCATTGGGGTAAACAAAACCCGTGGCAGGATGAAAATCATCAGGAAATCATCGGCTTTATTGAAAGCCTGGCTAAAAAAGACCAGCTACTACAAAGCCTTGTCAAGACAATTTGAGAATACGCCCGATTCCATTGATTACTACATGAACAAGCCTCATAAAATCACCGTTTTTGATTATAAGCAAGGCAAAAAGACAATGGTCATGAGTACGATGGACTCCATCCGTTACATGGAGCATTTCATGCACACCGGCTTTGTAGCCATGGAGCCCCAGACCGGGTATGTAAAGGCATGGGTCGGTGACATTGATTTCACTTTTTGGAAATACGACAAAGTGCTTTCCAAACGTCAGCCAGGCTCCACCTTTAAGCTGTTTGTTTATGCCACAGCCTTCAATCAAGGCATGAGCCCCTGCGATTACAGGGAAGACAAATACATAGACTGGGAGGTTATGGAAAAAGGACAGCCCAAATTGTGGCAGCCTCACAATGCAAACGGTAAGTTTACCGGGCAAAATTTAACCCTTAAGGCAGCCTTTGCCCGTTCCATCAACAGTGTGGCTGTTGCTCTTGCCAAAGAGGTCGGAATCAGCAACATCATAAGAACGGCCTATGCCATGGGCATCAAGACCCCTTTGCACGATATTCCTTCCGTGTGTCTGGGCTCATCAGACGTTTCCCTGCTGGAGCTTGTAAATGCCTATTGTACCGCTGTCAATGATGGTATGGCTCATGATCCTGTGCTGGTGACCCGTGTAGAGGATCGTGACGGTAATGTCATCTATGAGCATAAATTGAAACAAACACAGGCTATCCCTTATCAGACCGCTTTCCTGATGACCCAAATGATGCGTGCAGGTTTGACGGAACCTATGGCAACAACACAAGCACTCTGGAGTTTTGATTTATTTCGTTATGGTACCGAATTCGGTGGAAAGACGGGTACTTCTTCCAACCATTCAGATGCCTGGTTTGTGGGTATCTCTCCAAAACTGGTGGGCGGTGCCTGGGTTGGCGGCGAACACCGAAGCATTCACTTCAGAACGGGTAGTCTGGGCGAAGGAAGCAAAACCGCTTTGCCAATTTTTGGCTACTTTATGGAAAAAGTGCTGGCAGATAAGAGCCTGGCCAGATACCGTAGCAAATTCCCTCAACCAAAAGAAGAGATTACAGTTCCCTACGATTGTCAGACGCCATACGCAAGAGTTGATTCTGATTCCGTTTCTGTGGATAGTTTACATTCTGTTCCTGCTAAAGAGGGAATCATCAACGATGAAGAACTTGACAAGCAGATCGACGAGCTTCTGATGGAGGAAGGTGACACAAAAACCGAGGAAATAAAACCATAATTGTTAGGTTTCATAAATAGTAAAATGCGCGTCCAAACCTGGATGCGCATTTTTTGTTTTGCATTTTTTCCTTTTTGAGATACCGTCATTCTTCCTCATAAAGTTGGCTGTTATTTAACTCTTTTTTATAAAACAAAAGTCCCCGACTTTATTAAACCAATTCGTAAAAAGATTGTCTAACTACGATATAAATCCGATGAACAATCATCTTAACGATGTTTCGTCTCCCCTTTTTGTAATACCTGTGTAACCTGCTTTTATCAGGATGTTAATGGGCAAATACAAGGTTGATATCATGAAAATAGTATCTTTAACGATCCAATATATAAACAATAACAATAGCATGTATATGAAATCAGTCAGAAAAGCTCCGTTGTTCGGGCTTCTTTCTATGTTGTTCCTGCTGTCGGCTTGTGGCGGAAAAAGCCAGAAAGACAAGTCGGACGACAAAATAAAAACCTATCAGGTTGTGGCTTTGAGTCCACAGAACATTACCATAAATTCGGAATATCCTGCTACCATAGAGGGCAGGCAAAATGTTGAGATCAGACCCAAGATCGACGGGTATATAGATGCCATTTATGTGGACGAAGGCGCTACCGTTAAAAAAGGCCAACCGTTGTTTCGCATCAGCAATCCCCAATACGAAGAAGCAGTACGTAATTATCAGGCAGCTATAGGCAGTGCAGAAGCAGCTGTTGCATCTTCCCAATTGGAAGTGGAAAAAGTCAAGCCTTTGGTGGAAAAAGAAATTGTCAGCCAATATCAGCTTGAATCAGCCAAATTAGATCTGAAATCAAAGAAAGCCGCATTGATACAGGCTAAAGCCAACCTGGCCAACGCCAAAGCCAACCTTGGCTATTCAAGAATAAGTAGTCCGGTTAACGGCTCCATAGGACTCATTCCCTATAAGATTGGAGCATTGGTCAGTAGTTCTTCAACAGAACCTTTGACAACCGTATCCGATATCAGCACGATTTATGCTTATTTCTCACTGAATGAAAAACAGATGCTGGAATTTACCCGCTCCACTCCCGGTCGTACTATGAGTGAAAAAATAAAAAGCCTGCCCGCCGTTGCGCTCAAGCTTTCCGATGGTAGCATATACGAAGAAAAAGGTAAGATGGAAATGGTAAATGGGCAGATTGATGCCAATACCGGATCGTCTACAGCCAGAGCCTCTTTCCCGAATCCATCCGGACTCATCCGAAATGGCGGGAGCGCAACCCTGCAACTTCCCAGTTTCTATAAATCGGTTATTGTCATTCCGCAAAGCGCTACCACTGAAATGCAGAATGTTCGTTTTGCCTACATCGTCGGCACTGGCAATAAAGTGAAAAGTATAGCTATAAAAACCATACCAAGCAGTGATGGACAATATTATGTNGTAACCGAAGGTCTGAAAACTGGTGACCGTCTTATCCTTGAAGGGGTCCATTTGCTAAAGGAAGATCAGGAAATAAAAGTTAAGGAAGCAAAAGCCTCTGTAGTCGTATCAATCCCTTAACTAAAAAGCAAATAGAACATGTTCAGAAAATTTATAGAACACCCGGTTCTTAGTACGGTCATATCAATTGTTGTCGTATTGCTGGGTATATTGGGTTTGATTAAACTGCCAATAGCACAGTATCCTGACATAACCCCTCCTACTGTGCGTGTTTCAGCCAGCTACGGCGGAGCAAATGCCGAGGTTGTAATGAATAGTGTAATCATACCGTTGGAAGAAAAGATAAACGGTGTGGAAGGTATGACTTACATGACGTCCACCGCTTCCAACGACGGATCCGCCACCATCAACGTGTTTTTCAACGTAGGAACCGATCCGGATCAGGCTGCAGTCAATGTGCAGAACCGCGTTTCCACGGCAACCAGGTTGTTACCGGCTGAAGTAACCCAGGCTGGTGTGACGGTTAGGAAGAGGCAGAACAGTACGCTGCTCATGACTGGTTTGTATACCAATAATCCTGCCTACGACGAATCCTTCCTGCAAAATTATGCCAACATAAACATTGTTCCCCAGTTGCAACGTGTTGACGGTGTCGGTGATGCATCTGCCTATGGTTCCAAAACTTATGCGATGCGTATATGGCTGAAGCCGGATGTCATGATGAGTTACGGACTGACACCTGGTGACATTACCTCTGCCTTAAATGAACAGAACATCGAAGCTGCACCGGGAAAATTTGGTGAACAAGGCAACCAGAGCTTCCAATATGTTATTCGATATACCGGCAAGCTCAAGACGGTGGACGACTTTGAGAATATCGTTGTCCGGGCTGGTTCCAGCGGCCGTATACTCCGGCTGAAGGATGTCGCCAGGGTTGAACTTGGCTCCCAGTCTTACCAAAGCCAGCTCTGGATCAACGGAATGTCCGGTACGAACATTGCGGTAAATCAAACGGCAGGTTCCAATGCCAGAGATGTTATCAATGGATGTAAAGCGCAGCTTGAAGAAGCAGCCAAATCTTTTCCCAAGGACATTCATTACGCCAATCTGGTGGACGCCAACCGATTTCTCGATGTTTCCATCGGTAAGGTGGTCAGAACATTTATTGAGGCCTTTCTTCTTGTGTTTTTGGTCGTTTTCCTTTTCCTGAAAGACTTTCGCTCGTCGTTGATTCCGGCAATTTCTGTTCCTGTCGCCATTATTGGTACCTTTTTCTTTCTTTATTTGTTTAATTTCAGCATTAACCTGCTGACACTTTTTGCATTGATCCTGGCCATCGGTATAGTCGTGGATGATGCCATTGTGGTGGTGGAAGCAGTCCATGCCAAGCTGGATAAAGGCTATACATCGGCCAAACAGGCGTCCATAGATGCCATGAATGAAATATCGAGTGCCATTGTTGCCATAACACTGGTTATGGCCTCCGTCTTTGTTCCGGTCACTTTCGTTACTGGTTCATCCGGCGTTTTCTACAAGCAATTCGGCTTGACGCTGGCTGTTGCCATTATTCTTTCGGCCGTGAACGCACTGACGCTTAGTCCTGCCTTGGCTGCCTTGTTTCTCAAGCCAAAAGAGGAAGAACATAAACACAAGAAATACACTCAGCGGTTTATGGATGGCTTTGAGGCCGGTTATCAGGCTACAGCCAACAAATATTCCAGTATTGTAAGTTTCTTGTCTTCACGCAAAAAGATGGTTGTTGGGTTGGTTTTGTTGTTTGCCTGCGGCCTTGTTTTGCTGTTGAAAACAACCCCAAGAGGTTTTGTGCCCGACGAAGATATGGGAACCATTTATGTGAACATCAGTCTTCCTCCTGCCTCTTCTATGGAGCGGACCTCTGTTGTTGCCGAACAAGTGGAAAAAATGGCCCGCACCATACCTGAAGTCAGAAATATCATGAGAATGGTGGGACAAAATATGACGGATGGAAACGGCAGTTCCTATGCTCAGGTTGTATTGGAACTCAAGGATTGGAAAGAAAGAGGAAGTGTCAACAATAAAGATGTCATAGCCAAGCTGATGAAACAAGCTTCCCACATTCGAAATGCAAAGATTGTACCGCTTTCCATGCCAACCATTTCGGGATTTGGCTCAACCAATGGCTTTTCTTTTGAGTTGCAGGACAAAGGCGGCCATACCACCAAAGAATTCTACAAGGTTTCGCAGGATTTCCTGGAAGCGCTTGAAAGCCGTCCCGAAATCGAGTCTGCATCCACTCCTTTCAATCCGAACTTCCCTCAGTATCTTATGTCGTTGAATGTCCCAAAGATCAAGGAAGCCGGTATGACGGTTGATGCTGTCATGGATGCCATGCAGGTTTATTATGGCGGTTATTATGCATCCAACTTTAACCAGTTCGGTAAGCAATACCGCGTTATGATTCAGGCCGACACCACTTATCGCGCCAATATTGAAGGTTTGAATAAAATATATATACGCGGCAGCAACAACCAGATGGCTCCGATTACGGAATTTGTGACGATGACTCCTGCTTTTGGCCCTGAAAGTCTTTCCCGTTTCAACCTGTATTCTTCCATGACCTTCAAGGGGGCTCCCGCAGACGGCTATAGCTCGGGAGAAGCGCTTGAGGCTATTAAAGAAGTGGCAAATCAAATGCTCCCGCAGGGATATGGATATGAATTCTCAGGAATGAGCCGTGAAGAAGAAAATAGCAGCTCTCAGATGATCTATGTGTTGTTGCTTAGTCTCACTTTTGTCTATCTGCTTTTGTGCGCCCTGTACGATAGCTATTTGTTGCCGTTTGCCGTTATTTTGTCTTTGCCTGTGGGGTTATGCGGCACATTCATTTTTGCCAAGATCTTTCACATTGATAACAATATCTATATGCAGATTTCCATGATCATGCTTATCGGTTTGCTGGCCAAAAATGCCATCCTGATTGTGCATTATGCAAAGGCCAGACGTGAAAAAGGCATGACAGTACTGGATGCGGCCATTGACGGGGCCAAAGCCAGGTTAAGGCCTATTCTGATGACGTCCCTTGCCTTTATCTTCGGTATCATGCCCTTGATGTTCTCAACCGGTGCAGGAGCCAATGGCAACCGCTCTATTGGTGTTTCGGCCGTAGGCGGCATGTTTTTCGGCACATTGTTCGGTATTTTGATCATTCCAGGCCTATATGTGATATTCCAGGGCATTGGTGAAAAGATGAGCAGGAAAAAGCCTCAGGAAGTGGTGATCATAAACGAGAGTGCAGTAGAAGAAAACTTATAGAAATGAACACATACATCAAACATACCATTACTCCGCTTTTGGCAGTCACGTTGCTGACTTCCTGCGGAGTGATCACCAAATCATACAAACAGCCGGAAACGGCTATGACTGACAGTTTGTTCAGGGGTGGTAACACTTTGGATACGGTTTCGCTGGCTGAAAAGCCCTGGCAAGAACTTTTTTCCGATCCTCAGCTCCGCAAACTCATTCAGGAAGGACTGGACCAGAATCTGGACCTGAAGTCTGCCGCAGAACTGGTGAATTCCGCTCAGGCCACCTTGTTGCAGAAAAAGTTATCGCTTTTGCCTTCGGTAAACGGATCGGCAGATGTGACCCGCAAAAAAATGTCGGCTCAGACCACAGCGGCAAGCAATCCCAATAATCTCTGGGATGCCGGTTTGTCTGCCAGTTGGGAACTGGATATTTGGGGAAAACTGAACAGTTCCAGAAAATCGGCGCTAGCTTCTTATCTGAAGACCGACGCAGCCAAGAGAGCCATTCAAACTTCCTTGATTGCAAACATAGCAACCAGCTACTATAACCTTCTGGCTTTGGATGAAAAACTATCCATTACCCGTCAGGCTGTTGAAATTCGTCAGAAGGACGTTGAAAGCATGCGGATCTTGAAAGAATCGGCTGTGGTCAATGGGGCTGCTGTTGTACAAAGTCAGGCCAATCTGTACTCTGCAGAGGTCAGTATTCCTGATCTGCAACAAAGTATCCGTGAAGCAGAAAATGCCTTGTGTCGCTTGCTTGGCAGGACACCGGGAAAAATTGAGCGCGGATTGCTTTCCCGGCAATCTCCCAAGACCGATTTGAAAATAGGCATATCAAGTCAGCTGCTCAACAATCGTCCCGATGTTCAGAAAGCCGAGCTTGCTCTGCGTGAAGCTTTTGAGGAGGTCAATGTGGCCAGGGCCAGTTTCTATCCTTCTTTTTCTGTTACGGCAAACGGTGGATTTTCCTCGCTCAACTTAAGCAATTTTCTGGACAATTCTCTGTACTACAGTCTGATTGGAGGCTTGACACAGCCCGTCTTCAACCATGGTCAGGTTCAGGCCAACTACAAGATTGCCAAATCCAATCAGCAACAGGCTTACAACAGTTTCAGGCAGTCGCTGCTGAATGCGGGAGAGGAAGTTTCTAACGCTTTATACGCCTATCAAATGGCTGAAGAAAAGCAAGAGTCCAGGGTAAAACAGCTGACAGCTCTTGAGAAAGCTGTTGATTTTACCAAAGAACTGCTTCAATACAGCTCGGCTACGAACTATACGGATGTGCTCACATCGGAGCAAAGCCTGCTTTCAGCACAACTAGCCTCGGTTGGAGATCAGCTGCAGCAATTGAATGCTGTTGTGGAACTTTACCGGGCATTGGGCGGCGGTTGGAAATAACGTATTCTCCAAAAAGTAAACAAAAGGGGATTTCAAATTTTTGAAATTCCCTTTTGTTTTTGCCGGCAGAATGCTTATCAGGTCCGGTTTTTCCCTACCCTTTTTAGTTTTCGTCGGAAACAATTTTCAAAGGTTGTTTTGTACCCCCCTGTTGCTTATGAAACCTGCTTGTTTTTTTGTTGATGATGAGCGTTGATGGAATATTTTCCAACTCATTGTTTTCCGATGCCGTGAGTTTGTTCCAGGTCGGATAGCTGATCAACATGAAGCTGAAATTGGTCACATATTGCGAAAGAATATGTGTGTTCTTACTTACTTTGACAGAATTCGGAAACTCTTCCTTCAGGGCCATTATGGCCTGAGCAATGTTCTCATCTGTTGCAGCCAGTTTACGGACATCCAGGATCTTGATGGAAACATCCGGATTGTTGTGCAACAGGCGGCGTGCATAACGCAATAGAAATTCGTCGTGCGGATCGTTCAGCAAAACCAGTGTCTTGGAAATCTTTGAAAAATTACGATTCACGAAAACACCGACGCTGCACTTGCTGTTTTCAATGAAATAACGTGTCTTGTCTTTAATGAGCGAACCTGGATAGAAAAAATCTTTCCTGAAAATGGATTTTCCGGGTAGAGCAACCCCTGCACCGACAAGCAAAAAATCGAAATTATCCACATTGACGGTACGAACAATTTCATGACCGATATTGTCCGTGACTTTGTACAATGTTTGAATCGGAATGCGTAGATGATCTGCAGCTTCAAGCATCGGTCTAAAGCTTTCTACGGAAAAATCCTCTCCGTGTATGGGGTTGGTGTCCGTGCCCACGGTTATGTGCAAAGCGGTAACGGCCAGGCTGTTTTTGGAACCATCAAGTACCGTTTTGGCCACATTGAGCAAGGGCTTGCCGCTTTCCGGGTTGCCACAGGCCACCAATGCCTTGAATATACCCAACGCATGTTTCTGTTTAAGTTCTTCTTCGATGTTTCTGACCGGGAACAGCTTCTCTATTAAAGTCATCATAGGTGTTGTCATGAAAGTTGTGAATAAGGCCATGATAACAAGCATCACAAAAACAGTAGGCGGCAAGATACCCATTTCATAACCAATATTCAGTACGATCAGCTCCATGAGCCCCCGGGTGTTCATCATGACACCAATGGATAAGCTGTCATGCCACGATTCTCCCATGAATCTGGCAGAAATGGCCCCACCTCCGAATTTACCAAGAATTGCAACCAAAATGACCATAGCGCATATTCCCCATAAATAGGGGGTATTTAGCAATCCGATTTCTGTACGGAGTCCGGTAAATACGAAAAACAAAGGCAGCAGCAATGTTACGGAAACATCTTCCACCTTGTCGATGATCATCTTTCTGAAAGCCGGTAGCGGTGGCATGATGACGCCGGCGAGGAAGGCTCCGAAAAGAGCATGAATTCCGATAAGTTGGGTCGCAAGTGCCGACAACATCAAAATGAGAAACAAGAAAGCAACGATGCTTTTATTGACCAACTCGCTGTTCTTGTAGATCTCACCAATACGTTTCATGAATGGCCTTATCACTCCAAACATCATGCCCACATAAATCAAGGATAACCCGATGGTGTAGAGGGATCCCGAAATGCTACCGGTTTTGGCAATAGCAATGATGGCAGCAAGCATGCACCATGCTGTAACATCGTCAATGGCGGCACAAGTGAGCGCCATTGTACCCAGATGTGTTTTGGTATGTCCTTTTTCCTGAACAATCCTGGCCAGCACGGGAAATGCGGTTATACTCATGGATATGCCAACAAACAAGGCAAAAGAAACAAAATCGGTATGTCCTGCAGCAAATTCACTGTACAACAAATAGGCCAGGATCATTCCAAACAGGAAAGGGAACACAATACTTGAATGACTGATTACCAGAGTGGAACTCAGTTTGCCTTTCAGATCCCGCAGATTCAATTCCATACCGATGGTGAACATGAACAGGATTAATCCTACCTGACTTAGAATGTAGAGATTGGATAGAGAACCGGGAGCAAACAGGAAGTTGAATGCCTCGGGAAATATTTTGCCCAATAAGGATGGGCCGAGAATGATACCTGCCAGGATTTCACCGATAACGGTAGGTTGCCCCATTTTGGCAAAAAGGTGTCCGAAAAGTCTTGAAGCAATGAGTATGGAAATGATTTGAAGCAACATCATTGCAGATGGTTCTGCAATGTTGTACATGAATGAATGCATGAACATGTCAAAGCTGCTTACGCTTGTTTGAGTCGTGTCTTGTTTGGCCAGATGCCGCACGCTTTCCAACTGTATTTCAAAAGTCTTGCCTTTCAGACACAAGATGTAAGCTAAAACGCTAAAAAGAGATAACAATCCAAAATAGAAAAGCCAAATCTTAATATTTTTCTTTTTAATCATAAGATAATCAATGTGTTAAAGTATGATAAGCCTGGCGAAAAATCAGAGGACCTCCTGCATTGGAGCTGTTCAAGGCTTCATGGTATCACTTTATTTAAGGGAAATCCACTAGTCAATGCAAATATAAGAAATCTTGATCGTTTATTTGAACGCATGGAACGTGAAAACTGTTTTAAAAAGATCGGTTCCTTAAAGTATGTCTCAGAAAAATACCTTACTTTTGTCACTTAATTCCCTGATATCAGGGAGAAAATTAATCAAAATGTCTGTACATCAAGAAGATTCACGCAAAGTAACCACCCACCGTTTATTTGAAATGAAACAGCGGGGAGAAAAAATTGCCATGCTGACCGCATACGATTACTCCATGGCCAAATTAATTGATCAAGCTGGAATGGATGTCATCCTTGTTGGCGACTCTGCTTCCAACGTAATGGTTGGAAATGTGACAACAATACCAATTACGCTTAACCAGATGATATATCACGGGAAGGCAGTCGTAAACGGTGTCAAAAGAGCTTTGGTACTCGTTGACATGCCCTTTGGTACTGTCTCTGGAAATCCGCTTGAATCACTCAATGCTGCCATTCGTGTCATGAAAGAAACCGGCGCTGATGCACTTAAGATTGAAGGTGGTAAAGAAGTTAGCGAAGATATCAAGAAAATTATTGATGCAGGTATACCGGTTATGGGTCACCTCGGACTTATGCCGCAATCGATCAATAAATACGGTACATATACTGTTCGTGCCAAGGACGAGGCAGAAGCCCAAAAACTGATGGATGATGCCAAAATCTTGCAGGAAATAGGCTGTTTTGCCGTTACACTGGAAAAAATACCAGCGTCTTTGGGAAAGAAAATTGCCGATGAGCTTGCCATACCTGTTATTGGAATAGGTGCCGGAAATGGCGTTGACGGTCAGGTGCTGGTCATGCATGACATGCTTGGCATTACCCAGTCTTTCTCTCCCCGTTTCCTGAGAAGGTATGCCAACCTGCAGGAAACAATTATTGATGCTGTCGGAAATTATGTGAAGGATATTAAAGAGAAGGACTTTCCGAACGATTTGGAGCAGTATTGACCCTTCCAACAACTGTTTAACAAAAAAAGATGTCATGTTTTGGCATCTTTTTTTGTTTGGAGTCTTCCTGTTGCGGAGTTATGGTTTTTTTGTGATATTTGTCTGTAGAATATGCGATGTCCTCAATTCGATTTTTATGAAAAAAATTCTGTTATTTTCTTTGTTTACGCTTTTCCAGTTTACCATTCAGGCACAGATTCTGGAACCCATCAAATGGAATATTCAACTGAAGGATGGAGCGGGTTCGGAAATGGAGATTGTATTTGCAGCCAACATCGATGCCGGTTGGCATCTTTATAATATGGATCTGCCTCAGGGCGGACCAGTGGCAACTTCTTTCCATTTTGAAAAAAAGCAAGGCTTGGAACTGGTCGGTAAAACCTATTCTACCTCCAAAGTTGTCCGTAAAAAGGATGAAATTTTCGGGATGGAACTAAGTTGGTTTGAAAGAAAAGCGGTCTTTGTACAGAAAATAAAAGTTACCGATGCTAAAAAATTCAGGCTTGGCGGATACGTGGAATTTATGGGTTGCAACGATGAAAGCTGCCTCCCACCCACTCCCGAAAAATTTGAATTTACCTCAAGTAATATTTCAGATAAAAAGTTATTATCATCTGATAATCAATCATTAAGTACATCGGAAAGAAAAGAAAAAAAGACATCCATTGATACCACTAAAGCGATTCCGGCATTGCAGGCGGATTTGCTGGTGAACGGTTCGACGGACAGTTCCGCTGTTCAGGCAGCAGCAACCAATGAGTTTGGTGCAAATCCGATGTGGACTCCCGTTATTGACAAGCTTCAGGCGTTTGGAGGTGAAGATTCCGGTCGTGTTTTGACTGAACATGCTTCCTGGTGGATACTTTTCATTACCGGTTTTCTGGGAGGATTCCTGGCTCTTTTGACTCCTTGTGTATGGCCCATTATTCCAATGACGGTAAGTTTTTTTCTGAAACGAAACAAGGAAAAGAAAAAAGCGGTCAGGGAAGCTCTGCTTTACGGAATGTCTATTATTGTCATCTATTTGCTGCTCGGTCTTGGCATCACTGTTATTTTTGGAGCCAGTACACTCAATAGCCTTTCAACCAACGCGGTATTCAATTTACTGTTCTTTGCCCTGTTGGTCTTGTTCGCCGTTTCTTTTTTCGGCGCTTTTGAGCTGGTCTTGCCCTCTTCCTGGACCAACAGAATGGATCGTAAGGCCGATACGACTTCCGGTCTTGTCAGTATCTTTTTCATGGCTTTTACATTGGCGCTGGTCTCGTTCTCGTGTACGGGACCCATCATCGGAACGCTTCTGGTTCAGGCGGCGAGCATGAATTCCATAGCAGGACCGGCGATTGGCATGTTTGGCTTCGCTCTGGCACTGGCCATACCTTTCAGTTTTTTCGCCATTTTTCCGAATATGTTGCAAAATCTTCCAAAATCCGGTGGTTGGTTAAACACTGTCAAGGTTGTGCTTGGTTTCTTGGAGCTGGCTTTTGCCCTCAAATTTTTCTCTGTCGCCGACCTTGCGTACGGTTGGAGAATACTCGATCGTGAAACGTTTCTTTCCATCTGGATTGTTCTTTTTGCCCTGCTTGGTCTTTATCTGCTTGGAAAAATCAGGTTACCGCACGACAGCGCTCTGGAACATGTTTCAGTATGGAGGCTTTTTATGGCGATGGCTTCCCTGGCATTTGCCGTTTATATGATACCCGGGCTTTGGGGTGCTCCCCTGAAGTCGATCAGTGCTTTCGCCCCTCCTGCTTCAACCCAGGACTTTAATCTATACAAAAACGAAGTTCATGCCGCTTTTAACGATTACGACGAAGGCGTGGCTTATGCAAAAAAACAAGGCAAGCCTGTGATGATTGATTTTTCCGGCTATGGCTGCGTCAATTGTCGTAAGATGGAAAATTCTGTTTGGCAAGACAGTCGTGTAAAAGACATGCTGGAAAAGGATTATGTGCTTATTACCCTTATGGTGGACGATAAGACACCTCTTCCCCAAAGCTTTGATGTTCATGAATTTGGAAAGACAAGAACCATCCGGACAGTTGGAGATAAGTGGAGCTATCTGCAGCGGTATAAGTTTGGTTCCAATGCGCAACCTTTCTATGTGCTGTTGGATAATCAGGGACACCCTTTGGCACCGAGCTATGCCTACAACGAAGATGTAGATAAATACATTCGTTTTTTACAAAGCGGGCTGAAAATGTTCGAATAAAGCCAGATAGCTAAGGATGCAGTTCCCGTCCTAAAATTAGAGCCTGAAAATCTCCGTTTTTTGAATATTTTTATGTTACTTTGTGCGTAGAATTGCCTTTAAACAGGTATTTTATTATAGATCAGACATAAAATAAAACAATTCAATAATATATCATGGAAACCAAAAAATTTCTTCTCGACGAAAAAGATATACCTACGCAATGGTATAACATTGTGGCAGATATGAAAAACAAACCTCTGTTACCTTTACATCCTGGCACAAAAAAACCTTTGTCTGCGGAAGATTTATATCCGATTTTCTGTGAAGAATGCTCCAAGCAAGAACTTAACTATACAGACCGTTATATTGACATACCCGAAGAAGTTCGGGATGTTTATCGCAATTACCGTTGCACGCCGCTTGTCAGAGCCTATGGCCTTGAAAAAGCCTTGGATACTCCTGCCCACATTTATTTCAAGAATGAGAGTGTCAGCCCCGTCGGTTCGCACAAACTGAATTCAGCCATTGCCCAGGCGTATTACTGTAAAAAACAAGGCATTACCAACATTACGACCGAAACCGGTGCCGGGCAATGGGGTGCAGCCATGTCCTATGCAGCCAAGTTCTTTGGGCTGGAACTGGCGGTGTACATGGTAAAAATCAGCTACGAACAAAAACCTTACCGCAAGTCCATCATGCAGAGCTATGGTGCGACCGTTGTAGCATCCCCTTCCATGTCAACTAAGGCTGGAAGAAAGATTATCACTGAGAATCCGAATTATATGGGTAGCCTTGGTACAGCCATTTCTGAAGCCATCGAACTGGCTACCACGACCCCTAATTGCAAATATGTACTGGGTAGTGTTCTCAGCCATGTCAGTCTTCATCAGACTGTTATTGGTCAGGAGGCAAAGAAACAGATGGAAATGGCAGGAGAATATCCTGATATCGTGGTTGCTTGTTTTGGCGGAGGTTCCAATTTCAGTGGAATTGCTTTTCCATTTATGGAAGACAAACTCACCAAAGGCTCCAAGACGCGTTTCATTGCTGCTGAACCTGCATCCTGTCCTAAACTGACAAGGGGCCAGTTCATGTACGACTTTGGCGATGAAGCTGGCTATACCCCGCTTCTGCCAATGTACACCTTGGGGCATAATTTTGCTCCGGCCCACATTCACGCGGGTGGTTTGCGCTATCATGGTGCCGGTACAACCGTCAGTCAGTTGTTGAAAGACGGTATTATGGAAGCGGTTGACATCAAGCAACTGGACAGCTTTAAGGCAGCCATGCTTTTTGCAAAGGCAGAAGGTATCATTCCTGCTCCTGAATCCGCTCATGCCATTGCCGCTACCGTCAATGAGGCCTTGAAATGCAAGGAAGAAGGAACTAAAAAGACTATCCTTTTCAACCTCTCCGGCCATGGTTTGATTGATATGACCGCATATGACAGTTATCTTTGCGGGGATTTGAAGAATTACGATCTTCCGCAGGAAGAAATCGACAAGAATATTGAAACCATCATTGGATTACAACAAGGCATTTGAAAGATTTAATAGAACATATTGAATTGCTTCTCCCCGATCACGACTGTGTAGTCGTACCGGGGCTGGGAGGTTTTGTCCAGAATGAAGTGCCATCCAGGTACGACTATGAGTCAGACCTTCTATATCCTGGAGGAAAAGAGATATGTTTTAATGCAAGGCTTACTTTCAATGACGGATTTTTGGCGCAATCCTACCAGGAAACTTTCGGTATCAGTTTCGAGGAATCCAATCTGCGAATTCGTGAGGCTGTACAAAAGCTTAATGATAAGATAGACCAGGGCAAATATGTCAGTTTGGGCAGAGTTGGCGTCTTGTGGAAAAATGATCACGGTCAGCTTTTGTTCCGCTCTGAAAACAAGAACTTCTTCTACCCTGATTCCTACGGCTTGACGTCATTTTCTTTCCCAACTCTTGAGAAAAGAGAAAAGAGAATTATCAATCAGCAACTGCAGCCAAGGAAACGCAAAGAGGAAGAATTTATCAACATCCGTCTACGTCGGAACAGCTTCCGGAATATCCTGACTGGAGCGGCCGCCTGTCTGTTCATGTTGCTGCTCCCGAAACCTGCTGGTGAGCTTTCAGGCTCCAACAGTCAGGAAGCGTTCATGATGCACGACTATTTGGTATCTTCCTCCGAAACGAGTGGTGAGAAGGCTGATACCCTTTCAGTTCTGGATGTGACAGCTCCAGCATCCGAATCCATGGATAGTAGCTTTGCCGTCAAACCGACTTCCGATGGCAATGCTGTCGTAAAGCCAAAAGATAATTTGCGGGAACCTCTCATGACCGATGTCAAACGAATTGAGAAGAAAGAAATAAAAGCAGCTGTGCAAGCTGAAAATAAACCTGTACAGAAAGAAATACAGAAGTCTGTAGCTTCAGGAAGTGCTTATTATATTGTGGTAAGCAGCTTTCCTAGGAGAAAGCTGGCGGAAGAATGGATACAATCGAATAGTCATGGTGCAGCCTCCGGATTTTCAGGAATTATTGAAAAAGATGGAAGAGCCCGTGTTTACGCCAGAAGTTTTACGGACAAGAAAGCTGCTCAGAAATTTCTGAACCAGTTTAGGTCAAGCCACCCTGAATATGGCTCTGCTTGGCTACTTTGCGCAAAAAATATCTGAAAAAACATGCACAAGGTTTGGGCTTTTCAAAAATATTCCTACCTTTGCACCCGCTTAATGCAAGAACAATTATAAAAATTCATTTCAACAAATGGCAACTAAAATCAGATTGCAAAGACACGGACGCAAGGGGTATGCATTTTACCACATTGTAGTCGCAGACAGCAGGGCACCACGAGATGGTAAATTTATTGAGAGATTAGGTTCGTACAACCCAAACACTAATCCTGCTACAATAGATTTGAATTTCGAACGTGCCTTGTATTGGGTTCAGACCGGTGCTCAACCCACCGATACCGTACGTAACGTATTTTCTACCGAAGGTGTAATGATGAAAAAACACCTTTTGGAAGGTGCTAAGAAAGGCGCTTTTACTGTAGAAGAAGCAGACGTTAAGTTCAATACCTGGAAACAGGCTAAAGAATCAGCTATCAACGCAGCCAAGCTGTCTGTTAAAGATGCAGCCAAAGCTGAAGCTAAAAAACGTTTGGAAGCTGAAGTCGAAGTAAACAAAGCAAAGGCTGAAGCTATTGCCAAGAAACAGGCAGAACTTCAGGCTGCAGTCGCTGCAGAAGCAGCAGCAAATGCTCCTGTTGAGGAAGCACCAGCAGCTGAAGAAGCTCCAGCTCCAGTAGCTGAATAATATTTAGGAGTCCGGTTGGGCTCCTACTTAAGGAGAGATGGCAGAGTGGTCGATTGCGGCGGTCTTGAAAACCGTTGAACTGCGAGGTTCCTGGGGTTCGAATCCCTATCTCTCCGCAAACAGTCTAAGACAGACGAAAGAAAATCTAAGACAAATCCCGTAAAATAAAGGTTTTACGGGATTTTTTGTTGTTTGTCACTGATGTCTGAAAGTCAAGAAAAGGACAGAAAACGACAGAGTTCCGTTACTGAATCGTTACTGAAAATAAGGCCTCAAAAATAGTAACGATTTTAGGTGTAAATATCTGATTTGTCGCCTGTTGTCTATTAAGTGTCTGCTCATACACCAAGTATCAACCATTCCTTTGCAACGAAGATTCATTACTACGTTGCACGGAAACAAAAAAAAGGTATTATGAGTAAAAGTACATTTAAGATTCTCTTCTACCTGAGAAAGAATCAGGTAAACAAGGAAGGCAAGGTCTGTATTATGATTCGTTTGACGGTCAATGGTGACGTCTCCCAGTTTAGTTCCAAGTTGGATCTTGAGGCGGAACTTTGGGATGTAAAACTCGGGAAAGCTGCCGGAAATAGTCAGAAATCCCGCCAGTTAAACAATCTATTGGATGATATCCACACTTCATTGAAGAACCATTATCATGATATAGAAATTCATGAGACAATTGTTACGGCAGAAAAAGTGCGTAATGCTTTTCTAGGCTTCTCGACCAAACAATGCACACTCTTGGAACTTTTCAGGAAGCATAATGACGATGCCCGCAAATTGGTAGGCATCAACAAGACCGAAGCCACACTCGCCAAGTATGACCGAGCCTATCGTCGTGTGGAAGAATTTATGAAAGCACAGTATAACATTACGGATATAGCCTTAAAGGAAATCAACCACATGTTTATAACGGATTTTGGAACCTATTTGCGCACCGTTAGTAAATGTAATGAAAACACAATGGCTAAATTTATGCAGACATTCCGCATGATTATCCTTCTTGCTAAAAATAATGGTTGGAT